>OGQQ01002003.1_pt1 | contig 14189 bp, 8 predicted proteins | sample 1553281 | NCBI WGS metagenome assembly OGQQ01 (sample SAMEA2579937, study PRJEB22360) | human gut metagenome | biome: human gut; feature: human-associated habitat; material: faeces | place: Denmark | collected 2008/2010 | reverse complement strand
CAGGATGGTGGTACCGCAATGCAGACGGAAGCTACCCGGCCAATGCATGGCAGTTTATTGACAATCAGTGGTACTACTTCAATGGAGCCGGATATATGGTGACCGGCTGGCAGCTGCTGGGGAATACCTGGTATTACTTAAGCGGAAGCGGAGCCATGTTAACCGGCTGGCAGTACCTTGGAGGAGCCTGGTATTATCTGGATGCCAGCGGAGCTATGAAGACGGGATGGCTGTTGGATGGAGAGACCTGGTATTACTTAAGCGGAAGCGGAGCCATGCAGACGGGCTGGTTACTTCTTGGGAATACCTGGTATTACTTAAGTGGAAGCGGAGCCATGTTGACAGGCAAACAGGACATTGCAAAACAGACTTATTTCTTTAAGGATAATGGGGCCATGGTTACCGGATGGAACAAGGAAGGCGAGACCTGGTACTATTATAACGGAAGCGGAGCTATGCAGACGGGCTGGATCTTGGACGGATCTACCTGGTATTACTGCGAGCCTAAGACAGGAGTTATGCAGACCGGTTGGCTTACGGTAAATAAGGTTCAGTATTATCTGGACACCAGTGGAGCTATGAGGACGGGCTGGTATGAGATAGAAAGCGAGACAGGTAAAAATTGGTATTATTTTGATGCTAGTGGAGCTATGTTAAAATCTAGATGGGTTGGCAATTATTATGTGCTGTCAGATGGAAAGATGGCTGTCAGTCAGTATATTACAGGAAAAGAAGGAGAAGAGTATTATGTTGGCCCTGATGGCAAATGGATTGAGACAACTGGAAATAATAGAGTTTATGAAGTAGAGCTTGCAAATGGAGAAAAGACTACTGTTATTGGCCAGTATGATGAAGCTGCTTCTAAAAAGGTGTTTGCTTTGTTGAATCAATATCGTGCAGAGAAAGGGCTGAACCCATTACAGCCGGCAAGCATGGCGCTCCAGGCAGCGGCAAATGTCCGGGGATATGAATTGGCAAAAAGTTGTGACCATGTACGTCCGAATGGAGAGGACTGTTTTTCAGTTTATGAAACATCCTGTGCAGAAAACATTGCGTGTGGAACTGGATTGACTCCAGAAGGAGTAATGGCCCTATGGAAAGGCTCAGAAGGACATAATAACAATATGCTTAGCGAGGTAGCAGGATCAGTGGGAATTGCAGCGTTTAAATCAACAGTTGACGGAATGAGTATTACTTATTATGTTCAATTGTTTGCGCTGTAAAATAATCATTCATACTATGAGTAGAGAATATGAATATTGAGAGGAAATCTTTTGGAAACAAAAGGTTTCCTCTTGTTTTTTTAGCTCAAATAGGATATACTTTGGTTGTTCATAAAAATAAAGAGGTGAATGTACGTGAACATACAAAAGTATGATATTATGAATAGAATCATAATAAATAAGGATAAAAATCAAAGAGAGTTGGCGAAAGCAACCGGTTATTCTGTGGGGAAGGTGAATAGCTCTATTAAAGAGGTAAAAGAAGAAGATTACCTGACTTTGGATATGGAGTTTACGGAAAAAGCCAGTGTTGAGTTGGAAAAACGAAGACCGCGCAATGCCGTTATCCTGGCTGCCGGTTACGGGATGCGGATGGTTCCTATAAATGTGGAAGTGCCAAAAGGGTTGCTTACTGTAAAGGGTGAGCCGCTGATCGAACGGCTGATCTGTCAGCTTCATGATGCCGGTATTTACCAGATAGACGTGGTCGTAGGATTTATGAAAGAACAATATGAGTATCTGATTGACAAATATCAGGTGAATCTGGTGTTTAACAAAGAGTATAGTTCCAAAAACAACCTGCATTCTTTGAACCGGGTAAGAGAGCATCTTGGGAATACCTACATTATCCCATGTGATATCTGGTGCAGCGAAAATCCATTCTCAGATCATGAATGGTATTCCTGGTACATGGTGACAGACCGTGCAGATGACCGGAGTTCGGTACGGGTGAACCGAAAGAAAGAACTTGTCAGAGTCAAAGGAGATGAGCCGGGCAATACAATGATCGGTATTGCATATATCCTGGATCAGGAGGCGGATCTGTTAAAAGAAGCACTTCAGGAAATGGCAAAGAAGAAGGCATACGACCAGTCCTTCTGGGAGATCGCTTTGTTTGACGGGGACCGGATGATCGCAGCTCCGAGAGAAGTGCCGGATGAAAAAGTGTCAGAGGTCAATACCTATGAGCAGCTGCGTGAACTGGACAGTGATTCAGACCAGCTTCAGTCAGATATTATCCGTTTGATCAGTCAGGTGTTTTCCTGTGATGAGAGAGAAATCACGGAGATTAAGTCGCTGAAAAAAGGCATGACCAACCGATCCTTCCGTTTCCGCTGCCGGGACAGATATTATATTATGCGGATTCCGGGAGAAGGTACCGGGAAAATGATCAACCGGAAACAGGAATATGAGGTGTATCAGCAACTTCGAGGCAGAAATATTACAGATCCAGTTATCTATATGTCTCCGGAAAATGGATATAAGATCACAGAATACATCCAGGGAACCAGGACCTGTGACAGTGATGATATGGAAGATGTCCGGAGGTGTATGCGGTACTTACGGCAGTTTCATGATTTAAATCTGAAGGTAAATCATACCTTTGATCTGTTTGGTCAGATAGATTATTATGAAAGCCTTTGGAACGGCGAGACTTCTATTTACCGGGATTATCACGAAACCAAAGAAAATGTCTGGAAATTGAAGCAGTATATTGACCGGCAGCCAAAGCAGATCGCGCTGACTCATATTGATGCAGTTTGTGACAATTTTCTGCTGAAAAATGACAGGATTTTTCTGATTGACTGGGAATACGCAGGAATGCAGGATGTGCATGTGGACATTGCCATGTTTGCAATTTATGCTATGTATGACAGAAAACAGATTGACAATCTAATTAAGGTATATTTTCCGGAAGGAGTAGAAAAAGCAGTTAGGATCAAAATATACTGTTACATTGCGGTATGTGGGCTTTTGTGGAGTAACTGGTGTGAATATAAACGGATGTGTGGTGTAGAGTTTGGAGAGTACTCGATCAAACAGTATCGATATGCCAAAGAATTTTACAGAATTGTAAAAAATGAAGTGGGAGAGGAGATATAAGAACAATGCATAAAGTGGAGCGGGCCATTATCATGGCGGCGGGAATTGGGAAGCGGATGCAGCCGGTTACCTTATACACGCCGAAACCGATGGTAAAGGTAAATGGAATACGAATGATCGATACCGTTATTCGCGGGCTGCATCAAAATGGTATATATGAGATTTATGTTGTGGTTGGTCACCTGAAGGACCAGTTTCGAAAATTGGAAAAAGAATATGAAGGTGTTCAGTTAATTGAGAATCCATATTATGCAGTTTGTAACAATATCTCTTCTCTGTATGTTGCCAGAGACCATATAGAAAACGCTATAATACTGGATGGAGACCAGATAATTTACAATCCGGAGATTCTGACGCCGGAATTTGAACGTTCTGGGTATAACTGCGTTTGGACTGATGGAGATACAGACGAATGGCTTTTGACTCTAGAAGATGGAATCATAAAAAAATGCAGCAGGACTGGTGGACATGGCGGCTGGCAGTTGTACAGTGTGTCCCGATGGACAAAAGCGGATGGGAAAAAGCTGAAACGTCATCTGGAGATAGAGTTTGAAGAAAAGAAGAACACTCAAATTTACTGGGATGATGTTGCACTGTTTTGCTATCCGGAAGAATATCAACTGGGGATTAGAGAAATGGATCGGGAAGATATCCTAGAAATTGATAATCTTTATGAATTGATACAGATAGACCCCAGTTATCAAAAATACGAAAGGGAAGGAGCAGTGTCATGAAAAGTGAAAAAGGAATGAATAAGGAGTATAACAAGATTGATTGGATGATCACCTTGCTGCCGTTGGGAACAATTATTGTTCTGTGTGTGCTGTTTTTTTTGATGCCGAAACAGTCAAATGAGGTAATCAGTCAGATCCGGTTTTTGCTGGGAGATACTTTTGGGACCTACTATCTGGTGATCGGACTTGGAGTTTTTTTGATTTCGCTATTTGTGGCAGGCTCAAAATATGGCAAGATTGTTCTCGGCGGACAGGATGAGAAACCAAAATACTCTTTTTTTGCCTGGGGATCTATGATGTTTACGGCAGGTCTTGCGGCGGACATTCTTTTCTATTCTTTTTCGGAATGGATCTTGTATGCAACAGATCCGCACATTGCTGAACTTGGAAGCATCCAGGACTGGGCAAGTGTATATCCTGTCTTTCACTGGAGCCTGATCCCCTGGGGGTTCTACCTGGTGCTTGCGGTAGCTTTTGGGTTTATGCTGCATGTAAGAAAGAGAGACAGGCAGAAATATTCGGAAGCCTGTCGTCCGATTCTGGGAAAACATACAGATGGAATCCTGGGGAGACTGATAGATTTGTTGGCTGTATTTGCTCTGATTGCAGGAACAGCAACCACGTTCAGCCTGGCAACGCCTCTGATGGCCAGCGTTATCAATGTTCTCTTTGGTGTGGAGTTGAATCGGGTGGCGGTTACGATCATAATACTGATTATAACCTGTATCGTGTATACCTATTCCCTGCTTCATGGATTTAAGGGAATCAGTATTCTGGCAAAAGCCTGCATCTATCTGTTCTTTGGTCTCCTTGCTTTTGTACTGCTGTTTGGCGGAGAGGCAAGATATATTATCGAAACCGGGTTTTCCGCACTCGGACGGATGGCACAGAACTTTTTTGAACTGGCTACCTATACAGATCCGGAACGAACTACTTCCTTTCCCCAGAACTGGACCATATTCTACTGGGCATACTGGATGGTTTGGTGTGTGGCGCCTCCGTTTTTTATCGGCAGCATTTCCAGAGGGAGAACGGTACGCCAGACGATCCTTGGTGGATATATATTTGGAGTGGGCTCTACTATTATCAGCTTTATTATTCTGGGAAATTATTCTCTGGGATTACAGGTATCCGGGAAAGCAGATATTATTGCTATTTATGAAAAGTCAGGAGATCTGTATGATGTGATTATCTCCATTATTCAGACATTGCCATGTGCGCCTTTTGTGTTCGTAGTTCTATTGTTAGCCATGGTGGCGTTTTATGCGACATCCTTTGATTCTATTGCGTTGATCGCTTCCTGCTACAGCTATCATAAAATTAAGGATGGCGAAATGCCGCATAAAGTGATAGAATTGATGTGGTGTGTCTTACTGATCCTTCTGCCGATCGCTCTTGTCTTTTCCGACAGTTCTATGAGCAATCTGCAGTCTGTCAGCATTATAGCGGCGTTCCCGATTGGGGCGGTTATTGTACTGATCGTTGCCAGCTTTTTGAAAGACGCCCGGAAATATATGGAGGAGAAAGGTATTAATACATAATGAAACGAAAGACAATTCAGGCGCTGATTCTTACGGCAGCGTTGGCTGTATCATCGCTGATGCCGGTGTCCGCAGCAGAAATAGATACTGCCGGGCAGACAGTAGTGGAAGTACAACAGGAAGAGCCTTTGACGGAGGAGAAAGGCCAGGAACTGGCGGAGAAGGAAACCACAAATGAGGATCAGGTAACTTTACCTGGTGAAACAGAGGACAATACGGATTCTTCATCGGATGTAGTTATGCCAGGGAATGACGGAGAAAATCCGCAGGCGGGAAATCCACAGGTGAAAAATCTCTTGTCCGGCTCCTGGATTTTGAATGCGACAGGCTGGTGGTATGCTTATGATGATGGCTCTTGGCCCTCAAATGGAATATTTGATATTAACGGCACAAAGTATGCATTTGATGCGTCAGGATATATGGTGACTGGCTGGTATCTTGATCAGGACGGCTGGTATTATTTCAATGGAAGCGGAGCCATGATGACGGGCTGGCAGCTGGTGGGCGGCTCGTGGTATTATCTGGACGGAGCCAATGCAGAGCATCCGGGTCTGATGGTAAGTAACTGTGGAAAAGAGATTGGTGGGCAGAAATACTTCTTTAATGGAAGCGGAGCGATGTACACAGGCTGGGCGCTGATGCCGGAAGGGTGGTACTACACCAATGGAAGTGGAGCGATGGTGACAGGCTGGCAGCTGGTGGGCGGTGTGTGGTATTATCTGGACGGAGCCAATGTAGAGCATCCGGGCTTGATGTCTGACGGTGGGTGGAACCTGATCAATGGCGCATGGTATTACATGAATGGAAGCGGTGGAATGATGTCAGAATGGCTTCTTCTTGGGAATACCTGGTATTATCTCGGTAGTGACGGAGCGATGAAGACAGGCTGGCAGCAAATCGGCGGCGCCTGGTACTATTTCTATACAGAAAATGATCCTAATGGCGGCGCTCATGGGGCAATGGCGGTAAGCACGACCATTGACGGCTGGGAGATTCTGGAAAGTGGCATAGCAGTGCAGGATCTGGCGGCTAAGATTAACGAGATCAAGAAATATATCTATGTACCCTATCGCTATGGAGGAACCACTCCTAGCGGATGGGACTGCAGTGGTTTTACCCAGTGGGCGTTGTATTATCTTGGAGGCATTACAATACCAAGAACGACAACACTACAGGCAGCGGGAGGAACTAATATCGATAAAAATCATATGGAGTTATGGAAGCCGGGAGACGTGCTGGTATATCAGTCGGGTTCATCCTTTACACATGTGGCACTGTATCTTGGGGACGGTATGCTCATGCATGCGATCAATCCGAAATATGGCACGATGATACAGGGTGTGACATATTATGAGCAATGGGATGGCGGTAATCATCTGGCCTTAGTCAGACGATATTTATAAAACAGAATTCATTGAAATTCAGGAATGACTGCGATATAATTAAGTCAAGTTTAGTTTTCATATAAGCTATCAAACTAGAATGAAAAGAGGGAGGAGCGTATGAAAAAGAGATTTGTCCAAAAAATCGTAGTCTTTTCTCTTGTCCTGGCGATGCAGGCAGCGCCGCTGTCATATGCAGCGGATGAAGGAACCGGGGGACAGGCGGGAGAAAACGTAATGATTACGGAAGATGACGGCACAGAAGGAAATGAACCCGGGGGTACTGGAAATACCGACGGTAGCCAAAATCCACAAACCCCTGACAGCTCTTTAGAAGAAGAGCCTGGCAGTTCGGGGGGGATGGGAAATGGTGGAGAAATCGGTAGTGCAGATGATTCCGGAAATATCGGAGAACCTGGGAATATCGGAGAACCCGGAAATACGGAAGAATCAGGAACAGAGGAGCCGACTACCCCAGAGGCTCCGGCAGATCAGGGAAATCCCGGCTGGTATAGGCTGGGGAATGATTGGTACTATTATGACGCCAGTGGAGCAAAGGCCTATGGCTGGCGACTGATCGGAGGCTCGTGGTATTATCTTGATCAGAACAATACAGAGAAACCAGGAGTGATGCTGTCTTCCGGCAGATATATGATTGGAGGCACCACCTACTTTTTTGATGCCAGTGGAGCGATGCGGACCGGCTGGATCAGAGAACCAGAAGGCTGGTATTACGCAAACGGCAGCGGGGCAGTGGTGACCGGATGGATGGCACTGGGAAATACCTGGTATTATCTGGATGGAGCGAATGAGAAATACCCGGGGCTGATGCTGGAGAACGAAAAAAAAGTCATCGGAACTGCGACTTATTTCTTTGCGCCGGGCGGAGCTATGCGTACCGGATGGATTCAGCAGGAAGAGGGCTGGTACTACAGCGACGCAATCAGTTCAACGGGCTGGAAATATGTGAATGGCGCATGGTACTATCTGGATGGAGCGAATGAAGAATATCCGGGTCTGATGGTTGCTGATCGTGAGATGAATATCGGCGGCGCTGTCTATTCCTTTAGCGCGTCTGGCGCCATGTATACCGGCTGGGTGCAGAAGCCGGAGGGCTGGTATTATTATAATGGAAGCGGTGTCAAGGTGACCGGCTGGGTACTGGGGGCTGCCTGGTATTATCTGGATGGAGCGAATACAGAACATCCGGGACTTATGGTAACAGACTGTAAGATGAATATCGGAGGAACGAATTATTTCTTCCAGCCATCAGGAGCGATGACCACAGGCTGGGCACTAAGACCAGAAGGATGGTATTATGCAAACAGTAGCGGAGCGATGATCACAGGCTGGATACAGTATGGAGGCAAGTGGTATTACCTGAATCCAGCAAATGAAGAAAATCCTGGGCTCATGGTTTCTGATTGTACCATGACTATTGACGGACAGACATATGTATTTAAGGCCGATGGGGCCATGCGTGCCGGCTGGGAGCAGGATGCGGACGGAAACTGGTATTATTATGATACCTATACTGGTCAAATAAAATCCGGATGGCAGTATATTGGCGGTGTCTGGTATTATCTGGATCCTGACGATGGAAATAAGATGCTTGGAGAAGGCTGGCATACGATCGGCGGCGCCTGGTACTATATGTATGGAAGTGGCGCCATGGCGACAAACTGGCTGCAGGTTGGCGGAGAATGGTATTATCTTGGCGGAGACGGCGCTATGAAGACCGGATGGCAGTATGTTGGCAATTTCTGGTACTATATGTATGACAATGGTGTGATGGCAAGAGACACCACGATTGACGGCTATTATCTGCAGCCAAATGGAGCTATGATGACAGCAGAACAGTACAATATGTATCTGCGGGCTCAGATGTATGGCAGCAGTACTGGCTATCTGATCCTGGTAGACAGGGCGGCCTGCCGGGTAGGAGTCTTCAGTGGAAGATCTGGATCCTGGAATATGGTTTACTTCTGGGCATGTGCACCTGGTACAGCAGCTACGCCAACTGTAGGCGGAGAGTTTACTGTGCAGGGGAAAGGATACTATTTTGACTCGGGTTCTTCCAGATGCTACTGGTATACACAATTCTATGGAAACTATCTGTTCCACAGTGTGCTTTACAGCAAATATAACGGCAGTCTGGTGGATGGAAGAGTTGGTATCCCGTTGTCGCACGGATGTGTCAGACTGGAGATTAATAATGCAAAATGGATTTATGACAATATTCCGAGAGGAACAAAAGTTGTGATTTACTAAAACTATAGCAACAGAAAATAAGGGCGGCTTTGCAGAAGCAGGGCTGCCCTTTCGTAATATCTGTAACTTATGGGTGATCGGTTGCCTCAAAGTCTTTGCTTTTTCGGTAATCATCGTATATAATAGTAATGTTATAAGAAAATAAAAGATTAGCAGATGAAAACCACAAAGCAGGAGGTTGTTTGGGTATGCATCAAATTTTCAAAAATATTCTCTGTGCAGTATCTGTAAGTGTTGTTATGATGGGCGCTTTTAGCCTGTCTGCGCATGCGCAGGAGGAAGTTGGAACAGCGGGCTCCTCTCTGGGAAAGGAAGCGGAAGAATATCAGGATACTCAGACATACAGCCGTGCAAGAGCTGTAGAAGGGTGGATATATAATCAAAATAATGGTAAGTGGTGGTATCAGTACAGTGACGGAAGCTGGCCGTCTACCTCATGGAGAAGGATTAATGGCAGCTGGTATTATTTTGACGGTGAAGGCTATTGGGTAGACAACAATACTTATGAAACGGGAAGCATCAAGGGGATTGACGTTTCTCAGTGGCAGGGAGCGATCGACTGGCAGGCTGTGAAAAATGATGGAATTCAGTTCGCCTTTGTCAGGGCAGGGCATGGAGACCATACGCTGGACACCTATTTTCAGCAGAATATGATGAATGCAGCGGCAGCTGGGATTCCTGCAGGAGTGTATTTTTACAGCACGGCTCAAAATGAGGCACAGGCGGTGCAGGATGCTCAGTTCGTGATCCGGAGTATGAAGGGCTATCTGGTATCTTATCCAGTGGTGATCGATCTGGAGGACTCTTCCCAGTCTCATTTAAGTAAACAGCAGATTGGGAAAATAGCGAAGGCTTACTGTGATGAAATCCGCGCGGCAGGGTATACTCCGATGGTATATTGCAATGAAAACTGGTATCGAAATATGATTGATATCAGCCTTTTGCCAGATGTAGAAATGTGGGTGGCAAGATGGGGAAACACCTATTCTTCAGACATTCCAAGAGATGTCTGGCAGTCCTGCAGTACGGGAAGAGTAAAAGGAATCAATACAGATGTAGATATTGATTTTGGATATACAGATTATACGCAGATCATCACGCCAAGGACAGAGCCCCAGGACGGATATGTGATGTCTGGTGGGATGTGGGTGAAAGACAGCGTTGGCTGGTGGTATCAGCTGTTCGCGGGCGGATACCCGGCGAATGAGTGGCAGAATATCGGAGGCGTGTGGTACTGGTTTGATGCCAATGGCTATATGGCTACAGGCTGGCGGCAGATCGGCGGAACCTGGTACTATATGAATGGAAGCGGAGCCATGACGACTGGCTGGCAGCTGGTTGGAAACACCTGGTACTATATGGATGGAAGCGGAGCTATGCTGACAGGGTGGCAGGAGATCGGCGGCGTCAGATATTATCTGGACGGAAGTGGCGCCATGCGTACCGGCTGGGTATGGATCGGAAACGAGTGCTACTATTTTGACGGAAGCGGAGCCATGGCAAAAGACACCTGGATTGGTGAGTACTATGTGGATGAAAACGGCGTCTGGGTGCAAGGCATGGTTAAGCCCGGCTGGATCCTGTCTGGCGGCAGATGGTGGTACCGCCATTCGGACGGCGGCTATACAACTTCGGGATGGGAGTATATTGGAGGCAGCTGGTATTACTTTGATGTATCAGGCTGGATGGGGACCGGCTGGCAGCTGGTGGATGGAACCTGGTATTATTTGAATGGAAGCGGAGCCATGCATACCGGTTGGCTGCTGCTCGGGAATACCTGGTATTATCTGAAAAGCGACGGAAAGATGGCTGTCGGGTTGACAGAAGTGGGTGGCAGCATGTATTATCTGGATGGAAGCGGAGCCATGCATACCGGATGGGTATTGCTTGGAAATACCTGGTATTATTTTGACGGAAGCGGAGTTATGTATCACGGCTGGCTGTGGTACGGAAATGCTTGGTATTATCTTCTGGACGACGGGAAAATGGCTGTTGGAAGCCATGAGATAGATGGGACTATGTATGAATTTGCCACTGACGGAAGAATGGTTTAAAAGAGAGTTTTGAAAGAGAAAGAATCAGGAGAAGAGTTTACTCATGAAATTGGGGAAGATAAATAAAATAAAAATATTGGCGGCGTGTCTGGTGGCGATGGCGTCTGTTGCTGTATATGGCGGCGAGGCAGAAGCGGCAGGAGAAACAAAGATACACTTTATATCCCTTGACAGTACGACGGATGCTATTTTACTGGAAAGCAATGGTCATTTTGGAATGGTGGACTCTGGGGAGGACTGGGATTATCCGGATGGAGAGACTTATCCCTTGAGAGATGGAGTGACGCAGGGGATCGGATTTGAGCAGCAGGTGATCCACTACTTAAAGAGTGTGGGGGTAGAGAAACTGGATTTTTATATTGCTACGCATTCTCACAGTGACCATATCGGATCTGGAGATGAGATTCTGGATGCGTTCCCTACAGACAGGCTGTATATCAACCGGTATGATGATTCTTATATTATTGATGCACACGGAAAAGATCCGGAGGATCCTTATTATCATGAAGGTGCAGACGAAACCAGGCTATGGGATAATCAGTATGTTTACGATCAGATCATTGAGGCGGCAGAGAGAAATGGGACACAGATTATTACAGATCTCGATCTGGAGGGAAATAAAGAATCTCGCAGTTTTTCTCTTGGAGACATGAACATTCAACTTATGAATTGTTATAAAAACAGAGATGAAAATGGTATAGTTATTCCTGTGGCTGATGAGAACGATAATTGTATTGTGACGAAAGTAACAGCTTTTGGCAGAGTAGCATTATTGACAGCAGACTTGGATCCTACAGAAGGAGATACAGTTCGAGTAGCCAGTCAGTTGATTGAGGAATTGGGGGATCAGGAAGAAATAAAGAATGAAGAAGATATTGATATTCGGATCAAAAAATCATATGAGACTAATGATTATGAGGCGGAAACAAATATTGAATTAGACCTTCCAGAGAATCGTACGATGCCAGAAAATAATGATGAGGAAAAAATAGATGAATCAAAGAAAAATACAGGACGGACAATTCGTATCGATCTGATGAAAATGCTTCATCATTCTATTGATTATAATAATACGACTTATTTTCTGACTTCTTTGAATCCTAAGACGGCAGTAATTACAGGATAGGAGAGCTGGTTTAATGCTAGAGAAAGGGATTGTCTTCCTAATACGAAGGTATATGCTACTGCAACGGATTCTGCGGCAGTAGTTGCAACATTTTCCGAAAGTGGCATCAAGACGAAATATGAAAAACTGGAACCGGAATGGTATCAAATAGACGGACTATGGTATTATTTTGACTCTAATGGACGTACATTTACCGATCAAGGTGCACACGAAATTGACGGAAAGATTTATTGTTTTGATCAGAAAGGCGCTCTTTCTACTGCAAACCGATGGGTACAGGTGAATGGAAAGTGGAGATATTGGTTGACAGGTGGCGATTATTATAAAAGCGATTGGTTAAATATAGAAAACGAATGGTATTATCTGGATGAGAATGGAGATGCAGTTACAGGATGGAGAGAAATTCGAGGTCAATGGTTTTACTTCTATGATAATTGTCAGCTAGCTACTGATACATGGATTGGAAATTATTATGTAAATGAGTTTGGAGCATGGGAGCCAACTGCAAGCAGAAATGAATGGGTTCTTTCCGGAAACCGTTGGTGGTATCGTCATGCAGATGGCAGTTACACTTCTTCTAATTGGGAATTGATTAATGGAAACTGGTATTATTTTGACAGTGAAGGCTGGATGGTAACCGGCTGGCAGTGGATAGGAGATAAATGCTATTATTTAACAGCCAGTGGCGCTATGGCAGCAGATACCTGGATTGGGGAATACTATGTGGATGCATCTGGAGCATGGATACCAGAAGCAACAAGAGATCAGTGGATCCTTTCTGGGAGTCGATGGTGGTATCGTCATGCTGATGGAAGTTATACGACTTCAGGATGGGAAGAAATTGATGGACAGAAGTACTATTTTGACAGTGCGGGCTGGATGGTAACCGGTTGGCAGTGGGTAGAAGATAAGTGCTATTACCTGACGTCCAGCGGAGCTCTTGCTACAGATACATGGATTGATGGTTATTATGTAGATGAATCCGGTGTTTGGATTTCGGAAGCAGTAAGAGATGAGTGGATCTTATCTGGGAATCGATGGTGGTATCGTCATGCTGACGGAAGTTATACTACGTCTGATTGGGAATTAATTAATGGGAAATGGTATTATTTTGATGGAGCGGGCTGGATGGTGACGGGGTGGATTTAGTCTGATGGAGATTGGTATTATTTGGACTCTAGTGGAGTTATGGTTACAAATGCATGGGTTGGAAATTATTATTTAAAGTCAAATGGGGAGATGGCTGTATCGGAGTGGGTAGATGATGGGAAGTATTACGTAAATTCAAATGGAGAATGGATTGCATAATTATGAATTTTATGAAAAAGAGGTTGGTTTATGGAGAAAGATAAAGGGAAAGTTAGTGTTTTATTATCTTTATATAACCCTGATAAAAATTTTTTAGAAAAGCAACTAAGATCATTGGATGAACAAACGTATACAAATATGGAAATACTTATTTTTGATGACTGTATCGAAAACAGGTGTAGTTTAACATTTATAGAAAAATGTATCAGGAAAAAAAAGTATAGAGTTTTGCCATATTTAGATAAAAATCTCGGTTATGTAAAAGCTTTTGAATATTTAGTGAAAGAATCAGACGGAGAGTTTATTGCTTTTTGTGACCAGGATGATGAATGGGATAGAATTAAAATAGAAAAATGTGTTGACAAAATAAGGCAGGAGAAGACGCTGCTGGTTGTTTCTGATCGGAGAATTATTAATGGGTCGGGAAAGGTGATATGTGAGTCTGTTAGACATAATTCGAACCAAAAATATGAAACATGGAATTCGTATGATGATATAGGAATATATAACTTTTTTACAGCATGCGCTCCGGGAATGAGCATTGTGATGGATGGAATTTTCGCAAAGAAGACAGTACCATTCCCAGAATTTACCGGGCATGATAAATGGGTTATTGCTTGTGCAAATGCGTGTGGAAAAATTTCATATTTAGATGAACCATTAGTG
>OGQQ01002002.1_pt1 | contig 14189 bp, 11 predicted proteins | sample 1553281 | NCBI WGS metagenome assembly OGQQ01 (sample SAMEA2579937, study PRJEB22360) | human gut metagenome | biome: human gut; feature: human-associated habitat; material: faeces | place: Denmark | collected 2008/2010 | reverse complement strand
GCTGAGATAGAGCAGCTTCATCTCCGGCGGGGCGACGGCGTTGGGGTTGTAGGTATTGGGCACGATCTTTTCAATCGGCACGGCGATGACGTTATAGACCGGGCTCTGAAACTTCTTCATCCTCCATCTCCTCTACTTTGCTGTACTTCTTCGTGATGGCATCGATATAGCGCTGCTGTTCCCGGGTCAGGCCAAAGCCCATGAAGCGGCAGTTGTGGTCGTTTTTCAAAATGCAGTAGCACATCCGCTTCCAGCTGGGAATGTCCTTTGACGATTTGATGTCGTCCGTATCGTCGGGGATGGGGCCTGTGAAAATGATGCGGGACTTTTTGTCGCGGGTATAATTGGAGACGCCGTTCCGCAGGATGGGGTAGCCGTGGGCCTCCAGCTCACGGATGACGGCTTCGTCCAGCCCGCCGCCCGTTTCGTGCCAGAACTGGATGGACGTTCTGAATTTTTTGACGTAATTGTTGCGCAGGCGGGCGGGCAGTGTGTCCAGCAGGAACTGGGTGTAGGATTTCCATGTGTGCCCCTCGGGAAGCGTGATGTTCCGGTAGCCCATCGCCTTGGTATGGCCGTAGATCGCGGCAAAATTCGCTCCCTGCACGCGCCCCACCAGCTTTGTCCAGACCTCGGGGTCGATGACGCGGTACAGGTTGAGCGAATCCTTGGAATAGTCATTGAACGGCGAGGCCACGCGCATCTGCGAGGGCTTGAGGCCGGCCATGTAGTACAGGTCGTACAAGCGGTTGTAATCGTAGCCGAACTGGTAATTGGCGTGCCATATATCGCTGGTGGACCAGTCGTACAGGGGCGACGCGCACCAGACGTCCTTGAACTGCTTGCTGATCCAGCATTCGCCCTTGTAGCCGAATTTCTTGTTTAAAAAGCCGCTGTACCGCTGCAGGGATTCGTCCGCCCGGATGCCCAGCAGACAGACAGTTTTCCGGCCGCCGTGTGAAATGCGGTACCATCTGCCGAACTGCTTGGCAAGGTCCTCCTGATGCATGCGGTAGCGGTAGGTCGATATGGGGTTGTTTTCCAGGTTGACGACGTATTCCTTTTGCGGCATTTCCCGCACCCAGGCGTCCCGGCGGGTGTCGTCCCAGGGGTACCAGTACATTTCGTAGCTGCTGAGCGCGGTGCGCGTGGCCATGGGCAGGCAGACCCAATAAGGCTCCACACGGCCCTTGATGCGCTCGAAGGTGCGTTCCACATATTCCGTCGTCACAGTGTACTGCGCTTCGAAATCCTGATGAAAAACGCCCAGCGCCTTTTGGGGGAAGCAGCGGTCCCGGTAATCCAGCACCAGATTCAGCAGCAGGCCGCTGTCCTTCCCGCCGGAGAAGGAGATATAGATATTGTCGAACTCCTCAAAAATGAATTTCAGCCGTTCCAGAAAGGCTTCGTATACGTTTTGCTTTAAATGTTGCTTGATCATAACCACCATGCTCCAAGAGTGAGAGCGCGCCGCGGGCATGCGGAACGCAGGCGCCGCTCCGGGGGGACTACATTCGACAGTCTTATACATTTAAGGACAAAAATTACCAAAATTTTCTTCTATTATACTACGTGTTCCGGATTTTGTCACCCGCTGCGGCGCCGCGCGGACAGCCGCAGCGGAGAGCTTTCGGGACGGGAACAAAAAGGCTTATGGAAAAGGAAAGCCCAAAATGAAAAGCAGACTGCTCTTTACAAGAGCAGTCTGCTTTTGGCGTGCTGTAAATTTGAAGACGGTTTAGAAATCAATTTCATATTCAAAGAATTTTCGCGCTTCGCTCTGGACCTCGCTGGCAATTGTAGTGTTGCCGCAAATCTTCATGGATTTCAATGCTGCGTCGATTTTAATGGCATCGCTTTCTTTTATCCCAGATGAGTTGCTAAGCTTCAGAGTGTATTTCTGGTGTGTCAATGGCGAAGCTTTATCCGTTCGCAGGGAAATCAACGTTTGAATGGCAGGTTCTCTTTGCAGATAATGGAGTTCCGGTGGCATGGGGGCGTGACCGGGAAAATCCAGTTCAGCAGCAATTTCCACAGTAGCCACTGCAGTGGAAGCAAGTTCATGTTCTGCATCTATATCGGCGTGGTCCCCTGCTGCCCTTGCCTTCGCGCTGCCTTTTTGCTTTTTCTTGGAAAAGGTTGTTTTTTGCTCTTTGAAAGTTACTCTAAAATGTTTTGCGCCCAAATCCTGTGCAATTTTTTGCAGTTCGTTGACTCGGGCAGTTTTTAAATAACTGAAATAATCATCCATGGCGATATAACAGTCGCGGTCACTGGGGTCAACATAGTAAATATCGTTATCGATGTCTGGATAAAAGGTCAGACCAAAAGTACCGATTTTATCTCGGAAAATATTGACGACCTTCAAATCTTTTTCTTTCGAGAAATAGCCCACAGAACCTTTGCAAACTTCGCTTTCTGCACGTCTTTTGTCCATCTCGGTAATGCGGACAAGCTTTGGCAGCAAGAAATCCGCGCCGTCCAAATTTTCTGCGAAAATAGGCTGAAGCGTTTTTAATTCCAATTCCCGATTTTTCGTTTGTGCAATATCTTTTATAACTGCAACGGTTCCTTTTACAGAGGCATTGAGGGTCTCTGCAATTATGGATGCATCTTTTAAATTAAGCTCGCCATCATCATTTTGGTCAAGAGCTGTTTTCACTTTATTCGTCGTTTTATTCAGAAAATCTGCAGCACGTTTTCTGTTTTCTGCTGCGAACACACCCAACTCTATTTTTTTGTTTTCCATTCAGACACCCTTTCAAAGTTTTCACAAAAAAGGCTGTAAAATTCGCGAGGCGTCTTTCTGCCTTCCTCAAAATGTATGTATTTGTTTCCGTTATAAATAAAAAAAGAACAAATCGCAAGAAGCCTCAAACATAAAAGTGGAAACGCGCAAGCATGCGCTGCTGGCCTTATCCCCGCCCGCACACAGGGCGAGCCATGCCGCGCGGCGAACGCCGGGGCGCATTCGGTAAATGCTTGCATGCCACGAATCCGGGACACGTTTTGAAACGTTATTACCGAATACCCGACTTGCCCATTCAGGCGTATCAGGAAATATGGTTTGAAGCAGCTAACGCTGTGCCCCGATATTTTTCCCGTCTGGACACACAGCGCGAAAAAGCGCAAAGCCACAGGAGGGAAAACGGCATAAAAGAGCGGGCAGCTTTTACGCTGCCCGCTTTGTGCTTTTATTCAGCCTTGCGCAGTTCCTTGATGGATACCGTATGATTACGCACGACCGTTTCCAGTGTCCGTACTCGGTCGCGCAGCTCGTCGATCTCACGCACGCGCTCCAGCTTTGCGGAAATATCGCCGTACTGTTCCGCGATAAGCTGCACGTTGTGCTCTTGCTTTTCAATCAACATGCGGGTATGGCGCACGTCTGTTTCCAAGGATTCAAACCGATTGTCAATAGATCCAAACCGATTGTCAATGGACTCCAACCGATTGTCAATAGACTCAAACCGATTGTCAATAGATTCAAATCGACTGTCAATAGACTCAAACCGATTGTCAATGGACTCAAAGTGATTGTCAATAGACTCAAACCGATTGTCAATGGACTCAAACTGATTGTCAATAGATTCAAAGTGATTGTCAATGGACTCAAACTGATTGTCAATAGATTCAAAGTGATTGTCAATAGATTCAAAGTGCTTATCGTGTTCCTCTAACTTGTCCGAAATTTTGCCCAACATCTGCAAAATCAATTCTTCGTTGTTCATCCGCTCCACCTTCCTGTGCTGCTATTATACCCCATCAGAGCGGGGCTTACAATTGGGCATTATGCCGATTTACGATGGTACTTGTGTGCTGCCCTGTGTGCCGATCATTCACCCTTGTCCCGCATCCGGGCAAAAGTGGTTATAAAGTGTGTTGTTGCAAAAACAAAACCGCCCGGGAATGGCTTTCCCAAGCGGTTTCAGAGGCTGAGTTGGCGTGATAAAATGGATACCCGCTTTTCTCCTCGGCCCGTAGGGCGGGGCTCCCGCGAAAGTTTGCGCAGCAAAGTTTTGTGGGGAAAAGGAGGAATGACGGAGCGGTATGAGAAAAGCCCAGCCAACTGGCTGGGCTTTTTGAATGGAGCATAGTCCATTCCGACGTGGTGCCGGTGGTGGGACTTGAACCCACACGGTGTTGCCACCAACGGATTTTGAGTCGTACTTTTGAAAGGGCAAACAAGGTTAAAATACGTCCTTATAGACCTTTCAAAGTGCGTATAAAAGCGCATTGTGCCGCGCTTTTTTCACGTTGGTCTGTCAAATCCATAGCAGCGTCCAACAACCTAAAGGCATGGTTTGATTTTAACCATTATAACGCATTTTAAAGCAAAATAACAGACGCATTTACCACTTTCGATTGACAAATTTTAATAGTTCAAAAATGGGGGAAGTGTATGGTCTCATGAGAATGTTTTTAAAATATTCCCCTCCCGAACCCACCCCAAAACAAGCCCGTAAAAAGATACAGGCGGAAAAGAGAATACGGAAAATCAAGTGCAGTTCAAGTTTTGGACTGCACTTTTTGTATATACACAGAAATTAAAAGAAGGAGATGGAACGAGTGAAGCCATATGTAACGGAAGAACAAATCAGAGCGGCCAAGGCGGTGAACACGCTGGCTTTCCTGTTGCGTCATCAGCCTGAACGGTTCAAACGTGTAGGGCGCACAGAGCATGCGCACTGCGATCATGACAGCTTGAAGGTGAGCAGCAATGGGAAATGGAATTGGCACAGCAAGGGCGTAGGAGGGACAACAGCGGTGCAGTACCTCATAAAAGTAGAGGGGTATGATTTTGTCCGTGCGGTGCAGATCGTCTGTGCGGATGCGCCTTTTCTTTCCTCTCCGCCTGTAATCAAGGAAAAGAACAGCGGGTTTGCACTACCGCCGCGCGGCGATAATTTCAAAGCATATCAGTACCTGGCGGGGCGCGGCATCTGTGATGAAGTCCTTGCATTCTGCTTTCATACAGGCCGCGTCTATGGCACAAACCGCAGGACAGCAGAACGGGAATACACGAACTGTGTTTTTGTGGGCTTTGACGAATCGGGAAATCCGGCCCATGCGGGGCTGCGGGGAACACAGGGATTTTTTCGCGGAAATGTAACAGGCAGCGACAAACGCCATCCATTCTGCATTCCGGCAGAAAAAGAAGGGGCAAGTACGCTTGCGCTGTATGAGTCCCCAATCGACGCAATGTCAGATGCGTCTTTACGCATCCGGCGCGGAGCAGCTTGGCGGGAGCAGCACTATCTTTCTCTGGACGGCCTTTCGATGCTGCCCATTGAGACCTTTTTGAAATCGCATTCCGGCGTGACACATCTGAGGATATGTACGGACAACGATAAAGCGGGACGGGAACATGCCGCCCGGTTGGAAGAAGAATATGCTGCGCGGGGATATTGGGTGGAAAGCTGTATCCCGCATGGCGCGAAGGACTATAATGAGCTTCTGCAAAAGGAGCTGGCACGGGAAAGGGGGACAGAGCGGTGAACGTTTTGAATTGGCTGCTGGTTGCGGCTGGCCTGTTTATGGCCTTCATAGGATATGCCTGCATCGTTGTGGGTGCAAGAAGCGAAAGAGACGACTGGGAGGAACGGAAATGAAAACCATTGCAATTTCAAACCAAAAGGGCGGCGTGGGAAAAACAACAACAGCGGTATCCCTCAGCGTGGCGCTGGCCCGGCAGGGCAAGCACGTGCTGCTGATCGACGCGGATTCACAGGCGGACGCCACAAAATATCTCGGCGTAGAGAATCCGGACGAATTACAAAATACTTTGTCCACGGCGATGCACTGTATCATCAATGATCTACCATATAAAACAGGTGGATACATACAGAGCCATCCGGAAGGGCTTGATTTCGTTCCCTCCAGCATCGACCTGTCCAGTGTAGAAGTGGAACTCGTGAACGCGATGAGCCGGGAACGCATTCTGAAAACCTTTCTGGATGATGTTCGTGGAAAGTATGACTATGTGCTGATCGACTGCCCGCCGTCGCTGGGTATGATGCCTGTCAATGCGTTATCGGCAGCAGACAGCGTGCTGATCCCGGTGCAGGCGCAATACTTTTCCATGCGCGGCCTGTTTCAGCTCATACGCACCATCGACAAGGTACAGCGGCGGCAAAATCCGCGTCTGAAAATAGAGGGTATCGTTTTGACTTTGGTAGACAACCGCACGAACCTTTCCCGTGATGTGAGCGCCATGCTGCGCGACGCATACGGAGCGAATGTGCATATTTTTAAGACAGAGATTCCCATGTGCGTCCGGGCGGCGGAAAGCCCATCCTTTGGAAAAAGCATTTTTGACTACGACCCCAGGGGCAAGGCAACGCTGGCCTACGAACAGCTTGCAAGGGAGGTGCTGACGCTTGGCCGCAAGAAAGAGCTTGGGCGGGGCGGGTTTACCCCCACTCGCTGATCTGTTCAGCACCAGCGAGGAACGGGCGCTGGAGGCACAGACGCAGGAGCGTGTTATGATGCTGCCGGTCTCGGAGCTGCATGATTTTCCGGGGCATCCGTTTCAGGTACGGGATGATGAAGAAATGGAGAAGCTGGCGGAGAGCATCACGCAGCACGGCGTATTGATGCCGGGGCTTGTGCGCCCGCGCGCAGCGGGGGGCTATGAGATCGTGGCGGGACACCGCCGCAAGTTTGCCAGCATGAAAGCGGGAATCCGGGAAATGCCCGTTATTGTCCGGGACATGGATGATGATACCGCCGTTATTCTGATGGTAGACAGCAATGTACAGCGTGAAAATGTGCTGCCCAGCGAGAAGGCGAGGGCGTATAAGATGAAGCTGGATTCTATCAAACGGAAAGCCGGGAGGCCAAGCAAAGAAAATTCTGCCGGAATCCGGCAGAATTTATTTTCCATTCAAAAAATAGCGGATGATGCAGGCGAGGGAAAAACTAAGATACAGCAATACATCAAGATAAACGACCTTATTCCTGAACTGCTTGAAATGGTGGACGGCAACGAAATAAAATTCAATCCCGCCTATGAGCTTGCATTTTTAAGGACGGAGGAACAAGCCGTGCTTTATGACATTTTACAGGCGGAGGAAGTAACACCGTCACTTTCACAGGCCCAGCGTCTCAAACGCGCCAGCCAGGAGGGCCGACTGTCCGAACAGGACATTGCTGCGATCATGCGGGAGGAAAAGGCGCAGACCAGAGATACAGGAAAAGTAACGCTCCCGGCAAAGGAGATCGAGCAATTCTTTCCGAAAAGCTATACGCCCGAACAGAAAAAGAAAGTTATCGTAAAACTTCTGGCAAGCTGGGCGCGCCAGCGTGGAGAGAAAGAGCGTTAAGACTATAATGTATATCATCTCTTGAATTTACAAAACTATTATGATAAAATGCGATTGAACACAGATTATCATAAAAATGTGAAATGGAGATGCGTTATGGCATATATTACACGAGAGCTGGAACGGAAATTTCTGAAACTCAATGCTTTTTTCAAAGTTATCCTTGTGACCGGTGCAAGACAGGTAGGAAAAACAACCATGCTGAAGCATTTAGCTGACAGTGACAGAACCTATGTCACGATGGATAACGCAATGGCAAGAGAACTGGCTCAAAGCGACCCTGTGCTGTTCTTCCAGACCTACAAGCCGCCGATTCTGATTGATGAGGTTCAAAAAGCACCTGAGCTTTTTGAACAGATCAAGGTAATTTGTGATGAGAGCGACGAGAAAGGTCTTATTTGGCTGACAGGATCGCAGCAGTACAAAATGATGGAGCGAGTGCGTGAAACGCTTGCAGGAAGGATCGGGATATTGGAACTGTACAGCCTGTCCGAAAGAGAAAAAGCCGGGCTTGTGTTTGACACAGATTTGGACTTCTCACTTGCCACCTTACAGGCAAGACAGCGTAAAGTGCCCAAAAATGATGTGATTCGTGTATTCAATCATATTTGGGAGGGCGGTATGCCCCAGGTGCAGGGTGTGGACAATGAGCTTCGGCAGGAATATTTCAATTCATATATCGACACTTATCTGATGCGGGATGTGACTGAGGCAGGCGGCATTACGGATGCAGTACGTTTCCGAAAATTTCTGGTGGGCTGCGCATCCCTTGTTTCGGAACAGGTCAATTACTCTACACTTGCGGAATCCGCAGATATTGCACCGAGCACGGCAAAGGAATGGCTGAAAGTGCTGGTGGGGCTTCATATCATTTATCTGCTTGCGCCGTATTCTAACAATGAGCTAAAACGGCTCAGTAAGACTCCGAAGCTGTACTTCTGCGATACCGGATTGTGTGCGTATCTTTCTATGTGGCTGACGCCGGATACCTTGCGAAACGGTGCTGCAAGCGGCCATTACTACGAAAATTATGTCGTAATGGAGCTTGTAAAGAACTACGCTTATGCAAAGTCCAAGGTGAATCTCACCTATTTCCGTGACTCCAATGCAAAAGAAATTGATGTTTTTGTGGAGGAAAACAATTTCATCCACCCGCTGGAAATCAAAAAGAGCGCCGCACCAGACCGGCGCGAAGTGAAGAAATACAGCGTGCTTGACAAGGCATCCTTGAACCGTGGAAACGGTGGAATCATCTGTATGTGCGAGGAACCCATTCCGATTGATGCGGATAATTGTTTTATCCCCAGCAATCTCATCTGAGAAGCGGTATGAAAACAGAAATAAGAGAAAAGGGGGTGATCTTAACGAATGGCAAAGAAGCATGGGCACTATTGCAAGGTCTGCGGAGAATATAAGTCGAATGAGAGTTTTTCCGGCAAAGGCCATAGCGCACATATCTGTAAAAAATGTGCGGTGTTGTCACCGGCGGAGCGTTCCAAGGAAATGACTTTGGCCCGGCTGATGAATCTCCCATATCGTTTGTCTGCGGAACAGAAAGCATGGCTCAAAGGACTGCAAAAGGACAAATGCCCTGAAATTGCAGAGGCCGCCCAAATGGTTTACGCGGAGCATTTTCCTTATGCTGAGAGAAACGAACGAAAACAGCAGCTTCATATCAGCGAGATGACATTTGTTGTCCAGGATGAATTGTGGGACGAGTATGGCGATTCCTTTGATGCGCAGATCATGTTTATTCTTGGACCCGTTGACAAATGCCAAAAAACTGCCGAAACCCGCAGTGGTCCCGGCAGAATAGGAAATAGGCAGATAGAAAAAGACGGCGCTTGCCATCCTTTTAAGGTTTAGAGCCATGGCAGCAAGGAGGCATTCTTCTGTCGCTGCAAGAATGCCCCTTTTTCGAATCTTTGAAATACAATGCTCTCGTTTCAAAACGGAGAAACTACCCTCAGCCCAGATTTTGCGCAGCCGCATCATGGATAGAAATTCAGGCGTTCCCACACGCTGATGACCTCTGAAAAATGCTGGATAGCAGCTGCTGGCCAACACCCTGCGCCGAATTCCGGCTTTGTCAAAACAACTCGGACGTTTTACGCAGTGCTTGCAGGCATCGTCCTCTATTTGATAGCAACGAAGATATTTTCCGGTCGATTGATTACAATTCAGCCTGTGGTATGTAAGCCCGACTCCCTCCGGACAGATGAACGCATCTCGTTGCGGGTTGTAGGAGAACCCATATTTCTCAGGTGCATTGGGAAATTGAATTGCTGGGATATATCCGGTAACACCCAGCAGTTCCAGTCCCCTGTGGACTGCACCAGTGTCATATCCCCGATCCAAGGCAAGTTGATTCATTGGGACGCCAAGTTTGATTTGCTGCTCCAGATGCCGCAAGACCAGGAGGCTTTCCTTCTCGTTGGCAGGATATACATCAACGCCTGTCAAAATGCCGTGTTTGCAGTCCACGGTTGCTTCCATCAGATAACCAATGCCTCGTTTGTTGCCATGGTTGATGTAGCCGCTGTCAGGATCTGTCCGGCTGGTGGTACGGCGCTTTTTTATGGTTCTTTCCGGCGGCTTTTTGAATCCCGGCTGCTGGGAAAGCTCTTCATCCAGAGCATCGAGATAACTTTGCATGCTCTGTTCTACTTCCGTTTCTACATCGACCCAGCTTTCTCTTGATACGTTGGCAGGGATGTAGCTTCCGTCTGCAGCCATGGCTTTTCCATCAATCAGGCCGCAGGCGATGCACTGCTTCACGATTTCATAAAAGGCGTTCTGAAAGAGACCGCTCTGCTGCCATTTGCGCGTTCTGGTTTTGCTGAATGTGGAGTGATCCGGAATAGCATCATCCAGCTCGAATCCACAAAACCAGCGATAGGCGATGTTGAGCCGAATTTCCTCTACCAAACGCCGTTCTGATTTGATCCCGTACAGATATCCGACCAGAAGCATTTTAAACATACTGACAGGATCGACAGACGGACGGCCGGTCGCAGAATAATATGGTGCGAGCAGTCCATAGATGAAGTCAAAGGATACCATGCCGTCTATTTTTCGCAGCAGATGATTTTCTGGAATCAATGACGCCATATCCACGAAAACCATTGCCATTTGCCTGCTTTGACGTCCCATCATGCTGCATCCCTCCTATGGCTATTTTACCATAGAATAGGACGTTTCGCTACTTTGTCAACGGGTCCGATGTTTGACGCTGTATGCGCTTCCTGCGGCCGTTCCTGCAAAGTTCCGTTCCAGCCCCGTACAGACCGTCCGGTCTACTGCAGCGATTGCTTCCGTAAATAATTCGCAGTCGACACGCCCTTCGGGGCGTGTTTTTGTTTTCTGCTCCGGCAGGCTTCGTCCGGCAAAAACGGCGTCCCGCGTTTCGGCGGGACGCCGTTTTACTTTCTTCGTGTATTCACCAGCACCAATCGCAGGATGTATAGCCCTCGTCCTCGGCTTCCTGCCGCGTCATTTCCTTCGGTTTGATGACCAGCGGGCAGTCCGGTGAGCTGTGGTATCGGGAACCGAGGCGCTTGGACACCCACACACGTGTGTTCTTCTCCGCTTCCGCCGCGCTCTGCGGGATATGTCCGCTGTAATCCACAAGCGTGCCGTCCACATCAAGGAAAATAATCTTCCTCTGTTCCATTACAGTTCCTCTCCGTTCGACTGAATGACACGCTGATACCAGTAAAATGATTTTTTCTTAAGCCGTGCAAAGTCACCGGTGCCGTCGTCATATCTGCGCACATAGATCATGCCGTAGCGTTTTGCATATTCTCCTGTAGAAGCAGATACAAGATCAATACATCCCCAGGGAGTGTAGCCCATCAGATCAACGCCCTCGTCCACAGCCAGCTTCATCTGCTCAATATGTTTTCTGAGGTAATCAATCCGGTAATCATCCTGAATGGATCCATCCTCCTCTATGGTATCTTTTGCGCCCAGTCCGTTTTCCACTACCATCAGAGGCAGACCATATCTGTCGCTCAGATCATTCAGCGCATACCTGAGCCCCTTCGGGTCGATCTGCCATCCCCAGTCGGATGCTTCCAGATAAGGATTCGGAACCCCTCCCAGGATATTGCCTTCGCCGCTTTCTTTTGTCGTATCTGCCGTCTGACAGGATGACATATAATAGGAGAAGGATATGAAATCCACAGTACCGTTTTTCAGGATCTCGGCATCGCCGGGCTCCATTTTGATCTCCACATTGTTCTCGGCCCAGATGCGCTTTGCAAAGGCCGGATATGCACCGCGCACCTGCACGTCACCGCAGTAGTGGTTGCAGTACTGCCAGGAATGTTGGTTCTTGATCTGATCCTCCGGGTTGGCAGAGTAGGCATAGTTAGGAGTGATGGCCACCATGCAGCCGATCTTATTTTCCGGGTCGATGCTGTGGCCCAGCTGCACTGCCTTTGCGCTGGCCACAAACTGGTGATGCAGGGCCTGATAGCGCTGCTGCGGGATATCCACCTGATCGTTCATGTTGGTGGTGCCCTCGTTCAGGATGCCCAGCCCGGAGTAGATGCCAAAGGGATACATTCCGGCATTGATCTCGTTGAAGGTGAGCCAGTAATGCACCTTGCCCTTGTAGCGATTGAAAATCGTCTCGCAGTAATGCAGGTAATAATCGATCAGGCGGCGATCCACCCAGCCATTGAAGTGCTCGGTCAGATAAAACGGATTTTCATAGTGGCTGATGGTGACAAGCGGTTCGATCCCGGCAGCGTGCAGTTCATCAAACACCGCATCATAAAAAGCCAGACCCTCTTCATTGGGCTGCTGCTCAGTGCCGGTGGGGAAGATGCGGCTCCAGCTGATGGACATCCGGTAGACCTTATAGCCCATCTCTTTCATCAGGGCGATATCTTCCTTATAGTGGTGATAGAAATCACTGGCCTTGTGGTTGGGGTAATACAGGTCATCTTTCAGTTCGCGGGTGATCTGGCGGGGCGTGGTGTTGGTGCCGTTGGTCATGTGGTCAGCCACACTGGCACCGCGGCCGCCCTCGTTCCAGCCGCCTTCAAACTGGTTGGCTGCGGTAGCGCCGCCCCACAGAAAATTTGCAGGAAAACTCATATTCTTCCAATTCCCTTCTTATCCGGTAAAAATCAGGCCTCGTCCTTGAATGTGACGAAGGTGATGGCAAACGTAACGACCATGGCGATGACCACAGCGATGACGTAGTTGACAAAGTTCATGATATCGCTGCTCAAGAAGCCAGCCAGCGCAAAGACGCCCAAGCCGCTCATGGCAACCAGCTTGCAGCCCATCAGACCGGCATAGCAGCCGCCCACGAAACCGCCGATCACGGATGCGATCAGGGGCTTGCGGTAACGGAAGTTGACGCCGAACAGAGCAGGCTCGGTGACGCCGGCCAGAAAAGCGGTCAGTGCAGAAGAACCGGCAATGCCCTTGACATCAGCGTTCTTGGACTTGAGGGTGACCGCAGCAGCGGCAGCAGCCTGACCGAAGTTTGCGATGTAGCAGGCGGGGATGATCAGCGGATCATACTGGAACTTGGTGAAGTAGGAGATGCAGACAGGAGCCAGAGTGGAATGCATACCGGTGAGGATCAGCAGGGGATACAGGCCGGACAGCACACCGACACCCAGGAAGCCGATGTTGTTGTAAATGGTCTCCACCAGCCAGGTAATGCCATTGCCCAAGAAGACGCCAGCCGGTGCCACCAGACACAGGGACAGGGGCAGCATGACAAGGAAGGTACCCAGCGGCACCAGCATCACGCGCAGGATCTCCGGCACATACTTTTTGAAGAAGCGCTCCACATAGCTCATGACGAACACGACCATGATAGAGGGGAACATCATATTGGTATAGGTAGCATTATACACCGGCAGGCCGAATATCGTCACCGGGGTCTCGCCGCCCAGAGCAGTCATCAGATTGGGGTACACCAGCAGCGCACACAGGCCCATGGCCAGGCTGGGGTCTGCACCGAACTTTTTGGCGGCAGTATAGCCGATGAGGATGGGCATGAAGTACAGCGCAGCATCGGCGGCATAACCCAGCACCGTGTAGGTGGAGGAATCTGCGGGCAGGATATCGATGAGGTTTGCCATCACCAGCACCACCTTGATCAGGCCGGATGCCATGAACAGCGGGATCAGCGGGACGATGCAACCGCTGATGGCCTCACATACTGTGGTCAGACTGAATTTTTTCTTCTTATCGCTGTCCAGATCTTCGGCCACAGCTGCTTCCTTCTGCAGACCACCTGCTGCACAGATCGCATCATAGGCCTTATCCACTGCCTGACCGATGATGACCTGCAGCTGATCACCGGCCCACTGTGTGCCCATGCAGCCGGGCAGTTTGCCGATCTTGTCGGCATCCACAAGCCCCTTATCCTTCACGTTGAAGCGCAGCCGGGTCATGCAGTGTGCAAAAGAGCGGATGTTGTCCTTGCCGCCGACCAGTTCCAGAATCTGCGGCGCAATGGCTTCGTATTTATTGATCTTCTCTGCCATGTCTGTTTCCTCCATGATTTTACAAACGGTTCCACATTTTCTATCACAAACCCGGCCGGGGCGCGCTCCCGGGCGGCTCTGTTCCAATAAAAAGCCCCAGCGCACCACAAAACACGCGCACGGTGCCCACCGGGCAGTCTGGTGCATTTTCTGCGGCACTCTGGGGTAAAGCCCTCAAAAGGCGGTCAGCCTTTATCGGTCACAATCCTCACGAGCACACAAACGATTGATGTGTAGGATCAGATATAAGATTTCTTCTTCGGAAAGGTGCTTTTGCAGCTTCTGGTCGATCAGGGCCGCCACCTTTACCGCACAGGAATAGATATCAGGGTACTCTTTTTTCATG
>OGQQ01002000.1_pt1 | contig 14198 bp, 13 predicted proteins | sample 1553281 | NCBI WGS metagenome assembly OGQQ01 (sample SAMEA2579937, study PRJEB22360) | human gut metagenome | biome: human gut; feature: human-associated habitat; material: faeces | place: Denmark | collected 2008/2010 | reverse complement strand
GCCCGTCGGCTACCATCTGCCTTCGTCGAACGCCTTTACGGGCTTTACGTATAACAGTGAAAATCTTGTTGGAACTTCTAATTTTACTTCTCGGTTCAACTCACCCTATACCTCCAAAGTCGATTGTCCCGATAATTTTGGCTGGGAGTTTTATTGTAACAAAATGAATGGAGAGAGTAGTTATGATATTGCTGGTGGTACGGTCTTTTTTCCGGCTTCTGGCTATCGCAGTTACTTGCCGGGTACGACGGACTTTGTTGGCCTCAATGGTTACTATTGGTCGGCTGTTCCGTATTCGGGAAGTTCCTCTCGTAGTTTATACTTCTTTGCGTTGTATGTCGGCCCATTGTATGACAACTATCGCACCTACGGGTTTGCGATACGTCCCGTCCGAGAGTGAGCTTTAGGAAATCATGTGAGATAATTTATGTCGGGAATTATTTCCCTAAACTCGATAAAAATAAAACGAATCGAAATGAACAAGAAAGAATTCGTAAAAGCTGTATCCTCCGAAGGCGGATTGCCTCTTTCCGATGCAGCCAGAGCCGTCGAAGCGATGATCCAAGTCATCTGTTATGCCATAAGCAAGGGGCAAAAGGTCGTACTGAGTGGGTTCGGGACATTCCTGACTCGCGAATACCCTGCTCGTAAGGGGTATAATCCCCGTACAGGGGGTGTGCTCGGAGTCGAACCTCGCCGGGTCGCGAAATTCAGATCCGGAACGCGTCTGAAAGCGGCAGCCGACAAAAAACGATGATCAATCGGAACTCTGTTCCGGATAAAAAAACAATACAAACCCATAAACGAATATGAAAGTAACTTTGAAAAAAGGTCTTATGACCTCGGTACTGCTCCTCGCGCTGGCGGGGGCGGCGGCTCAAGAGAACGGGAATCGTGATGCAAACAACAAGATAGTACGCGGTCCCTACGAAACCAACCGTTTTTTTGACAACATCTTTATCGGCATTGCCGGCGGCGTGAATATCTATCACGGAGAAAACGACTCCTACGGGTCTTTGGGAAAACGCCTCGCTCCAGCGCTCGACGTGAACGTCGGCAAATGGTTCACCCCTTCGATCGGTGTCCGCATCGGCTACTCCGGCATCAATGCCAAAGGCTGGATCACAGGGCAGACGTTATATGCCAAAGGGATATTCGATGAAAAAGCCGGTGTCTACAACGAAAAATTCGGCGTTTCATACCTGCATACGGACTTCTTGTGGAACTTTTCCAACGCCGTGAGCGGCTACAAGGAGACCCGTACGTGGAACTTTGTACCGTTCTTCGGAGCTGGGTGGGCCCGTTCGTACGGCAATGGAACCAACGATAATGAACTCGCAATAAGCGTCGGCTTGCTGAACAATATCCGCCTGTGCAACCTTGTGGATCTGACGCTGGAGGCCCGTCATATGTTTGTGAACCAGCGTTTCGACGGCGTTTTGCGTGGCAGTAGAGGCGAAGGTATGACCTCGGTGACGATGGGTCTGACATTCAAACTCAATCGCCGCAACTTCAAACGCGCGGCGGCTCCGATGGATATCACGCCCTACCTGAACCGTATCGAAGCTCTGGAGAGCGACAATACGATGCTCTCCGGCAAGAATAAGGCCCTCACTGATGAGAATACGGCATTGCGCAATCGTAAACCAGAGGTCGAAAGCGTGACCGTAACGACGGTATCCGCCACACCTGTGGCGCTTTTCTTCGAAATCGGCCGGGCTACGCTCGACAAGAAGGAACTTGCAAACCTCGACTTCTATGTAAAAAACGCGCTCGAAGCAGACAAGCAAAAGACCTTCACGCTGTATGGCGGCGCAGACAAGGCCACGGGAACGGCCGACTTCAACCGGAAGTTGAGCGAGAAGCGTGTGCAGTATGTCTATGACCTGCTTGTCAACAAGTACGGCATTTCGAAAGACCGTTTGAAGACAGTCGCCGAAGGCGATACCAACAACCGTTTCTCCGAGCCGGAACTTAACCGTACGGTGATCATCATGGAATAATTTACTTAGATGCGTTATGTTCTGAAGGAAGCACAAAATAATCACCGCTGTAACTTGTCGGTTTACAGCGCCCCCCCCCAAAAAAAAGTTGTTGGGATTGGCCTATAAGATATACAACGGAAACAAAGCTCCGGGAGTAAGGCGTTCCGGAGCTTTGCCTATGTTTCATATCGGAGGTTATCATTGGATTTCCGGTGCGAACTTCCGATTCTTTTCGTTGCTCGTTTTTGGGCAGAAAACTTGGTTTAAGATTCGTTTACGGGATTTATTCCTGCTCCGGATCCGTATTCCTGCCAAGGAAGATTCCTGCCAAGGAAGATTCCCGTCACCGAAGCTGCTTCGCCGTAGCGGGTCAACACGTCGGCCAATTGGTTGAACCCGGTGCCTGTGTTGCATATATCGTCGAACAGAAACACATGCCGTCCTTGGAAACGGTTGTAATGTATGCGCAGGTTGTCTATTTTACTCTTGTAAAGTATTCCCCGCATGGAAGGCCGGGAGTGTGTTATTTCGATTGCGTCGAATCCGTTTTCGATGCCTGTGGTTTTGCTTAGCAGATGGCAGAATGCCTCGAAACGGCGTTCGTTCGCTCCGGAGCCGGATGCGGGAATGACGGTCAAAATAGCATCGGACAGCTTGCCGGCAAGTTTTTCTTCCCTCCGCATCGCCTGTTCCACCAAGCGTACGGTTTCCCAAGGACCCGCAATAGGTTTTCCATCCTTGAAACGATAGATGAACGCGTTGTAAAATCTCGTATTGGGAGTTCCGTAGGTGGCGATATAGTCCCCCAGAGCGTAACAGTCATAGTTGTCAAAGCAACCGGTCTTAAAATGGTGCTTGAAGCGTACCGGCACTGGGACGATGGCAAGACTGTAACCGTTTTGCCGTTCATTCTCCATTGCCTGCTTATACCATGCCGCGCGGTTCGTGTTGCATATCCAGCAGTCGAGTCCTGTCCATGACGTCAGGCCGCCGAACATACGGATACCTTCGGTTGCCGAGAGCAAAGGATTGCTATAGTCCGTTAGGGCCCAATGCATCTCTTGGAGCACGGAATGAAACCGGTGATAAATGTCATAGGTCGCCGCTACGATGAACGAAGCGTCCTTAATCCGGCAGACGAACTCCGTTTCTGCGGATTGGACGAACTCACTGATCCGGCGTACGACATCCAGCCCTTCGCTGTCGTTGCGGCTGCTCGGCAGATATTCTATCTTCAATTTCATGACGCTCCGAAATAAACAGGGTCATAAATATAGCAAACAATCTGAAAATTTCCTGCGATCCATACGGATTTTATAACGCAGTCGAGTTTCTACAACATTTTCGCATCCAGCAATTCCCCGGCGGGTATCTCCACCGTCTGATGGCGGGCTCCGTTCTTCTCGATGATTTCCAGCAACAGCACCTTGTCATCGGAGATCGTGAGTTTGGGCAGTGCGAATACCGTCCTTTGCCGCTGGTGCCCCCTCACGACGGCCGGATCATTGCAGACGCGCAGGATTTCGAGCATCGTCTGCTGCTGCGCCGTGCGCTTGGCGAGTTTGCGATCTGCTACGATGAACCGCCACGCATCCACCTCGAAGGAGATATTCGTATCGTTATACATACAAGTATGTATGTAAACGACATCGTTGGAAACATAAATTCCCAGCACCTCGACCCCGATGCCGTACTTTTTCGTGCGAATGCCCTTCACATCCGTACGGTTCTGCCGGTATATGTCGCTCAACATGCGTTTTATGGTCGCGGGTTTCTCACGGCCGACCTCGCGCAGCAGCACCCGCCCCTCGTCGTCCTGCGAGAGATGCTCACGCCGCAGGTGGTCGGCGTCGGCGAAGGCCAGCCCCGTCAGACAGCAGAAGACGAAGACGTCGCGGATGCGGGCCAGCCGGTGGTCAAGCGCCTTGCGGCTTAGTAGTTCCAGTTCATGCGCCGTGAGGTGCTCCTTGGCCTGCACCTCGTCTTCTTTGAGTTTATAGTAGCGGAACGGATTTTTCGTGATCCACTCGTTGCGCAGGCAGTAGAGGACAAAGTTGCGCAGACAGTCCATCACGGCGACCGCTCCGTTGTGGCGGCAGCGGTGGGCGGTTTGCAGGAAGAGGTTGAAGCCGTCCAGAAACTCGTAGTTCATCCGCTCGACGGGAATGTCCTCGGCCTTGCCGCGCTGGGCGAGGTACTGTTTCAGGTAGCGCAGCAGCCGTTCGTACTTGTCGGCCGTGCGCTGCGTGATGCGCACGCCCACTTCGGCCTGCCGCCGTTTCGCATAGTCGGTAAGGCCCGCTATGAGCATCATCGTGTTGCAGGTCGGGTTCAGGTAGCGCTGCTTGATTTGCGCAGCATTGGCCGCATAGCCTTCGGCCAGCAGTTTGGAATGGATGCCCAAAAATTGTACACGGAATTCGTCGATCATTTTATTGATTTTCAGTGTTATACGGTTCGTTCCCATCATCCGCTCCTTCTTCTGGTTCCACAGTTCGGGCCTGCCCTCGCAATGGAAGTAGAACTCCTGTCGCAGACTGCCCGTGGTGACGCGGGCGTAAACCGACGCCAGCCCGTTCTTTTTCGGCCTTCCTTTTCGCATCAGGAAAAGGATGGTAAAAGTTTCCTGTCTCATAACTCGTGACATTTTAAGGATTGACAAAACGCCTGCAAGGAAACTTTATTGCGGTGTAAAACGCAGCAAAACAGAGCATTGCGAGTCGAAGGGGTGGCAATTCCGTTTTCGGAAGGCCGAAATCGCCTCTGCCCACCTTCTTGCCACCCGGCGGTTTTCTCCGGGTTGCTTTCCGCTTCCGGCTCGGGGAATCGTTCGAATCCTTTGCAAAATGATGATATACAACGGATTTTCCTTCTTTTGCACCGGAAGGGCAACGAAAAAGGAGCCCCGGATGAGATTTCCTTTGAAAGATTGTAACAGTCTAATAAATTGGGCTGTTACATTTTTTTATATATGGGATAAGGTAACGAAAAAGCAACGGTTCTGTTTTCTGTCTGTTGCAATGACTTTTCAACCTCAAATAACTGATACAAAGATAGTAATAAATTCACAAAAAACAAGGAGCAGAGTTTGTGTTTTCATACTTTACGCTCCGTTGTCGCATGAAAATCCAAGAACAAAACCCTCTCAGGCCGAGAGGGTTTTGTATTCGTTAGGCGTATAACCGACCACCTTTTTGAATAGGCGGCTCAGGTGGTGCGGATATTTGAAGCCCAGTTCGTAGGCGATTTCGCTGACCGATTTGCGGCCTTCGATCAAGAGTCCCTTGGCACGGTCGATGGTGGTCAGCTGGATATACTCCTGTGCCGATTTCCCGGTCTCCTTCTTGATCAGATCGCCGAAATAGTTGGCCGACAGGTGCAGCCGGTCGGCACACCACGCCACCGAAGGCAAACCCAACTGCTGGGGTTTGTCCGACGTGAAATAATCCTGTAACAACGCTTCGAAACGGGTCAGCAGATCCTTATTCACATTTTCCCGTGTAACGAACTGGCGGTCGTAAAAACGGACGCAGTGGTTGAGCAGCACCTCGATATTGGCTGCAATGATCTGTTTCGAGTGCTTGTCGATGGCATGCTGCAACTCTTCCCGGATTTCGCGGAAGCAGTTGATGATAATCTGCTGCTCGCGTTCGGACATGTGCAGCGCCTCGTTCGACGAATAGGAAAAGAACGAGTAGTCGGCCATGCGTCGGCCGAGCAATGTTCCGCGCAGCAGATCGGGGTGGAACATCAGGCACCAGCCCTTGTATCCGTACGAGACTTTGCCGTCGTCGATGCCGGAGACTTGTCCCGGCGCGATGAAGACCAGCGTTCCTTCCCGGTAATCGTATCGGTTGCGCCCGTAGAGCAACGGCCCGCAGTCGATGTGTTTGAGGAAAATACAATAGAACCCGAAATTCTTGAGACAATGGCGTACATATTCCAGTTCCGAAAAGTCGACGACGCTTACCAGTGGATGCAGGGTTTCCACGCCCAGCAGTTCATTGTAGTCCTGTACCGAATCCAATTTTACGATCGTTCCCATGTTTATTAGTTCTTCTATTGCAAAGGTAACCGATTTTCAGATACGCACAACCATGTTCCGGCGGAATCCGTAATATCGGTTCCTGAATCCGTAATACGGGTTAGTCCGTTGAGAACAAGCCTTGTCCGAACCGTAAAATTGGTGTTTGAAACCGTAATCCGTCTATGGATGGGCCTTCATCCGTTCCCTACTTTTGCATTGTCGGAAAAGACGAACCGAATTAAATCATAAGAAATATGAAATACCGGGAATTGGGAAACAGAAAATTGCAGGTGTCCGCCATCGGACTGGGTTGCATGGGTATGAGCCACGGCTACGGTTCGGCGGCAGACAGAAACGAGATGATCGCCCTGATCCGCAGGGCTTACGAACAGGGTGTTATCTTTTTCGATACGGCGGAGTGTTACGGGCCGTTTGCCAATGAGGAGCTGGTCGGCGAGGCACTCGCGCCGGTTCGCGACAAGGTGGTCATAGCCACTAAATTCGGCATTAGGATCGACGCGCAAGGGCGGCAGGCGCTCAGCAGTCGTCCGGAACAGATTCGCAGGTCGGTCGAAGGCTCGCTGAAACGGCTGCGTACCGACCATATCGACCTCTACTACCAGCACCGCGTCGATCCCGAGGTGCCGATCGAAGAGGTTGCCGGGACGGTCGGCGACCTGATCCGTGAAGGAAAAGTCCTGCATTGGGGACTTTCGGAAGCGGGGATACAGACCATCCGCCGGGCCCATGCCGAGCTGCCTCTGACGGCCGTTCAGAGCGAATATTCGATGTTCTGGCGCGAACCGGAGGAGCAGTTGCTCCCGACGCTCGGAGAGTTGGGCGTGGGCCTCGTGCCGTTCAGCCCGTTGGGCAAAGGATTCCTGACCGGCGCCATCGGCCGGGATGCCCGTTTCGGGAAGGGGGATTTCCGGTCGGTCGTACCGCGCTTCACCCCCGGAAACATAGCCGCCAACCTATCGCTGGTGGATTTCGTCCGAGAGGTTGCCGCCGCAAAAGGCATTACGCCCGCGCAGGCCGCCCTTTCGTGGCTGATGGCACAACGGCCGTGGATCGTTTCGATTCCGGGCAGCCGCAGCCTGCAACACCTGACGGACAATATCGCGGCCGCCGGGGTGGAATATACCGAAGAAGAGATGAAGGATATAAACGAGCGTCTTTCGCAGATCGTCCTTTCGGGCGACCGATACCCCGCCGAATTACAGGCACGGGTAGGACGCTGAAACACCGAAGACTATGAAAAAGTACATGTTGGGAATGGGGATGCTCTGCGCCGCTTCGCTGGCCGCAGCACAAACCCCGAAAGCGGAACAAGTTATGGACACGAAACGGCAACACATCGCAGAGATCGCCGCCCTCACGGGGCGGGGTGACCTCGCCGGACTGGAATCGGCCCTCGTTGCAGGGCTGGACGACGGCATGACCGTCAATGAACTGAAAGAGGTAATGGTACACGCCTACGCCTATTGCGGATTCCCGCGGGCCCTGCGCGGGTTGCAAACCCTGGTCGCCGTGCTCGACGGGCGCAAGGCCGCCGGTGCCGAGGTGAATTGGGGCCGCGAGGCGTCGCCGATCACCGACACCCGCCCGAAATATGAACGGGGACGCGACATTCTCGCTGAAATTTCCGGCGTTCCGGCGGATGCGCCAAAAGCTGATTACGCCGTACTGGCTCCCGAGATCGAGGTGTTTCTCAAAGAGCACCTTTTCGCCGACCTCTTCGAACGCGACGTGCTGACCTATGCCGAGCGGGAGATCGCCACGGTAGCGATACTGGCCGCTATCGGCGGTGTGGAGCCGATGCTGAAAGGCCATATGGGCATCGCCCTGAACACGGGCGTAACGCCCGGCGAATTGCGCCATCTGCTCGCTATCGTCGAACGGCAGATCGGCCGCCGCGAAGCCGATGCCGGACGCCTGGTGCTGGACGAGGTGTTGCAGGGCAAAGGGCTGCTCGCCGACTCCGGAACGCCGGTCGTGTCGGCGGAGAACGGAGTGAAGGTGCAGAAAGTCTCGTTCCGCAACCGCTTTCGGATCGACGTGGTCGGCGATCTTTATTTTCCTGCGGATTACGACCCAGCCAGGAAATATGCCGCTATCATCGTCGGGCATCCGTTCGGCGGCGTGAAGGAGCAGACCTCGGGGCTCTACGCCCGCCGTCTGGCTGAGCAGGGTTATGTGACACTGGCCTTCGATGCCTCTTATTACGGCGAAAGCGGCGGCTATCCGCGCCGGATCGAGTCGCCCGAAGTCCGCGTGGAGGATTTCAGTGCGGCGGTCGATTTCCTTGCGAATCATCCGGCTGTGGACGTAGACAGGATCGGCGTGATCGGTATTTGCGGCGGCGGATGTTATTCGGTGAGTGCCGCGCAGATCGACCATCGCATCAAAGCCGTGGCGACGATCAGCATGTACGATATGGGTCGTGCCCGCCGCCGGGGCGTGGGCGACTCGATGACCTATGAACAGCGCATGGCCACGCTCGATGCCGTCGGTGCGCAGCGCACGGCGGAATACGGCGGAGCCGCCCGCAGGGACATCCGCGCCCTGCCCGAAAAGGTCGACGCTTCGACGCCGCAGTACGCCCTTGATTTCCTCGACTACTACGACAATCCCGCACGCGGCAAGCATCCCAATTCGACGGCCTATTATTCCTATACGAGCCTTGCGCCGATGATGAATTTCTTTCCGTTCGTGCAGATCGAGACCATCTCGCCGCGTCCGTTGCTCTTCATTGTGGGCGAGCATGCCGTGTCGGCCTACTTTTCGGAAGACGCCTATGCGAAAGCTGCCGAACCCAAGGAACTGTTTGTCGTCGAAGGGGCCACGCACGTCGATCTCTACGACCGTCCGGAATACCTGGCAATCACGCTACCCAAACTGGACAGCTATTTCAAACAATACCTTAAATAACCCCGCACGATGAAAAAATGGCTCTTACTTGCAACCGCAGCCCTGCTGGGCGCCTGTTGCAACCGAACGACTGAAGCTCTGCAAACACAGCCGTCAAAGGATGTTTTTGCCAAGGGTTCGCCGCTGGAAAACAATCCCAATTTCACGGGTGAGGCCTGGCTTGAAATGTTCGTCACGGCTGCCGACTCGATGGATTGTACGATTGGCAACGTGACCTTCGCTCCCGGGGTACGTAACCTTTGGCATGCACATCCGGGCGGCCAGATCCTACTCTGTACATCCGGCAAGGGGTTATATCAGGAAAAAAGCGGAACGGTTCGCGAGCTGCGTCCCGGCGACGTGGTGAGGATCGCCTCCGGTGTGGTACACTGGCACGGCGCGGCTCCCGACAGCGAATTCACGCATATCGCCATCGGGACGCAGGTATCGAAAGGCCCGGCCGAGTGGTTCGGCCCGGAGACCGATAACGAATAGAATGGCTGAATGCTATGGGAACGGATAAGGGAATAAGCCGCAGGGAGGCTTTGGTGCGGATGGGAAAGGTTGTCGCCGGAGCGGCAGTCGCGGCCATCGGGCTGCCGGCCCTGACTTCCTGTGCCGGGAAACCGCAGAAGAAGCGCATCGTGCTGTATTTCACCGCTACGGGGAACAGCCTGTATGTCGCCCGCCAGCTGGCGGAGTCGGAAGAACAACTATTGAGCATTCCGCAGATGGTGAAACAGAACCGGTATGAATTCGAGGCGGACGAAATCGGTATTGTCTACCCGATATATGGCCACATGCCGCCCAATATGGTGCGGAACTTCATCCGGAAAGCCCGGCTGAAAGCGGAATATAAGTTCGCAGTACTCACCTACGGGGCGCGGAAATGCGATGCGGTGGAGATATGGAACGATCTGTCGGCCAGGGCCGGAAACGCTTTCGACTACATCGCCACGCTCGTGATGGTGGATAACTGGCTGCCGAATTTCGATATGAACGAGCAGATAAAGATAGATAAGCGCATTCCGGAGAATTTACAGCGTATCGCCGGGGAAATATCCAGCAGGCGGCAGTGGCAGGAACCTGTGAGCGAAGAGGAACGGCAGATGCATGCCGGGTTCATGGCATTGTCGGGGCTCGATCCCGAGGTCGGCTTCCTCAAGAGGAGCGAAAGGTGTTTTACCGTTACGGATGCCTGCATCGACTGCGGAGTTTGTACGGATGTCTGCCCGCGCGGGAACTACGAACTGACCTCGAACGGAGTTGCGATGCAGGGGGACTGCGATTTCTGTTTCGCCTGCATTCAGAACTGTCCGCAGAAAGCCATCCGTTTTAGGCAGGACAGCGGCGACCCGCTGCTGGCGCAGGGCGAAAAGAACCCGGACGCCCGATACCGGAACGAGCATGTCTCGCTGATGGATATAAAACGGGCAAACGGACAATAGACGATATAATAATCACTGAAAAAAACAACCATGAAACGAGTATATGCAAGTTTATTCACCGCCTTGATCTGGGCCGGTGGTTTCGGACAGCAGCTTTCCGAAACGGCAACTCCGCTCACGATCGCCCGGCAGGGCAGTTTTGCCGTCGGCGGGACGGTGCTGCAACGCCCCGGAGAGTATGACAACAGCCGGTTTGTCGGCTTCGGAACGCCCGTTGAAGAGGGGCAGAGTTTCCACGCCGACCATGCCGTCGTCGATTTTCAGATTCCGGCCGGTGCACACCGGCTGCCGCTGGTCTTCGGCCACGGTTACGGACAGTCGGGGCGCTGCTGGCAGACGACACCCGACGGACGCGAGGGATTCCAAACCCTGATGCTGCGGCGCGGTTACGGCGGCTATGTCGTCGATCTGCCCGGGCGCGGACGCGCGGGACGTACCACGGCCGAAACGACGCTGACGCCGAAAGCCGACGAACAGTTCTGGTTCGATATTTTCCGCATCGGCCATTGGCCGGCGTTCAATCCCGGCGTGCAGTTCCCGACCGATTCGGCGTCGCTCGACCAGTTCTTCCGCCAGATGACACCCGATATCGGCAGCCATGATATGGCGACCGACCTTGCGTCGCTCGACGCACTGTTCGACCGCATCGGCGAGGGTATCCTCGTGACGCATTCGGCCGGCGGATTTCCGGGTTGGATGGCCGCCGTCGGAAACCCGAACGTGCAGGGGATCGTCTCCTACGAGCCGGGGACATACGTTTTTCCCGAAGGCGAGGTTCCCGATCCGATGCCGAGCCTGACGGGGACGCTTCGCGGGACGGGTGTGCCGATGGATGATTTCATGAAACTGACGAAGATTCCGATCGTCCTCTATTTCGGCGACTATATTCCCGAAGAGGTGACTGATAAACTCGGCGGTGAGAACTGGCGGGTGCGCTTGCAGATGGGGCGTAAATTCGTCGAGGCGGTCAATCGCCACGGCGGGAATGCCATGCTGGTCGAACTTCCCAAGATCGGCGTCCGGGGCAATACGCATTTTATGATGTCCGATCTCAACAACGCCGAAATCGCCGACCTGTTGGCCGGGTGGCTGCATGACAACGAATTGGATAAATAATCTGAAATACGACGACGTATGAAAAAGCTACTTTTAATCCCGTTTTTGTTCTTTACGCTGGCTGCCTGCTCGGCGGACGACGGACGTTTCGACCAACCTGCCGGAAACAGCAAGATTTTGGTCGTCTATTTCTCTGCGACGGGCAATACGCAGCGCGTGGCTGAACGCATTGCTGCACTGACCGGAGCCGACGTGTACCGTATCGAGGCGGCCGTCCCGTATGCCGCAAACCCCTACGACGACAGCGACCGTGTCCAGCGCGAGGCGTACGGCGACCTGCGGCCCGGCGTGGCGAACCTGCCTGCGGCGGAAACAATCGCACGGTATGACACGATTTTCGTCGGTTCGCCCTGCTGGTGGCACCAGCCTGCGATGGTCGTCTGCACCTTTCTCGACGCCTACGATCTGGGCAGCAAGTCCATCATTCCCTTCTTCACCTACGGGGCTAAGACCTATCTGAACGAGTCGATGCAGAAGATTTACCGCCTCACTCCGGGTTCGGAGCACATTCCGGCCACTCTTCCGGAAGACCTCGACCCGGACGACATCACCACGCCCGGACGCCCCGATGACGCGGGAATTGACATGCCGGGGAATGCCGGTGGAGTAGAAGCGTGGCTGGGAAGAATCGGTTTCAAATGATTGCGGAGATGGGAGCAGACAAGATGCCGGTTCCGGCCGACCGTATTACGGTAATAGATGCCCTGCGCGGGTTCTCGCTCATCGGAATTTGCCTGATCCATGCCATGCAGCATTTCGGGGCTGCGGGAACGATGACGTCCCAGGTCATATTTCCATGGGAAGGAACGCTAAACGAGGTCTTCGAATGGTTCATTTACAATCTGGTTTTCGGAAAGTTCTTCATCATATTCTCCTGCCTGTTCGGTTTGAGTTTCTTTATCCAGATGGACAGGGCGTCGAAGAAAGGTGTCGATTTTCGTCCCCGATTTCTGTGGCGGTTGACGCTGTTGTTGGCGATCGGGTACCTACATGGCTTGATCGTCCGTGTGGATATCCTGCTGATATATGCACTGCTGGGGTTCGTATTGGTGCTGATGTATAAATGGCCGACGAAATTGCTCGCCGGGATCACGCTGTTTCTTTTCCTGGGCGGTGCGTCCCTTGTCCCTGTGGCTTATCGGAGCCTGGTGAAGCCTTCCGCAGTGCATACGGAACAAACCGTCGGTAAACCGGTGCGCACGGCAGCTCCCCGGCAGGCATTGTCCTTCGCCGAAACAGTGAAGGACAATGCCTGGAACGGGCTGGCCGGGAAAATGAAGTTCCAGTTGTCGAGCGGACGTATCTACCTGACATTGGGACTTTTTATTCTGGGCCTCATCGTCGGGCGCGTCCGTTTGTTCGAGCGCCTCGATGAATTCCGCAGACGACTGAACCGTTGGGCACTATGGGCCCTTGTGTTGCTGATCTCCTTGTATATAGTCCGGTCTTATATTCCGCCTGTCGCGTGGGGCGAGGTCTCCGTCCGGTCGTGGGCGGCTGCGACTACGACCAATCTGATCAATCTGCTGACCGCTTATCTATGGGTGATTCTCGTTATCGGGGGCTATCGTTCGCAGAAGGTGCAACGGGCGATGGGATCTTTGGTCAGCTACGGCCGCATGGGACTGACGAATTATATCGTGCAGTCCATGGCCGGTGTCTTTATCTTTGCGGGATTCGGTTTGGACTGGAGCCGGTTAGGCGTCTTTTTTAGTGTCGTGGTCTGCCTTGTCTACACAGCCGCACAGATTGTGCTCAGTTATTACTGGTTGAAACGCTTCCGCTACGGCCCGATGGAATGGCTGTGGCGCACCGGGACTTACATGAAATGGCAGCAACTAGTACGCTGATTAAAACCTCAGTTCTGTAAGAAACGAAAAACGAGGCAAATCGACCGGTCCGATATTTGTGCAGAGTTCTTATTGGTGGCTCCAAGAGCAACGATATTTTTTCGTTTTACTTGGAGCTACCAATTATCTTTACCTATTCCGAATATTTTCAGCATCTTGCAATAGTCGGAGCGCTTCCTGTTCTTTAATTGCAGCCTGTTCTAACTGCATAGCCCGAATCTTTACGGCTTCCTCGTATCGTTCGACTTGGTTTCGGACGGTATCGCGGAGGTTTCTATACTGTTCGTCCCAAAATACCGTTTCCAATTCCATCAGCTCCTTTTCGCCGATTTTCCCGCGCATCTTCACATAACGGTATTTCAGGTCGTTCGCAGCTAACAGCCGATTATTCTCTGAGATTCGGTAAATGAATGCGCCTTGCAGGAAAATACATCCCAGCATGGCGAACATCGTCAGAAATGTTTTCAAGGATTTGATGTCGAGCGTATAAGTATGTCGATGCTCCTGCACGGGCAGGGCGCCGGGCCTTTTCAATGCTTCGACGGCCTGCCCGACCTGCTCGATCAATGTATGCGTCTGCTGGTTCTCGTGGTTGATTGTCCCCAGTTTGCCCGCCAATTGTGTCAGCAGCGTGTTGTATCTGTTGGTAAATTCTCGCTCCTGCTCGGTTTTTACTCCCGGCAAGGCTGTATGCCGTTGCAGATGTTCGAGCAGCTGTGCGACCTGTCCCTGCGAGAGCTCTGCGGCCTCTATCAGCCGTTCGATCCGTTCCAGCTGTACATTATCCAGCCCTGCGTTTCCTGCGCTGCCTGCTTTGGCGTTTTTGATGGCTTTGACAAGTGTTTCCTTGAGGTCTTCGTAC
>OGQQ01001988.1_pt1 | contig 14246 bp, 12 predicted proteins | sample 1553281 | NCBI WGS metagenome assembly OGQQ01 (sample SAMEA2579937, study PRJEB22360) | human gut metagenome | biome: human gut; feature: human-associated habitat; material: faeces | place: Denmark | collected 2008/2010 | reverse complement strand
TAGATGACATGAGCAACTGGTATGTCAGAAGAAGCCGTGAGCGTTTCTGGGCGAAAGGGATGGAACAGGACAAGATTAATGCATATATGACATTATATACCGCACTTGTGACGGTATCCAAGGTAGCAGCGCCGATGATTCCGTTCATGACGGAGGAGATTTACCAGAACCTGGTGCGCAGCATCGACAAAAATGCTCCGGAAAGCATCCATCTGTGCGACTTCCCGGTGGCTGAGGAAGCATATATTGATAAGGACCTGGAAGCCAATATGGAAAATGTCCTGAAACTGGTGGTTATGGGACGCGCATGCAGAAATACCTCCAACATCAAGAACCGTCAGCCCATTGGTCAGATGTTTGTTAAGGCAGGTTTTGAACTTTCCGATTTTTACCAGGATATCGTTGCTGATGAGCTGAACGTAAAGAATATCAAGTTCACAGATGATGTAAGAGATTTTACTTCATATACTTTTAAACCACAATTAAAGACAGTCGGACCGAAATATGGTAAACTGTTAGGTGGAATCAAATCCGCTCTGGATGCACTGGACGGAAATGCGGCGATGGATGAGCTCAATGAAAACGGTGCACTGAAGATTGAGGCGAACGGGCAGGAAGTGACGCTGTTCAGAGAGGACCTGCTCATTGATACGGCGCAGATTTCAGGGTATGTGTCAGAAAATGACAACGGAATCACAGTTGTACTGGACACAAATCTGACAGAGGAACTTTTGGAAGAAGGTTTTGTAAGAGAAATCATCAGTAAAGTTCAGACGATGCGTAAAGAGGCGGACTTCGAGGTGATGGACAGAATCTGTCTGACCTATGAAGGAAGCGAAAAAGCAGAAGCGGTATTTGCAAAATATGGCGATTCCATCGGTAAGGAAGTACTGGCGGACACCGTTTTAAAGGCAGAGCCTGCGGGTTATGTGAAGGAATGGAAGATTAACGGCGAAGCGGTTACGATGGGCGTTAAGAAAGAAGGTATGTAATAAAAGATGTACAGTAAAAGATTTGAAAAGGAAACTTTTAAAAAAGAGATAAAGGACAATATTAAGACTCTCTATCGCAAGACAATAGATGAGGCAACTCCGCAGCAGATTTTTCAGGCGGTCTCCTACGCGGTGAAGGAGGTCATCATCGATGACTGGCTTGCCACACAGAAAGCCTACGATGAGGCGGATGCCAAAACGGTCTACTATATGTCCATGGAATTTCTGATGGGGCGTGCTCTTGGAAATAACCTCATCAACATGACAGCGTACAAGGAAGTAAAGGAAGCGCTGGAGGAACTGAATATTGATTTGAATGTGATTGAGGATGAGGAGCCGGACCCGGCGCTTGGAAACGGGGGTCTGGGGCGTCTGGCAGCATGTTTTTTGGACTCCCTGTCCACCTTAAATTATCCGGCTTACGGATGTGGCATCCGTTACCGCTATGGTATGTTCAAGCAGAAAATTAAAGACGGATACCAGGTGGAAGTGCCGGATAACTGGCTCAAGGAAGGAAATCCTTTTGAGCTGCGCAGGGAAGAATACGCGAAAGAAGTCCGTTTCGGAGGAAATATCCGTTTTGAAAAAGACCCGGAGACCGGGAAGGATATCTTTATCCAGGAGAATTACGAATCGGTTTTGGCGATACCCTATGATATGCCAATTGTGGGGTATGGAAACCATGTGGTGAATACACTGCGTGTGTGGGATGCCAAGGCAATCACAGATTTCCAGCTGGATGAATTTGACAGAGGAAATTATCACAAGGCGGTGGAGCAGGAAAACCTGGCGAAGCTTATCGTCGATGTACTCTATCCGAACGACAATCATTACTCCGGTAAGGAACTGCGTTTAAAACAGCAGTATTTCTTCATTTCCGCGAGCCTGCAGGCATTGATTGCGAAATACAAAAAGAAACACAGCGATATCCGCAAACTGCATGAAAAAGTCATCATTCAGATGAATGATACCCACCCGACGGTTGCGGTGCCGGAGCTTATGCGTCTTCTGATTGACGTGGAGGGACTGACCTGGGAGGAAGCCTGGGATGTGATGTCCAAGACCTGTGCTTATACGAACCATACCATTATGGCGGAAGCGCTGGAGAAGTGGCCTATCGATTTATTCTCACGGCTGCTGCCCCGTATTTACCAGATTGTGCAGGAGATTGACCGCCGTTTCCTCATCAAAGTGAGGGAGAAATATCCGGGCAATGAGGAAAAAATTAAAAAGATGGCAATCTTAAGAGACGGTCAGGTAAGGATGGCAAATATGGCTATCATTTCCGGCTTCTCAGTGAATGGCGTGGCAAAACTCCATACCGATATTCTTAAAAACCAGGAGCTGAAAGATTTCTATGAGATGATGCCGGAGAAATTCAACAACAAGACAAACGGTATCACGCAGAGACGTTTCCTTGCTCACGGCAATCCGCTGCTGGCAGATTGGATTACCAGCCGAATCGGGGACGGATGGATTACCGACCTGTCTAAGATTGGAAACTTAAAGCCTCTTGTCAATGACGAGCAGGCGAGACGGGAGTTCATGCAGATTAAGTATAAGAACAAAGTACGTCTGGCAGAATATATTAAAAAGCATAATGGGATTGAGGTGGACCCGCGCTCTATTTTCGATGTGCAGGTAAAACGTCTCCATGAATACAAGCGTCAGTTTTTGAACATCCTGCATATTATGTATCTGTATAATCAGATTAAGGAGCATCCGGAGATGTCCTTCTATCCGAGAACATTTATTTTCGGTGCGAAAGCGGCAGCAGGATATCAGCGCGCGAAAGAGACAATCAAGCTTATCAATTCCGTTGCGGATGTGGTGAATAACGACCGCAGTATCAACGGCAAGCTGAAAGTGGTATTTATTGAGGACTACCGCGTGTCCAACGCCGAGATGATTTTCGCGGCAGCAGATGTCAGCGAGCAGATTTCAACAGCTTCCAAAGAGGCTTCCGGAACAAGCAATATGAAATTCATGCTGAACGGCGCCCCCACACTGGGGACAATGGACGGCGCGAATGTGGAGATTGTGCAGGAGGTAGGAGAGGAGAACGCGTTTATCTTCGGACTCAGCTCCCAGGAAGTCATCAACTACGAAAATCACGGCGGCTACAATCCGCTGGATATCTATTTCAATGACTGGGAGTTAAAGCGTGTGGTTGACCAGCTCATGGATGGTACGTACGCGCACGGTGACCACAATATGTACAAGAATCTGTATAACTCGCTGCTGAATACGCAGTGCACACCGCGCCCGGATATGTACTTCATCCTCAAGGATTTCCGTTCCTATGCGGAGGCGCAGAAGAGAGTGGAAGAGGCGTACCGCGATGACCAGAGATGGTCTAAGATGGCGATACTCAACACAGCATGCAGTGGAAAGTTCAGCTCTGACCGGACCATTGAGGAATATGTGGAGGATATCTGGAAACTCAAAAAAGTGCAGGTTCCCTCAGGGCAGCCGGAGTAAACATAAATATATAAGGAGGTATGGCAATGGATTACACTTATGAATATTCGTATAATATTTCATCGGAGCCCACGGATGCGGTGGTGATGGGAATACTTTCCATCTATCTGATTATCCTTTTAGTTTGCCTTGTATTTTATCTTGTGAGCTATATTTTAAAGGCAGTTGGAGTCTATACGATGGCAAAAAGGCAGGGAATGGACTATCCGTGGCTTGCGTTTGTTCCGTTCGCGAGGACGTACCTCCAGGGAGAACTCGCCGGCTCCATCACACTTAAGAAAAAGACGGTGAAAAATCCGGGAATCTGGTATTTGGCGCTGCCGTTCATATTTAGTGCGGTGATAACGGTATTTTATATCATTTTTATCGGAGTCGTGGGCGTCAGTACATTTATGGCAGTCGCCAATGTTTCTTCAGGAAACGGCACGAGCGCCGCGAGTATCGGAGTCGGTTCTATTATCGGGCTCATCGTGTGCCTGCTGCTGTTTGTGATAGTGACAGTTATTTATGAGGCAATATATAAAGTGCTGGCAACCCTTATCAATTATCAGATACTGAAGCGTTTTACGACAAGAAATATGTCCATCGCGCATTCCGTACTCTGTGCCACAGTGCCGATGTATGAGCCAATCTGCCTGTTTATCATGAGGAATAAAGATTATAATCCGGGTATGGAGCCAAAACAGGGACCACCGCCAATTACGCCGGTTCCCCCTGTGCCGCCAGTGCCCCCGACATCGCAGGTGCCGCCGGTCCCGACGGAACCACCGGAGGCACCGGAAAATAAAGAAGAATAAATGTCAAAAGCCCTTCATATATTAGAATATGGAGGGCTTTTTTATGGGACAAAGGTATGTTAGGCAGAAGTTAAAGGCATTGGGAGCGTTTCTTTTGATTCTCGTACTTCTGCCATATGTGGTTTCTGTATTTGTGAACGGCGCGGATATCAAAGCAGGGACAGAAATGGAAGGCACTTATGTGCGGGTGAAGATTCACACAGGGGAGGAGGAAACAGTCAAAGATGTCCCCTGGAGTGAATATTTCCTGGGCGTACTGGCAAAAGAAATGCCGGAAACCTATGAGGAGGAGGCTTTGAAGGCGCAGGCGGTCCTTGTGAGAACAAAACTCTATCAGACACTGGAGAGCGGGGAAGAGCCTGTGCTGTCAGAGGAATGGCTCACGGGGGAGGAATTGAAGAAGAAGTGGGACGCGGATGACTATACGAAATATTACGAGAAATATGCCAAAGCGGTGACAGAAACAGGAAATCAGGTGCTATTCTACAATGACACCTATGCGTTTACACCGTTTCATAAGTCCAGCAACGGCTCTGTGAGGAATGCGCAGGAAGTGTTGGGCAGCGGCGATTATTCGTATCTGGTGCAGAAGGAATGTCCCCTGGATAAAGAAGCGGAGGACGAGATGCAGGTACATACCTTTACCTATCAGGAGATTCAGGAAAAATGCAGGGATTTTCTTGTGGCGGAGGAAAAAGAGACAGCACAGAAAGGCTATGAATTTTCTGATTTTGAGATACAGGCATATGATTCGGCAGGATATGTGCAGACGCTCAGGATAGGCAGCACCATCTGTACAGGGGACCAGTTCCGGGATGCGCTCTCACTTCCCTCCAGCGCGTTTTCTTTAAAGGACAGCGATGGAAAATTGAAGATTACTACAACAGGAAAAGGACATGGTCTGGGGATGAGCCAGTGGACGGCAAATGAGATGGCAAAAGAGGGAAAGACGTACGAAGAAATCCTCTCCTATTTTTTTGAGGGAACAAACCTTACAGATGGGGGAGAAATATTTTCAAAACTGGAATAAGCCTTCACTTTTCTGGCAAAAATAATGCCAGAGGTGATGATTATGAATAAAAATGAAAAGCCTTCTTTCTTCAGGAGCAAGGGAGCCGCTGTGGGCGTTGTCATCTGTTTTGTCGCAGTCATCGCAATGGTTGGGGCATTTACATTTAACAATTATGAAAAGCAGATTGACGAGCAGGTGGCAAAGGCTGAAGAACAGGCAGAAAAACTTACAAATGAAAAGAGTGAAGAGACAACAGCAAATGACATTGTCCTTCCGGAGGCAGACGGCAATACATCTCTGACAGAAGAGGAAGATGAAGTGCGGCAGACGGAAGAGAAGGAACAGCAGGAGGAAGAATCGGCTTCAGATATAGAGACCACATCCGATACATCCGGTGTCTGGTTTTCTGAGGAGAGTGTGCTGGAATGGCCTGCGAGCGGCGCGGTGCTGATAAACTACAGCATGGACCAGACGGTATTTTTCTCCACATTGGAGCAGTACAAATATAATCCGGCGCTAATCATAGGAGGAGAAGTAGGAGAGATGATTCCCGCTTCCGCTGCAGGTATTGTTTCCAATATCGAGGAGACAGCGCAGACCGGTACAACAGTGACATTGGACATGGGCAACGGCTATACTGCTGTTTACGGGCAGTTAAAGGATGTACCGCTTTCCATCGGTGATTATGTAGGAACCGGAGAAACCGTCGGGTATTTGAATGAACCGACAAAATATTATTCTGTAGAGGGACCGAACCTGTATTTTGCAGTTACAAAGGACGGAGAACCGGTCAATCCTCTGGATTTTATGTAGAACATTAAGCTGAATCTGTGAATAAAATATGATAAGATAGAAGAGGGCGCACACGCTGGCTTTCCGCGTGGTGCCCTCTTGTGATGTGGATACTGTGCAGATACGAAGGGGAATGAAATGAATTATACATATATCGTAAGATGTAAAGACGGAACGCTGTATACGGGCTGGACCAATAATCTGGAAAAGCGTATCAAAGACCATAATGCCGGGAAAGGCGCCAAATACACGAAGTCGCGCCGTCCGGTCGTCCTTGCCTATTATGAAGAGTTTCAGACAAAAGAGGAAGCGATGAAAAGAGAATGTGCTATCAAAAAGCTGGGACGCAGTCAGAAAGAGGAGCTGATGTCACAGGGGGAAAGCGGTGATATGAAAAAGGGGAACTCCCAAGTCTTGTGACTTTTGGGATTCCCCTTCACTTTATATAGGAAATGCTTTTTAATTTTAGTAGTTTTCAGCTTTTCTCTCGAAATAAGCCTTCGGATGTGCACATACCGGACATACTTCCGGAGCTTCCTCACCCTCATAGATAAATCCACAGTTGCCGCATTTCCATCCAAGAGGAGCTTCACCTTTGAATGTTTCGCCTGCGCGGAAGTGGTCCAGCAGTCTCTGGTAGCGTGCCTCATGGGAAGCCTCAACTTTAGCTACGCCGCGGAATTTAGCTGCCAGTTCCGGGAAACCTTCTTCTTCAGCCTCTTCAGCCATGCGCTTATACATATCTGTCCACTCGTAGTTCTCACCTGCCGCCGCATCTGCGAGATTTTCCTCTACGCTGCCGATTCCATGAAATTCTTTGAACCACATTTTTGCGTGTTCTTTTTCCTGTCCTGCAGTCTCCTCAAAAATGTTAGCCATCTGTACATATCCGGCTTTTCTTGCTGCGGAAGCATAGTAAGTATATTTGTTGCGTGCCTGTGATTCACCGGAAAATGCATCCATAAGATTTTTTTCTGTTTTTGTTCCTGCGTACTTTGACATGTTAAAACTCCTCCTTTTAATTATATTGGTATTTTCAGCCATTATTTACAGAAATTGGCTGCATACTAACCTAACTATATCATATACAGAGAGAAAGGGATAGTCCGAAAGAACTATCCCTATAAAATTTTAAATCAGATATTCTGATTAACCGAAATATCTCTTCAGAAGTCCTTCGAATGCTTTTCCGTGACGAGCTTCGTCTCTTGCCATCTCATGAACGGTGTCATGGATTGCGTCCAGATTAGCAGCTTTTGCACGTTTAGCAAGGTCAAATTTACCAGCTGTAGCGCCGTTCTCAGCGTCAACTCTCATTTCAAGGTTCTTCTTTGTGCTGTCAGTTACAACTTCACCTAACAACTCAGCGAATTTTGCAGCGTGCTCTGCCTCTTCATAAGCAGCTTTCTCCCAGTAAAGACCGATTTCCGGATATCCTTCTCTGTGAGCAACTCTTGCCATTGCCAGATACATACCTACTTCAGAGCACTCTCCCTCGAAGTTTGCTCTTAAATCAGCGAGAATGTCTTCGCTTACGCCTTTGGCAACACCTACAACATGCTCAGCAGCCCACTCTCTGTCTCCTGTCTGCTCTTTGAACTTCTCAGCCGGTGCGTGACAAACTGGACATTCAGCCGGTGCAGCCTCTCCCTCGTGAACATAACCACATACAGTACATACGAATTTTTTCATAGTTTTCTCTCCTTTTCTTGAAATAGATATATTTTTATGACTTTTTGATGCAGTCACCGCATTTACCGTAAAAAAGTATGGAACTGGATTGGATGATGCCGTCAAAATTTTCACCGGCCATTTGATTTACTTCATCGATATTCTTCATATCTAAGTCCAAATCCAGCAGCCGTCCACACTCTGTGCAAAGAAAATGGTTGTGTGGCTCGAGCCTTCCATCAAATCTGTCGCCTCCATCAGGGGTAGATATCTTCGTTGCTTCCCCGATGTCCGTCAGAAGATTAAGATTCCGGTAAACAGTGCCAAGACTGATATTCGGAAATTCTTTCTTCACATGTAGATAAACGGTATCGGCAGTTGGATGCTCTTTCGTTGCTGTAAGGTAGTTTTTGATGGATTCTCGTTGCCGACTGTATTTCAAAGTTGCCAATGGAATCCCCCTTTCATACTTAAAAAACGATAACAGTAATAATTACTGTAATTAAAATATAATACAGAATTTATGAAAAGTCAATAGTAAAAATGAAAAAATTTAAAAGAATATATGTAACGGATTGTTCTGCCTGCAAAACAGCATTGCATGTATATCAGATGATTTATTAATCCATTATATATAGAAAGGAATAATACGGACAAAATGTTACAAAATAATTAACAAATAATTTCATAAATTGTTTTTTTATATAGATTTTCTGGATGAAAATGTCGAGTTATGTATATTAAAATACTATAAAATTGGTTGACAGTCTATGTAGGGGTTGCTATAATGGCAACGTAACAAATTTAACAAATGTGTAACATTTAGAACTTCCTACAAAAGATAAAGACTGAAAATCAAGGAGGTTTTATATGAAGATGACACACATGAGGCAAAAGATAATTATTTCTGCTCTGGCAGGGGTAGTTATGATTCCGGGGAGTGCGATTACGGCAAGGGCAGCGGAACAGAAGACAGAAGAGAAATCAGTCCTGCCGGTCGCAGGAATCGAATCGGTACTGACAGAATGTTACGAAACAGAGGTGAAAGATAATCTTAATCTGTATTTAGTACCAACAACAGAGGGTGAGTATTCAAATATGGCATTTTCTAATGTAGGTGATTTTTCCTACATTAGAAGTGCCCCAGATGAGACCAGTGACTGGGTTGGCAAATTATATAGTGACTCTGCGGCAGAAGTGCTGGAGTACCAGGACGACTGGGCGAAGATAAGATCCGGCGGTGTGGAAGGATACGTTCCGGCGGCATCACTATACACAGGAGAAGAGGCGGAGGCACACGCCGAAGAATTTGAGAAAGAGAAGATGACAGTAGATGCTTATGTGCTGAATGTCCGGGATGGGCAGGGAACACAGGCAAATATACTGACACAAGTCACCATGGATGAAGAATATACGGTTACGGGTGAACCGGTAGACGGCTGGTATCCGGTGGAAGTAGGAGACATCTCCGGCTGGGTTTCCGGAAATTATATTACAGTAGAGACAAGCTATTCTTATGGTGAAAGCAGAGAGGAAGAGGAAGCCCGCATTGCCGAGGAAGAGCGTCAGACCCAGCAGCAACAGGCTGCAGAAGAGAATGCAGCACAGGAAGCAGCGGTCGTTCAGGCTTCGTCATCGACCGGACAGGCTGTCATAGATTATGCCTGCCAGTTCATCGGGAATCCTTATGTATGGGGAGGCACCAGTCTGACGGATGGCGCGGACTGTTCCGGATTTGTACAGTCTGTATATGCTCATTTCGGAATTAGCCTGCCGAGGACTACATGGGATATGGAAAATGTAGGATACGCGGTGAGCTATGAAGAGGCGCTTCCGGGAGATTTGGTATTATATGATGGACATGTAGGTCTGTATATGGGTGATGGAAATATCGTCAATGCCATGAATGAGGTAGACGGAATCGGAATCTGCAGTGCGACCTACACAAATATCATTACAATAAGAAGAGTTTTGTAAATTATACAATTAGATAAAAAGACTGCCGCAAAAGAAATTTTCTGCAAGAAAGAGATGTGTATATATAATCTTGTTGGAATACAGTATTTTGCGGCAGTCGTTTTTTGCGGATACCATGAGCTAAAGTCAGGGATTTTACGCGACCTTGCCGGCAGCTTACCATACGCAGGGGTATCTTTTGGCACTTTCGATAATTGTCAGAATAGGTGAGAATTATGCTGTCGCGCAACAGAGGAAATAGAAGAAAAATGAAAAAGCCGTAAAATTTAGTTTCGACAGTCTTGATATGCAAAATGCACAAATTTGTTTGAATTTGTAAAAAAGAGTCGAAGACAGTAAAAAAGAAGTTTTCAACTTATCCACATTCAAAATCCCAAAAAACGTGGAAAACATTAGATTTTTAAAAAGTTATCCACATTATCCACATAAAAACATGTGTTTTTGGTGAATTACTCACCGTGAAAAAAGAACGAGTGTTTTGGTGAGTTATCATGAAATTAGGAATTTGTCGAAAAAAAGTGGAAAAAATCTTGACTTTTAAGTAGTCTAAAAAAGTGAAAAAATTAATTTATTTTTCTGACGGTTGATAATTTTAAAATTAGGGATTATAATTAAAAGCACTGAAAATAAAAAGGAGGAAATAGAAATGGCACAGATTTCTAAAAATACAACAATTGGTGAATTACTGAATGTTTATCCGAATGCTGCACCAATCCTCATGGAGATTGGGATGCACTGCCTGGGATGCCCTTCCGCTCAGATGGAATCTCTGGAAGAGGCTGCCATGGTACATGGAATTGACTGTAATCTGCTGGTAGAGAAGATTAATGCAGCTATGCAGGCAGAGGCGTAGTAAGAGAGAAGTAAGACATAGAGATACCGCCCCCGCGATAACCGGATACCCTTTGTGGAATACAGTATCGCGCAGGGCGGTATTTTACGGCTTTGCGGCGGCGCACAAAGTGCCCAAGCCTCTCAAAATGGAAAGGCTTGGGCACTTTGGTTGAATCAACGCTATAATGTAGACAACTTCTGTACGGCATCCGCTGATATAAAAATTTCACAGTGCTCTTCCAGAAATGCGAGGATTGCCGGAGAGCCCTTTTCCGGGGAACCGTACTCAGAAAGCATATTGCAAATCTTATTAAACTCATTGCCCGTGTGTTCTGATTGTGCCAATGCCAGTATATACATGCCGTTTTCTCTATCCCGGTATAAGGTACTGGAACCGTGGTAGATACATCCGACCAGGCGCGCGGCTTGAATCACGGAGTCGATGGTCTCAAAAGAGAATAAGCGTACGCTGAAAGGATGAGCGGAGTCGGGCTCCTCTTTGGAGACGGTATCCGTCCCTGCCGCAGCTTCCTTTACCTTATTGAGCAGATTCAAAAATTCTTCCGCTCCCTCCAGTTTTTCCAGTGTCTCGGAATGTAAAGATTCCGTATCGCCGGATGATGTAAATTTGGAAAATCTTGTATCTAATTCTTCCGGGTCCTCCACCTTGGTGATAATCAGTACGATGGAATCGGAAGAAGCAGGAATAGCCTCAATCATCAACGGGATATCTTCCGCTTCAAAGCCAAAGTCAAAAGATGCCTGCTGCATCATATCGCGGAATAAAGATTTTGCTTTCTCAGTGCCGTAAGCAAGCTCGCTCAGCTTCAAATGGCGGGCCGCTAAATCGGCATGTGTCAAAGTACAACGAATTTGATTCTCATTCAGTTTTTCGATTTTCATATAAATCACATCCTTCTGAATTGATATATCAAATAGTATATCTTCTCACTGTTAGTATAAACAAAAAATAAAAATATGTAAAGCGAAATCAATGCATCTTTCAGGTTATCAACAAAATACAGGGACTTATGAACAAAAAACACATTGCAATCACAGATTCAACTATCCTATAATTGCAGATACAGAAGATAGTATTCCTTGGTAAATATGAGTTTATACGGAAGGAGGAATACATTTATTTTTCTAAATTTCTCGGTACAGTTTTATCTGGTTTCCGGTGAGGAGATTGGATTCAGAAAATCAAATGTCCTGTGTCAGGACAAATTCAGCAAAGAACGAAGTTATCTGCTGTGATTCATACTATCTTCCTTTCTGTCTAAAAGAACCGGCAGTATGTCACGAAAATCTCTTGTATGGTCTGAAGACAGATTTACATATTTACCAGAATCGTCAGGGAGAGGAGGAGACAATGAGTAGGGACGAATCGGAATACAGGGACTTATTCACAGAACTGGAAAACTATGAAAAAAACGGGGTTGCCATCTGGATGGAAGGATGTAAGGCAAGCCCCCTGCAGGTTGTGACAGCATGTATGCTGAAAGAGGAAGGGAGTTATATGCGGGATTATGTGATGAATCCGGAAGGGAACATAGAATCTTTAGCGTTTGTCAATATCAGTGAAAAGAAATAGGTGTGGAATACCCCTTTACACGCCGGACAAAATAGAAAAGTGTATTCTGAAAAACAGCGTAAATGTCGCAAAAAATAGTAAAATATAGATGACGGATGAAAAAAATATGGTATAATAATTGCACAAGTGCAATTTGAGGCGGAAAAGTGCAATTAGCCTGACTAGGAGGTGCGGCATGGACGAAAGAGAAAGAAGAACTGCGGATGCCCGCAGGACAAGGCAGCAGGGAACACAGAGAAGGCGCCCAGGCAGCAGTACCAGTACCCGCAGGGCGGAAGGACAGCGCCCGCAGCAGAGCAGAACGAGAGTGAATCCTACAGCCCAGAGACCGAGACGCAGAAGCAGCAGAGCAAGGCGGAGAAGGAGAAATCTTTTCATAAGGATGGTTCTCTTTATTATAGTTATTATTGCAGCGGTTGGTGGATTTTTATTTTGGAGAAGATACGGTTCATCGAATGAGAAAGCTGATTTGAATCAATATTACGGGTTGGTTAATGAAGACGATATGGCCGTTGTGGTAAATAATCAGGTAATCCGTGCGGCAGATGATGCGGAGGCGGTACCGCCGGGCAAGATGTTTGACGGGACCCCATATGTAGAGTACTCGGTGGTGAGAGACCAGATTAATAAGAGGATTTACTGGGATTCTAATGAGAATATTCTTCTCTATACACTTCCCAATGGAAATGTTTCTGTTGAAGTGGGAAGTAAAGAATACACGGAAATTAATGAGACAAAGAGTGAAGACCATGTCATCCTTAAAACGGAGGGCAAGACCGCATATATCGCGTTACCCTTTATTCAGCAATATACGAATATGACGTATTCTGTCCATGAGAATCCGGACAGAGCGGTGATTACAAGCGAGTGGGGCGATATTCAGACAGCAGAGCTCAAAAGAGACACACAGGTCCGTTATCAGGGCGGTGTGAAGAGCCCAATCCTGACTGAGGTGAAAAAGTCGGATAAGGTGACTCTGTTAGAAGATGAGAGCGACTGGAAAAAGGTTGCGACCAGTGATGGGTTTATCGGATATGTGAAAACCAGTTCTCTGAGAAAAGAAAAAACAGAGACCATTTCTAATGCGTTTGAAGAACCGGTATATACGAACATAGTGGAAGAGCAGACCATCAATATGGCATGGCACAATGTGGAAAATGATGATGCGAATGGCTATGTTTTAGAGACCATAGCCGGGACGAAAGGACTTACGACTATTGCTCCTACCTGGTTTAATCTGTCAGACACAGAGGGAAATATTTCTTCTATTGCAAACGCGGATTATGTGAATTATGCTCATCAGTCCAGACTGGAAGTGTGGGCGGTATTAAGGGACTTCCATGGAGGCATTAGCTCCTATGATGAAACATATCAGGTCTTAAGCTACACGTCCAAGAGGACAAAGGTCATCAATCAGGTCATCGCAGCGGCGCTGCAGTCGGGTGTAGATGGAATCAACCTGGACTTTGAGCTGATTTCGGCAGAGTGCGGTGAACATTATATCCAGTTTGTAAGAGAGCTGTCCGTGAAGTGCCGGCAGAACGACCTTGTTTTCTCTGTAGATAACTATGTGCCGCAGCCCTATAATGAACATTATGATTTAGAAGAACAGGGGATTGTGGCAGACTATGTGGTGATTATGGCATACGATGAGCATACGGAAGGGTCATATGAAGCAGGCTCCGTGTCCTCTTACGATTATGTGCAGTCCGGAATTGAGAATGCTTTGGAGAAAGTGCCGAATACAAAATTAGTTGTCGGACTTCCCTTCTATACCCGGCTGTGGCTGGAGACGCCGAAGACGGAAGCAGAATTGGCGGAACAGGAAGGTACTGAAGCGGCAGGTTATCCGAATAAAGTGAGCAGTACCGCTATGGGTATGGATGAAGCAGTAGAGACATTGCAGAATGCCGGAGTGCAGGCAGAGTGGGATGACAATACAAAGCAGAATTATGCTCAGTGGGAAGCTGACGGCGGAACTTATAAAATCTGGCTGGAAGACAGCACCTCGCTTGAGGAGAAGTTAAAACTCATCAAGCAGAATAAACTGGCTGGGGTAGCAGAGGGGGGGCGCCGGCGGGGGAAATCTGCTCTTA
>OGQQ01001984.1_pt1 | contig 14263 bp, 13 predicted proteins | sample 1553281 | NCBI WGS metagenome assembly OGQQ01 (sample SAMEA2579937, study PRJEB22360) | human gut metagenome | biome: human gut; feature: human-associated habitat; material: faeces | place: Denmark | collected 2008/2010 | reverse complement strand
GGCTGCCGAACCAGCCGTCATATAAGCAGTCAGAATCCCCACTGCCAGGAGGCAGATAGTGATTCCCGCATAAAAGCAGGAATACACTCCCATTCTGGAGTGTTTCAGCTTCGCCTGTCCGTATTTCCTTGTCCCCCGCTTTTTCCTGTCTCGCTCCCGCTGTCTCTCCCTAGCGTTTCTTTCGTTTCCCAGCATAATGTTTTCTCCTTATTCCATTGCAGATGATAAAACAAATATATCCCAAAATGCCGCCCACTGTATTGAGCAGCAGGTCGTCCACGTCAAAGCTTCCCACTTTTGAAAAAAGCTGAAAAACCTCCACGCAGAGACTTAAGCCCAGACTGCAGGCGAAGGTCATAAAAAACCGTCTCGTCCTGCTCGCCATAGAAATAAAGAAACCATAGGGGACAAAAATCAGGATATTCCCGAACAGATTCGTAAAGACCGCAAAGGGTCCCAGAATATCCCTGTATATGATAAACCGTTTGATTTCTTTAAACAGCACTAAATTATATCTGTATTCTTCCAGCAATCCTGTCCTTCCATACCAGTCTGAAAAAATCAGGAAATATATTAAAAACACAAGATACAGCACAAACAGTATCTTACCAAGTCTTCTCATCTTCTTTACCTGCTGCCTGCCCAAAATATGACTCCCTCTTATATTTTATCTGTCGTCCGCCAGCCTGCGGATGGGTGCGCCTGTGCGCAATGCGGTTTTCCCTTTTTTAGGATACCGCAATGATATCCTGCGGGCGGGCGTACTTACGCGCGATAAGGGCAAAAGGGGATGTGCTGTGTACTCACATCCCCTTTGTCTCCTTTTGCCGCCCCGCAGGACGGATATCTCTAAAATGTAATCTCTCTCTTATTCTTCAGCAGGCGCGCTCCATTTACAATTGCGAGAATCCCTGCCGTCACTCCTGCAACTATCATGATAATACCAAGAGCGATATTCCCTGCCCCTGCGCTCTGCATCGTACGGTATGCTTTTTCCATGAACCTGCCTCCTCACTGAATCGCTGTTGCGGCTGTTCCTTTTTGGACCATCCGCCGCCTAATTCATATACTGCTAACTAAGCTTTTTTTACCCCATATATTTCATAGTATGAATCAAGGGCTGCCTTTAATGTATCATCAATCACAATTTTTCCATTGTACGGCTTATTATAAAGATGTTCTACTACATCCTCCATGGACACAATCGCATTCGTCTCAAATCCGTACAAATCTTTTATCTCTTCCAGAGCGCTCTTTTCTCCGCCCTTGCCTACTTCCATACGGTTCAGGGAAACCATCAGCCCCTTGATTTCCACATCAGCCTGTGCTTTCAGGATAGGGAAAGTCTCTTCAATCGATTTCCCGGATGTAGTGACGTCCTCGATAATCACAACCCTGTCGCCGTCCTTCAACTTACTTCCCAGCAGGATGCCGGTATCGCCGTGGTCTTTCACTTCTTTTCTGTTGGAGCAGTAACGGATGTCCTTGCCGTAAAGCTCACTGATTGCCATGGTCGTTGCCACTGTAAGCGGAATCCCTTTATAGGCAGGTCCGAAAAGCACATCAAAATCCAACCCGTAATTGTCATTGATAGCTTTCGCATAGTACTCGCCCAACTTCCGAAGCTGCGTCCCTGTCACATAAGCGCCCGCATTCATAAAAAACGGAGATTTTCTCCCGCTCTTTAAGGTAAATTCTCCGAACTTCAGCACATCGCTGTCCACCATAAATTCGATAAATTCCTGCTTGTATTGTTCCATATCTTTTAAACCTCCGTATTTTTTAACATTTATTCATAGCATGCTATATTATTTCGCTGCTGCCAGCGCACCGCTGATATCCTCCACCATGGCAATCACCGCTGCCCTCGAAGCGTCTCCGAAATTCTTCGCGCCATATTTCGCATATGCCTCCTGCTTGTACGCGGCTATGATTCCGCGGGAAGAATTTACGACTGCTCCCAGCCCATCGTCATTGAAAAACGGCACTAAGTCCTTACCCTGTCCTCCCTGTGCGCCGTAGCCCGGCACAAGGATAAATGACTTCGGCATAATTTTTCTCAGGACACGTCCCATCTCCGGGTAAGTAGCCCCGACAACCGCTCCAATGTAGCTGTATTCCTTACCCATACACTCTTCGCCCCACTCGGCGACTTTCTCTCCCACCAGCTCGTACAGTGGGCGTCCGTCTATCAGGCGGTCCTGGAACTCCCCGCTGGAGGGATTGGATGTCTTGACAAGGATGAACAGCCCCCGGTTCTCCTCCTTACATACATCCATGAAGGGGTAGATTCCGTCTGAACCAAGATAGGGATTCACGGTGATAAAGTCTTCGCCAAACGGAGTAAATTCGTTTCCTCTGATGCTGATTTTCCCCAGATGACCTCTCGCATAAGCTGTGGAAGTTGACCCGATATCTCCTCTTTTGATATCACCGATGACAACAAGGTCCTTGGATTTACAGTAATCCACTGTCCTCTTAAACACTTCGAGACCGGGAATCCCGAACTGCTCGTACATTGCTACCTGTGGTTTCACTGCCGGAATCAAGTCGTATGTCTTATCAATGATTTCTTTGTTGAACTGCCAGACAGCCTCGGCAGCCCCTTCCAGTGTTTCTCCAAATTCAGAAAACGCCGCTTCCTGTATATGTTCTGGAATGTAATTCAACATCGGGTCCAGTCCTACAGCAATCGGCGCTCCTGTTTTTCTAATCTTTTCCACTAACTTATTAATCATTGTTTTTCCTCTTTCTCTTTTTGTTCTTATACAGCTCAAAAATTATTCAACTAATATAATAACATAAAACCGCCCGATTATAAATTAATTTTTTCTAATATTAGATATTTTTTGGTATCCGTTCAACCATACAGTCTTGCAATTGGCTCTGCTTAGGCGGCAGCAAATATACCGCCTAAGCTCTGACTGTTTCAGGACTGTGAGAGAATATCCTGAATTTGTGCCTCATCGGGCACGACATGGTAGAACAGCTCATAAAATTCTGCTATTTTTTCTTCAATATCCACATTATAAACCTCCGGGTACAGAAGCTCGCCCAGCCACCACACTCCAATCATTCGATTTACAGACGGCGGGCTGTTCATATAACTGTAGGGCTTATATGGGATAACAAAAATCCGTCCTTCCTGCACAGCTGTCACATCCTGCCACAGACTGTCCTGCGTGATTCCCTCATACAGCCAGGGAGTCTCTGCCAGAATAAAATCCGGCTGCCACACGAGTATCTGCTCAAATGATACGGTTCCCACCCTCGCCGGGAGCGCATCCTTTTGTGCCGCGTTGACGGCTCCAATCCGCTCCACTACATCCGCATGAATGGACTCTTCCGTGGTTGTGGTCAGTCCGTCGTCCCCCATCGCGAAATAGACGGTCTTTCTCTCCTCCTCTGGAATCTGCGCGGCTTTTTCATCCGCATAGGCAAGGGTATCCTCACAGTACTGTGCCAGCGTCTGCGCCCGCTCCGGCTCGCAGCCCAGTTCTCCCAGAGTGCGGTATGCTTCCGCCATGGTCGGCAGCGTCGCCTCCACAAAGATGACAGGAATGCCTATCTGCTCCTGCAGACCGTCCAAATCTTCCGCCATATTTTCTTTCTTTTCTCCGATATCGATGATGACATCGGGCTGCGCTTCCATCAGTGCCTCCAAATTGAGAGTCGCGCCGCTCCCATAGAGCTGCCCGAACAGCGGGAGACTTAAATATTTTTCATCTACAAAATCAAACGCATAATCCGTAAATCTCTGTGACAATCCGCAGAGCATATCCGGGCACAGAGTATACAGCATCACCTGTGCCACCATCCCTGACGGCGCCACGCTCTCAATCGTCTCCGGGAGTTCCACTTCTCTCCCCACGGAATCCGTAAACATTCGTGTTCCGGTATCCGTCTCTGTCTCCGTCTGCTCTTTCTGTGCTTTCTGCCCTCCTGAACCCGGACTGCCGCAGGACACCGCTGCAAGGAGCACAGTGAACACAAGCAGCAATATGATTCCCTTTTTTACTCTACTCAATGGCTTCTCCTTTCCTGATGACATGGAGCTGCCGCCCACCGCCTAGAGGCGGAAGTCATCTCCTGTCTGATATATAGATTTTGGTATACACACCTTGACACTGCTCCCGGACACGGAATACAGCTCCATGTCTATATGGTACATTTCCGCTAAAAGCTCCTCTGTCAAAATCTTCTGCGGACTGCCAATCCCCGCCGCGCGCCCATCCAAAAGAGCAAGCGCCTGGTCCGCAAATAAAAAGGCATGCTCTGGATTATGTGTGGACTGTATGACAAGATATCCCTCCTGCGCCAGTCTCTTTAAAGATTCCAGCAGCCGAATCTGATTGCCGTAGTCTAAGTTGGCGCACGGCTCATCCATGATGAGTATTTTCGTCTGCTGCGCCAGCGCTCTGGCAATCAGGACCATCTGCTGCTCTCCGCCGCTGATTTCCCCGTAGGAACGGTCCGCCAGATATTCGATTCCCACCTGCCTAAGCGCCGCTTCCGCTGCTTCCTTCTGCGCTCTGCCGGGGCTTTCAAATCTCCCCAGGGAAGCGGTCGTCCCAAGCAGCACCATATCCCGAACCGGAAATGAATACACGCTGCCGTGCGTCTGGGGTATATACGCCGCCTGCCTCGCCATCTCCCGGTTTGACATCTCGCGGATATCCCTGCCGTTTATGAGGATGTTCCCCTCATACCCCCGCAGAAGCCCCAGAATACAGCGGAACATCGTACTTTTCCCCGCGCCGTTCCTTCCCAGCACGCACACGACATTTCCCTCCTCAAAGGAAAAATCCACTCCTTTCAGGACCGCATGTCTGTCATATGAATATCTCAAGCCTTCAACCGTAATTCCCATATCGTCTCCCTCTCACAATGTCTTTCCCTCTTTTAAAATCAGGTACAAAAAGAACGGTGCGCCGACAAACGCTGTCAGAATCCCGATAGGCACCTCGCTGGTCGAAATCAGCCGGGAAACATTATCTACAATGAGCATATAGCTGCCTCCCAGAAGGAGGGAAGCCGGAAGCATAACGCGGTAATCATTGCCTACCAGCATACGGGACAGATGGGGAATCACCAGTCCCACCCATCCAATCAGACCGCTGACAGAGACCGCTGCCGCCGTGATGAGCGTGGCGCAGATGATAATAATCCACCGGACATTTCTCGTGTCGACTCCGATGCATCTCGCCTCCTCCTCGCCCAGCGTCAGGACATTTATCTTCCACCTGAGCAGAAAGACAGGCAGGATTCCCACAATCATCAGGGGTCCCGCAAATCGCACATCCTCCAGCCGTATGGATGTCAGACTTCCCATCAGCCAGTAAGTGATAGCGGGAAGTGTATTATTCGTGTCCGCCACCAGCTTGAGAAAAGAAACCGCCGCGGAGAAGAGGGAGCTGACCATGCTTCCTGCCAGTACTAACCCCAGCACCTGGCTGCTCTTTACCCTGCTCCCAATCAGACAGACCAGCAGCACTGCCCCTATCCCGAAAACAAATGCCGAGCCTGTCACAATGGAATAGGACATGGAGAAATACAGCCCTAAAGCCGCGCCGAATCCAGCCCCTGAGGAGGCGCCCAGAACGCTGGGCGATACCATGGGATTCTGGAAAATCCCCTGATACGCGGCTCCCGCGCAGGATAATCCCGCGCCTATCAAAGACGCCATCATCACGCGGGGAAAGCGCACCTGGAAAAGCACGTTTTCCACAGACGGCTGCCACGTGGGTTCTATGGGAAGTACCTTTGACAACAGCACTTCTATCAGTGTTTTGGGAGAAACCGGGTAGCGACCGAGAAAAAAGGACAGAAAAAAGCAGACAACAAAAAGGACAGAGAGTCCCGCCATACGCCGGAATATCTTTCTCTTTTCCCTTATGACTCCGTCTTGTTTTTTCATATCCTTCCCCTGCCTTTTCTTGTCCGTCATTACTTTCTCCCCAATTCTTTCATCTTATCGAATCGTCTTCTTTATATTACCACGTTTTCCCGTATCGTCATGCAGGCCCCGTCCCCTTTTCGGTACGGAGCCTGTAAAAAGTAAGCTTCTTATGCCTTTTTATTTTTTCTGTAAACGCCTGCCGCCACACAGCCCGCTGCTACAGCTGCAGCCGCCAGCATAACCATGAGATAGTTGTCTGCAAAGTCGTTATCTCCTGTATTGACAGCTCTTCCGCTCACTACAGAACCATTTCCCGCTGTCCCGCTTGCCGCGCCGGCATTGCCGCCTGCCCAGCCTGTGCCGGAACCGTTGCCGCCGATGTTGGCGCTGGAACCGGCTCCCTTATAGCGGAAAGTCGGGGAACAGCTCGGTGTCAGCTTCACGCTGCCGCCAATCGTTCCGCATCCGCAGGTTGCCAGAGTTCCCGATGCGCTGCGCGCGTAAACGGTTGAGTTGCCATTGTCGCTGCGTACAATCGCTCCCTCTTCCTTTGCCAGTTCTTCAATCTTATCGTAGCTTCCGTTGGAGTAATCATCATCTGTTAATTCTTCCGTTGTCCAGTAGAAACCATCATCCCGCAGTTCATAGTATTCACCGGGATTTACCTGGTAGCAGTCAAAAATATCTCTCTTGAGATTTTTGTTGCCGTATTCAATCACGAGACTGTCCTCACAGTTTGCAAAGGAGCACGCCTCTGTTTTCTCGATAGCTGCCGGCATGTACACATACTGCATGGATTTACAGCCAAAGAATGTATCCACAGGCATGGATGTCATCTTGATTGTCTCCGGAAATTCCACGGAAGTGAGATACGTACAGTTCTCAAATGTGCAGGTACCCAGTTTTTCCAGATACGCCGGCATCTTCACTGTGGTCAGTCCGCCGTCTGTAAAGTTGCAGTCTCTGAATGTACAGCTTCCTATCTCCGTGATGCTGTCAGGCAGTACGATGGAAGTCAGACGGCTGCCTGAAAATACGCAGTCCTCAAGTATTTTCACGCTGTTCGGGAGGGTGATTTCCCGCAGTGCAAAGCAGTAACTGAAGCATCCGTCCTCCAATGTCTCAACAGAATCCGGAAGCGCTACGCTCTTTAGCCCTGTACAGTGATTAAAGGCATATTCACCGATGGAGGTCAGCTTAGAGCCTTCCGCGAAATCTACAGAAGCTAAGTCTGCACTGCCGTAGAACGCTCTCGCACCGAGCTCTGTCACACTCTTTGGTATCGTGACTGCCGTAAGCTTGCTGTGCTCGAACGCTTCCTCGCCGATGCTCACCAGTCCCTCCGGCAGAGTCACCTGCGTTACGCCGCAGCGGTCAAATGCCCGGTAACCGATGGTCTTCAGTGTGGAGGGAAGATTTACAGTCTCGCAGTTGTCAAGTCCGTAGAACATTCCTTCTGTTATCTCTGTGACACCCTCCGCCACAGTGACAGTCTTCAGCTTGCTGCATCCATCGTAGACATATTCTCCCATGTCGATATTCGGATAAATCGTCACACTCTCTAAGTTTGTCTGCATAAAGGCGCGGTCGCCAATCTCTTTTAAGCTCTCCGGATAAACTACAGATTTCAGTTTTGAAGTATTTGAAAATGCATAATCTGCCTTAAACGCATCCGCCGCGATTTTCTCAACACCGTCCGGCACCTGGTATTCCTCCGCCTGTCTGCCGTGCGGATATGTAATCAGAGTCTTTCCGTCCTTAGTAAAGAGCACACCATCGATATCTTTGTATACCGCATTTCCTTCTGCCACTTTAATCGATTCCAGCTTGCTGTCCATCGCCATCTTAAACGCCAAATCTCCGATGGAGGCAACACTTGCCGGTATCTCTATCATCGTCAGGCTGCTGCACTGCTGGAAGGCATTTTCTCCGATGCTCTGCAGATTGCCGCTCAATTTTATGGATTCCATTTTCAGGCATTTCGCGAATGCGGAATTTCCAATCGAAACAATCGTATCCGGCATTGTCACGGATGTAATCTTAAGCCGTCCCGCTGTCTCTGTTGTAGCGCCCATGGCATCAAAGGCATTGTCCGCAATCGCTGTGACCGGTTTACCATTATACTGGTCCGGTATCTCAACAGCTCCGCCTGCCCCTGTATATCCTGTGACAGTCACGCCCTCCCCGTTCTCCTCAAACTGGATGTCATTGGAAGGAGTTGGCTGGGGATTCGTACCTGTGCCGCCCTCGCCTGAGTCTCCCGTGTTCGGGAAAGTCTCTATCGTCCACTCAAAAGCAGGCATCCAATACGCAGCATTCAACGCCTCCTCTAAATCCGCCTTGTACTGTTCCTGGCAATAGAATGTCACAGATTCTGCGCAATCTGCGATAGGTTCACCTGCAAACAGCGGAATCCCTCCCTCAAACGTCACTTCTGACAGCGACCCGCAAGCGTAAAACGCCTGGTTTGCAAGATAAGTAACTGTTTCCGGAATCACTACAGAAGTGATATCATCTGCCATAAAAAACGCATACGTGTCTATGGATGTAACATTCTCTCCTCTTATCGTCGAAGGGATGACAACCTCCGTATCACTTCCCGTATATCCGCTGATGACTCCGCCTGAGAAATCAAAATCATTCTCATTACTTGGTTCCTGCGCGCGGCTCTCCCCGGCTCCCATATAGAAAACACCGGATAGAGACAGCAGCGCCGCCAGCACCACCGCAAGGCATGCACTGACACCTCTCTTCATAAATTTCATCTCTTTTCCTCCTTTCGACAGTCCTTTTCTCTGCCTGCTTATATTTTTGGTACTCACCGCCTATAGAGGCGGGAGTCATCTCCCTCTGATATACCCCGGCTCTCCTAACTGTTCTTCCTTAAACAGAAATGCTTCCTCCTCACTGCTGCCCGTATCTCCCGCCGTGCAGTCCACATAAAACATTTCTTCACCTATCCGAATCAGGTTCCAGGAATGGCGCACCCCCTGCCTTGTGCCGGATATGACCCAGCAGGGAAGCCTCAGCTCATCGCAGAGCGCCTTGTATCCTCTGGCATATCCGGTGCACACCGTATGCCCGTCCACCAGTGCTCCATAAGCGGAGCGCAGGATACGCATGTCCGTGCTCAAACGCTGGGCGTCCGTCACATAGGCGATGCTGTCGTCATATTCTGCTGTGTCCAGCAGCTTCTGGTAGACATCCCTGTAGAGCTGTTCTTCTCCCTTGTCACCGGTGCCTCTGATTTCCTCCGCCATAAGTGCGACCTGGTCTTTCAGCTCCTGCTGTCTGCCCGGCAGGTCCTCTGTTCCTGCCGCAAATTCCAGCCACATCCTGACAATCTGCCTGTTTCCGTCGGGGTCAAACGCCTCGTAATAGACCGAGTCCGCCTCACAGGGCAGAAACGCGCTGTTCATCTCCGCGGTGTCCAGGATGGCGAACATCTCCTCCTCTGTACAGGACAGGTTTTCAAAGACAAAGGTCACTTTTTCTCTGCCTTCCTGCCATCCTTTTAAAAGCTCATCCAGCACCATCTCCCTGTCAGATACACAGACAACCGGGGGATTCACATCCTCCTGATACTGGATAGAAAAGGTCCCTTCCGCATTGTTCCCCTTCTGCTCCCACTGCATGTCCACTCCGCTCAGCAGATTCCCGCACAGATAACTGTCTGCCAGGCAAGCCTGCAGTCCCTGCAATGCTTCCTCATTGAGCTCCTCCGCCTCTCCTTCAAACACACAACGGATTTCCTCTTTGCCTTCCAGGATTCCGGCTTCCAGTTCTTTCGCCAGGGTTTCCAGGGAGAAGGGCTCTGCGGGAGATGGCAGCTCCTCTGCCTGCCCTTTGCCGGCGTTATCCGGCGTGCTATCTTTGTTTTTGGATTCCCCGCCGGGTGAACAGGCAGCCAGACATATCAGCATCAGACCTGTTACAATACCTGTTATACTGCATTTTTTCCAGACTTTTTTCACCTTCATCCCCCTTCTGATTTTTCTGTCATATATTTGCCGCCATTATACAAAATATCCATTTTTTCCGAAAGGACATGTGTCTGCTTTTACCCCCTTTTTCCAAATATAGCAAATAGCACAAAAATTGCGCGTTCTCCAACGGATAAACGCGCAATAAATTGTTGATTTTTCATATTCAAGACTCGCCCGCGAGTCTTGGCGCGGGATTCGGGTCAGCTCTGCTGACATCATTCTTTTCAGAAGCCTTCTTCCTTCCTCTTCACCCGCATCTCTCTTCTTTTCTCCGCTGCTTCCCACTCAGCCCTTTCTTCCTCTGAATGTAATATCAACCGAGGGACACGGGTCGGCTTATCATCCTTGTCAATCGCCACCATGGTAAAATAGGCGCGGTTGATTGGTCTTCTCATGCCGTCCTTTTCATTTTCCACATAGGTGTCCACACGCACTTCCATAGAGGTGTTGCCAACATAGGTGACCTTGCCGATGATGACAATCATCTCTCCGTTATATGCTCCGTGTATGAAACGCAGATTGTCCACAGATGCGGTGATGACATTCTGTCTCGTATGGCGCATCGCCACCAGTCCCGCCGTCTCATCCAGCCACTGCATCAGGATTCCCCCAAAAAGCCGCCCTGCGGCATTTAAATGATTGGGGCGGACCATGCGCACCGTCTCCACCCTGGATTCTTCCACACTTCTTCCTTCTGTCATCTTACATACTCTCCTGTCTTTGCCCTTCTGTTCATCCGCCGCGGCTTCTGCGCGGCTCGTCTTTGTTTTTCCATAAGTATGGGCTTATGGATAGATTATAAACGTTCCCGCACGGAAAAATCAACTCTGTACTTCACGAAATACATCCTGTAAAATAAAATAGTTACTATGCCGATTTCAAATTGTCAACAGAGGTGTCACGCCTGCACGTAAACCATTGGCGACAATTTGGACTTTCGTAAAGAATGAGGAGGATGGAGCATGACAAACATCAAAATGACGTTAGAATACGACGGTACCCGCTATCAGGGATGGCAGCGCCCGCCCAAAGCAGGGGAAACGAACACCATTTCCTACAGACTCTCGGAAATCCTGCGCAAAATGACCGGGGAAACCGTCTCCCTTTTCTGCGGAGCCAAGACGGAACCGGGTGTCCATGCCGCAGCGCAGGTCGTCTCCTTTTCCACCGCCTCCCCGCTCTCTTTGCGGGAGATTCAAAGCTATATGAATACCTATCTTCCCCAGGATATCGCAGTCCTTGATGTCCGTAAATGCCCGGAGCGTTTCCGCGCGGATTTAAATGCAGCCTCCCGCACCTATGCCTGCCGCGTCTGCACGCTCCCCGAACAGGACATCTTTACCAGGCAGTACAGCACTCACCTTTTTCCCGCGCCGGATACCGCTCTTATGCAAGAAGCGTCCCTTTCTCTGAAAGGACGCCATGATTTCCGGTATTTTACTGCCGGACGCTCCGCTTCCGGAAAACGCAAAAAAGGGACAGAAAAAGAACTCCTCGACATCGGAATCCATTCCGACGGAGAAGTTCTCACACTCACGTTCACTGCCACGGATTTTCTCTATAAGATGCCCGCACTCCTCGCCGGCACCCTGCTCGACATCGGACTTGGCAGGCGCCCCGTGGAGTCTGCCGCGCGCATCCTGGATGGGACAGAAGCCCCAAGCGCCCCCTGTGAGGCAAAGGCACTCCTTTTAAAAGAAATCCGCTATCCCGACACCGTATAGGGATGGGAAAACTCTCTTTTAAAGGAGACCTGCTGCCCCAGCGCAACACAGGGAATAGCAGGGCCGCCTTTAAAAGAAGCCTGCTGCCCCAGCACAGCACAAGAATGCTAAGGTGTTTTATAGGAAAATTCCCGCTACGTGGTAGGCGATGAAGCTGACCACCCAGGCAACCGCAAGCTGGAAAAGGATGATTTGAAATGTCAGCTTTTTGCTCCCCACCTCCCGGTTGATGGTGGCAATCGTCGCTGTACAGGGCACATACAAGAGACAGAACACCATCAGCGCGTAGGCGTTTGCCGCGCCAAAGCCCATAGCTCCCAGCGTTGCCACAAAGCTGTCCATTCCATGGGAAGTCGTGATATTCTGTATGCCGAACAGCACACTGCAGCTTGAAACCACCACTTCTTTCGCCGCCACACCGGAAATCAGAGCCACTACAATCTGCCAGTATCCCAGTCCCAACGGTTTAAATATCGGCACCACCGCTCTTCCGATGACGGAGCCGAAGCTCTGTGTGATGTCCGTCTCATATCCGTTCGGTCCGAAGTTCAGCAACACCCACATAATGATGGATGCCAGGAAGATGACCGTCCCCGCCTTTGTCAGGTAGTCTTTTACCTTTTCCCACACATAGATGGCAATGGTCCTGGCATTGGGCGATTTATATTCCGGCAATTCGATAAGCAGCGCATTCTCTGCCTTGCTGCCATCGATTTTTGAGAGGATGTAAGCAGTCACAATTGCCACCACGATGCCCAGCAGGTACATCGAATAGCACGCCAACATAGCATGTTTCCCGAAAAACATGGAGGAAAACAGCACATAAATGGGAAGTCTCGCGCTGCAGGACATAAAGGGCGTCACCAGTATCGTCTTCAGCCTGTCCTTCTTGTGCTCCAGCGCTCTGGATGCCATGATAGCGGGCACGGAACAGCCGAATCCCAGCAGCATCGGCAAAAATGCCCTGCCGGACAGCCCCAGATGTCCCATGATATCATCCATGACAAAGGCAACTCTCGCCATATAGCCGCTGTCCTCCAAAAAGGCGAGCGCCAGAAACAGGATGAAAATATTGGGAAGGAAGGTGAGTATCCCGCCCACTCCGGAAATGATTCCGTCCACAAGAAGGGATTCCAGCATGGGGTTTACTCCCCAGGATTCCAAAATCCCGCTCACTGCCTGTGTCAGAAGGTCAAGTCCAATCTCAAAATATCCCTTCAGCCAGTCTCCCACTGTGAAGGTCAGAAAGAAGACCAACGCCATCACTGCCAGGAAAATCGGCAGCCCCAGCCATTTCCCGGTCATGTACCGGTCAATCTTGTCGGTGCGCTCCTCCTTCTGGTTTTTATTGACCAGCGTCTCCTCAATCACCTCTTCAATAAAATCATATTTCTCATTGATAATGTCTTTCTCATAGCTTTTGCTGGCAATCTCCTCCAAATCAGCGGGATACTGCTCCAAAACCGCACTGTCCTGCTCCAGCGCTTTGATAGCGTGCCAGCGTTTGTTCTCCATATCAGGGTATTTATCCTGATAAATGCCGATAATGGCGTCAATCTTGTCCTCAATCTCATCACTGTAGACCATGGCGTACTCTGTATGATGGTTGTGTTTATGTCCGGTCTTCTCCGAATGATGGTGGATAAAGGGTCCCTGCTTCGTATAATCCTTATGATGCGCCACCGCGTGCATCAGAATCTCCAGCCCCGTCTTTTTCCGCGCTGACACCGGAATTGCCGGAATCCCCAGCATCTCCGGGAGACGGTGCAGGTCGATTTCCATGCCCCGCTCCTCCACAATGTCCATCATATTCAGCGCCAGTACCACCGGTTTTCCCAGTTCGATGAGCTGCAGCGTCAGGTAAAGGTTGCGCTCCAGGCAGGAAGCGTCCACCACATCCACGATGACATCCACCTCATCGCTCATGATACATTCCCTGGAAACCTTTTCTTCCATTGTATAAGAAGTCAGGCTGTAGATACCCGGGAGGTCAATCAAAAGAAACTCCTGTCCCTTATAAAAGGCTTTTCCTTCCTTTTTTTCCACCGTGACACCAGGCCAGTTCGCCACCTTCAGATTCGCCCCGGTGTAAGCGTTAAAGAGCGTCGTCTTCCCGCAGTTCGGGTTTCCGATAAATCCTACTCTGATAATATCCTGTCCGTCCCGGCTCATGCTGCTTCCTCCTCCACAATGATATGGTCCGCAATCCGTTTCCCGATGGCAAATCTCGTCCCACGGAAGCGCACAGTAACCGCTCCCTTTTTGTCATTGTTCAAGATGGTAATCCTTGAGCCCGGAGTCAGACCGAGCGCCTCCAGGCGCCGCTCCAGATTCAGTTCGATATCTATGGATTCCACAATATAGGTACAATTGTCTTTTCCCTCTTTTAGTCTCATCTCATTCATCCTCTGTATCTTTGAATTTCAATTCACACTCTGTGCTCCTGCATCTGCCGAACACGTTCAAGTGCTATTGAGAATATTTCTCCATAAGGAATTATAAAGGTTTTTGCTCTATAAGTCAATTTGCCTGCCCTTCTTTTCCCATACAACTGCCATTTTCTCCCTGCCCGGTTCTCTGCCTTTTTGTCTCGGCGATGGTTAGCGTCAGTGTACAAGGGGCAATACGGTCGATGAAGGACAAATTTAAGCCCC
>OGQQ01001969.1_pt1 | contig 14305 bp, 15 predicted proteins | sample 1553281 | NCBI WGS metagenome assembly OGQQ01 (sample SAMEA2579937, study PRJEB22360) | human gut metagenome | biome: human gut; feature: human-associated habitat; material: faeces | place: Denmark | collected 2008/2010 | reverse complement strand
CTGCACAGATTCCCGTTGACTTGTGGGCGATCCTGTGGTAGTTGTGTTGTGTACCAACACAGGACGGAAAAGAAAAATAAAAACTGGAGGTACAAAATGAAAAAACTGCAAATCATGGCGGGTATGCTGAGCGTGCTTCTCCTCGCAGGCTGCGGCGGAGCCGGAGCATCTGCGAAAACGACAGAAGGAGATCCGCCGCAAGTGGCATCTGCCGCCGCTTCCGGGACCACAGCGGCGCAAAATGGAAACGAAAACCCTTCGGAGGTCGTGACACAAGATGAGGCAGAACGCCCCGGCCCTGTCGATGCGGAGCCGTCGGGAGAAAAGAAAACCAATTCCTCTGCCGGAGAAGCGAAGCCTGCGGCGGAAGTTCCTCCGGTGCAAGTGCTGCCTGCCGAGACTGTGCCGCCTGAAACTCCGCCCACAGGATCCGCCCCCTCTGAACCCGTGACGGATGAGGCAGCTCCACAGCCGGAGGAGAAAGCCTTTGCCATGGACTACTGGCTGGCCTACGCCAAGGACTATGCCGTGAGCATCGGGCTGGTGCTGGATCCTGCGGCAGCCGGCACATGGGACACTCCCATCCGGTGCAGCAGCAAGACGGAAGATGTTTTGGCCGCCTATATCCGGGATGATCTGACGTACTATAAGGATCAGGAAGGCTGCACCGCCGTCTGGATCTGGGCAGAACAGATCGGAGACGGACAGTACGAACTGTTCATCGGTCGCGGATACCGCCAGCCATATTAGAGAAAAGGCTCTCATGGAGGGCCTTTTTCTTATGTAAAAATTTAGGAGAATAGGAGGTCTATTTTGAAACGAATCATCAAGTGCGGGACGGCTTTTCTGCTGGCGTTGGTGCTGTGCCTATGCCTGCTGCCTACCACAGCCTTCGCCGCATCCAAACAGGTGTATATCTGGAATTTTCCCCTGTCAGATGATACCTTGAAGTCCAGCGGTAACTGGGGCCACGGTGTACTGAATTTGCGGTTTGGCTACCGGGTAGGGGCTTCCAGCTACACGCAGTTCCGGTGTCTGGACTCCTGGCAGGGCGAGGTAGCTTACTGCATCGAACCCGGCGCACCGCAGAAAAACTACGATTCCATCACAGACCACGACGATACCTGGTGGGATCACCTGAGCCTGCCTGACGGGCATCCCCTTACGCCCCGTGAGGTGCAGCGGCAGATCGGCCGCATTATGAGCTACGGCTATCACGGCACCATTGGCGGCGGCTGGTGGGCAGATGTAGAGAGTACAGCGGAGAAGATGGCCTGGGCCTATGCCACGCAGGTCCTCATTTGGGAGGTGGTGGTCGGTGAGCGGGACAGCAGCTTCCACCATATTGATGTGAAATCTATGGGCTATGACGAGGCCTTGGAGCGGGTGGATGCAACCCACCCCCTGCGGAGCAAGATCCTCAGCTACTATGATTCCATTGTGGATTCTGTGCAGACCCATAGTAGGCGCCCCAGCTTCTGCGCATCTACTGCCACCAATGCAGAGACGCTGGAACTGACTTGGGACGGCAGCAAGTTTACCGGCAGCATCACCGACACCAACGGGATGCTGGGAAAGTATAGTTTCAGCTGTGAGGACGCCAACCTGACTTTCAGCAAGAGCGGAGATGTGCTGACCATCTCAGCGGAAAAGCCTATCTCGGATGCCGTTACCATTACCGCCGCCAAAGAGGGCACCACCAGCGCCGGTATGGTGGTATGGGGCGATGGCGTGTGGGGCGAACCTACCGGTATTCAGGATGTGGTTACCTACTCTGCCAGCGTCCGTGACCCGGTAACGGCTTACCTGAAAATCAAGACTGCTGACATCCCCGGCAGGATCACGGTGAAGAAGGTGGATGCCGAGGGTGATCCTCTGTCCGGGATCCGGTTTCTGCTGGAATCCTCTGCGGACCAGGTGAACTGGCAGGAGGTGAGCACGGTGGAAACTGGTGCGGGCGGCTCGGTTTGCTGGGAAGATTTGACAGCAGACGGCGGCACCTATTACCGGGTGACGGAGGTGCAGGCGGCGGAGGGAATGACGCTGCTGACGGAGCCTTTGTTTTTGGGGACGCTGGATGCAAGCGAACACGACATCACCATTACCGCCTGCAACAATGCGCGCTTTGCGCTGCCCTTTACGGGCGGGGCGGGATTCACAATTTATATTCTGTTTGCGGCACTCATGCTCGGCATGGGTGTTTATTTTTGCAAAAAATCTTGCATGAAAAGGAGAACTGAACGATGAAGAAAACGAAGCGACTTTGGGCGCTGCTCCTGGTCATGGTCATGGCCTTGGGGCTTATCACCACGGCGTTTGCGGCGCCGACTATTGACTCCAGCAAGAAAGCGTCCCTTTCCCTTTACAAGTACGACATCACGGCAGCCAGCGCAGACGGAGCGTGGGATGCGGCGTCCTATGTCAGCACCGGTGTGCAGGACGATGCCGTTACCGACAAGCTGGCGCAGTACGCCATCCAGGGCGTGGAGTTTAGCTATCTGCGGGTGGCGTCCATCTCCACTTACAGTCAGCGGGAGAGCGGTCAGTACAAGGTGGGTGTGCTGTACGGATTTGCGGATGATGCAGTGCTCCAGGCCATTGGACTGACTAAGGCGGACGCTTACAAGAGAGGGAACGGCGTGTTCTACTTTACCTCCGACAAGCTGAACAAGGCCATGAGCGATGCACTGACCGCCAACGCCACCACCGTCAAAAATGCGCTGGAAGCTGCTGCCCGAAATGGCGGCAAGGCCATGCCCGAGACGGATGAAAACGGACACAGCAAGGTCAGCGGACTGGAGCAGGGGCTCTATCTGGTGGTGGAGACCCGTGTACCGGAGAATGTCACCAGCACTTGCAATCCGTTCTTTGTCTCTCTGCCTATGACCACCATGGACGGCAAAAACTGGAACTACGATGTGACCGTGTACCCGAAAAATCAGACCGGCAATCCCACGCTGGAAAAAACCGTCCGGGAGGGCAAAAACAGCACCGGCAAGAACGGCGGCACGGGGGATATTGCGGACGGCTATGCACATACTGCCACCGCTTCCGTGGGCGATGTGGTGGACTATCAGATCATCAGCACACTGCCCACCATTACCTCCAAGGCTACCAGCCTCACGACTTATACTTTTGTGGACACGCTGAGTAAGGGGATCTGCTACAACAAGAATGATGTGGTCATCGAGTTCTTCCGGGATGCCGGTTGCACCGACCAGATCACTGCTTGGAACGAGGATTCAGGTAAGTTCTCTGTCAGCTATGATGACGCCGCCAACGCCATGACCATTGGCATGACGGAGGCCGGGCTGGCGGAGATCAATGAATCCGAGAGTGTCTACACGGACAGCGTGAAGCGTGGATACAGCGACTGCACCATGCGAATCATCTATGCGGCCACCCTCACCGACGACGCAAAGCTGGGTGACACCGACAACCCCAATGAGGTGGAGCTGACATGGAAGCGCACCAACACCAGCTACTATGATACGCTCCAGGACTGCTGCCATGTTTACACCTACGGCGTAGATGTGCTGAAGCAGTTTTCAGACGGCAAGGGTGACCTGACGAATGTCAGCTTCCTGCTGCGCAACGACACGGATGGTGTGTATGTCATTGCCGAGCAGAGAGATGGCATGTACTACGTCAAGGGCTTTACCGACAAGAAAATTGACGCAACCACTTTTGTTCCGAATGGCAGCGGCCATATCATTGTGAACGGTCTGGAGGATGACACCTATACGCTGACAGAGATCGCCACCGACAAGGGCTATGTGCTGCTGAAGGATGGCATCGAAATTGTCATTACCGCTGCGGAGAGTGAGAATACCTGCGAAACTTGCGGCGCAAAGCTCCTGACTGCCAGCGGCACCGTCAACGGCGAACCTGCGAGCATGGAGGACGGCAATGCCATTGTTCCGCTGACGGTCATCAACAATCCCGGCTTCGGCCTGCCCAAGACGGGCGGCTACGGCACTTGGATGTTCACCGTGGGCGGCTGCATGCTGCTGGGCGTGGCGGCGGTTATTGTGGCGAAATCCCGGAAGAGAGAAGAAAAGTAAGGTGTGAAATAATCGGGGCAGGAGTAATTTACTCCTGCCCCGCCAAAAGGTAAGTCAGTAGGAAAAACGAACTGCATAGAATTTAATTTGGTGTTCTGCTCGTATGCTCAACCCGAATTTGGGATACCCATCATCATATTATAGTGGTCAATATGGTGCAGATTCAGAAATATTAGTCGAAATACCCTGAGATAGCTGTCAAGCATAGTGTCGTCGAACGAAACGATAAGGTCGTCAAATATTGAGTGTGAACCATCATTTATAAATGCTATAAGCGCCTTGCATACTAATTTGTCCTCCCCATCAAAACTGTTAATGCATTCTTCATACTTTATTCCACCGATAATTTGAAAATAGTGTTCCAAAATTCTACGCATAGTATTGAATGCACTTTTCGATGAGGAAATATTTGGCTCTTTGAGTTCCTCCCAAAGTGTCTGATAAGAGGTTTTTATTGGATTGCTTGAATAGAACTGGAGAGAACTTTCCTCATCCCTCTTTCGGATAATATAGTATGCAACCTCTTTTGGCGAATATGACTCACGACTACCCAAAAAAGTTATTTCTTTGTGAAAATAGATGTTATGGGTAAGAATGAAGACTTGCGAAATGCCAGCGTTCTTCTTCAGACAATTCTGAATGACATTCTTTACTAATGTCGAAACCACAAACAAAACATTGCTATCCAAGCTTGAGATTGGATCATCAATGACAACAACCTTATCATCTGCTAATCCGGTATTCGTTTGACTGCCAAAGCACAAATGATAAAAATACAAAAAGGAAATGAAATTATGCTCACCCTCGCTTAATGTTCTGCTGGCATCGGTCCCATCCGGTCTGAGAATTAAATAGGTCCCAGGCTTATCCTGATTTTCTGCAAGAGAAAATCCAACAAATCCAAAATTGTATAGAATTTTATTGATAGCCGATACGGTAGGTAAGACGCTTGTCAGTTGCGCTTCTTTTTTGTGAATTTGACCTTCAAGAATTTTGATTCTATTGGTGACGGCATCTACTTTTGTCTTAATGCTTGTTGCGCCTTTGTGTAATCCAGTGGCCTGTTTGTTGTAATCACTCAATACATCTTCCAATTGAAGGAGAAAAAACTGCCAAACTAAATATTGACAATGGGCCCGAGCTTTCTCTTGGTTAGAAATAATAGCATTATTTTCTTTGATTCTTACATTGAAATCTCTAATTCTTTTATTTATTTCTTGGACCAGCTCACACAACGAATCACATTTTATAGGCTTTGATGGATTTTCAATTTTGGATTGAATGAGATTGAGATTTTGTGCAGATACCGCATGAAAACGCAGAGATAGTTGCTCAAAATCATGATACTGGAGAAATGATAGATTGCTGTCCAAAATGGATTTTAGATGCAATTCAACTTCAGCCACGAACTCGGAATAGGTACATTGATATTCCTTGATAGCAGTACAGTCTTTTTTATATTCTTCATCAAAAAATGCTGCAATTTGTTCTGCAAGGCTTGACGGAAGTTCTTGTTGGCAAAATGGACATCTGCCATTAGATTTTTCAGCAAGTTCAATACCTTGCTTGACCCAATCACTGGCATTTAAAAATTGAATAAATGTTCCGATGGGGGTATTTGATGTCCCAGTAATAATTTTGGAAAGTAGCGGCTGAGAATCTAAGGCTGTAACTCGCATAATATCAATTTCAGAATACTCCTTAACTGGTGATATATTCTTAGCGTATGCGGAATGATAGATTTCTTTTAGCCGCTCGTAGGTTGGAATTTTGGTTTCATCCTTTTCCCGAGTGGGATAAAGTGATAAACATTCCTGAAAAAACTTATCCCGGCTACTACGGTATCCGACTAACGCACTGGAGAAAGCTGTCCCATACTTGCTTTGGATTTCCCAGCATTTATTTCGTGTTTCTTCAGAAAGATCATTTATAGTACGAAGTAGTCCTTCAAGAGATTTTGCTGTTTTCTCCCTTATTTCTTTTTGTTGCTGCGATTGTTCTTTCAGATTTTCAATTTCATTTTGAATATCAATCGATTTGGACCCAAGCGTAAATATACCGGGAAGTGTTTTATCTGCGCTGAAATTTCTTTCAATAAAATCACGGTTATAAACAATGATTTTTTCATGGACAGTCGATGTCCACTCGATAATCGAACCGGAATTTGCATCTTCACCAGCGAGAAAACGGGAAAGCGTGGTTTTTCCTGTTCCATTTCCGCCATAAATAAAGTTAATCTTCTTGGGCTCTGCAGTTGCCATCGTATATGTGGCAATATTTGATAGCGTTATCTTGCTGATCAAAATTACACCCCCTGACTTCTGATATAATACCACAAATTGTGAGTATACACAACATTTCTTTTGAAAAATGGAGGTTATATTGCACTATAAACAATTTGTATTGATTCCATTTGTGCTGTTTGCTTTAGCAGGGGCGCTGTTGATTTATCCTTGGATTAGCATAATTGCCAGCACTAAATACCATTCGGATGTGGAGACAGTCTATGCCAATGCCATTGCGGACGCCGACGATGCGGAGCTGGCCAACCAGCGGCGGACGGCGGAGATGTATAATGCCTTGCTGCGGGGCGAGGCGGCGGTCAGTACGGGAGGGGCTTCTGCTCCTCCCGTGGACTATGCAGAGCAACTCACCGTGGGCGGAGCCATGTGTACTATCGACATCCCGAAGACCGGCGTGTATCTCCCGGTGCGGCACGGCACGGGGGCGGAAACGCTGGAGCGGGCCGTGGGGCATGTGGTGGGGACTTCCCTGCCTGTGGGCGGGGTAGGCACCCATGCGGTGCTGTCGGCACACAGCGGGATGGCCAGTGCAAAGCTGTTTTCGGACATTGACCAGCTTGCGGAGGGCGACACTTTTTACATCCATGTACTGGGTGAGGTGCTGGCCTACGAGGTGGACCAGATCGCTGCGGTACTGCCTTCGGACACATCGCTGCTGCAAATCGAGGACGGACAGGACCTGGTGACTCTGGTGACCTGTACGCCCTTTGGGGTGAACACCCACCGGCTGCTGGTGCGGGGACATCGGGTGCCGTATGTGCCGGAGCTGGTGGTAGAAAATGGAAAAACTCCGAAGGCTGTGTCTTCGTGGACGCAGCACTATCTCGCGGGCTTGGGCGTTGGCCTTAGTGTGTTGGCTTCAATCGGCGGGATCTGCTTCTTTGCAAGGAGGCGACGCCGTGGGTAAAAAAGCTGCTTTGTTGGCGGTGGCGCTGGCCGTGGCGGGGCTTTGTATTCTGCTGTGGCCGGTGGCTTCCGGGCATAGGCTGCAAGCGGACATGAGCGCGGCGGCACAGGGCTTTTTGGAGGAGGCGAGACAGTCATACCCCGAGTTGCTGGCGGACTTGCAGGGATATAACCAGCGCATTTATACGGAGCGGCAGGCGGGACTGGCCGACGCTGCGGCCTGTGAGGAGTCTGCAGCCTTGCTGAGAGACTACGGCGTGGAGGACGAGGTCATAGGGGTGCTGGAGATACCAGCGCTGGAGCTGGTCATGCCGGTCTACTTGGGCGCGTCGGATTCGCACCTTGCCGCAGGGGCGGCGGTGCTGGGGAACACTTCGGCGCCCATTGGCGGCATGAGTACCAACTGCGTTATTGCCGGGCATAGAGGATGGGATGGCGCGGATTATTTTCGGCACATAGACCGCTTGCAGGCGGGCGATATGGTAACGATTACGAATCTATGGGAAACGCTCACCTACACGGTGGTTGACATTCAGATCATCCAGCCCTATGAGGTGGAGAAGATCAAAATCCAGCCGGGGCGTGACCTGCTGACGCTCATCACCTGCCATCCCTACGCCAGCGGAGGACGGCAACGGCTGGTGGTGTATTGCGAAAGAAGGAAGTGATGCATTATGGAGCCTATTGGCAAGGCCACATTTGTCGGGGACGATGACATCCTCTATTACGATGCAGAGTCGTTTCTGGACTGTATCCGGGAGGAACTGCCCTATCGGGATACCACCGGGTTTCGCTACGAAGTCCTGACAGACGACCCTACCGTCTGCAAGGCGGCGGATGATATTTTGCTGGATTTCTTCAGTGAGGATGATCCATATACGCTATCTGAATACACACAGAAAATAGGAGGGATCTAAAAATGTTTACATCCGAGAAAATGGTAAAATTCCTGCGGGAAAAATACCCGCCCGGCACCCGCATTCGGCTGGTTTCCATGGAGGACCCCTATGCGCCGGTAGCACCCGGCACAGAGGGTACGCTTGTGTGCGTAGATGACGCCGGGCAATTTCAGATGAAATGGGACAACGGGCGGACTCTGGCCCTCATCCCCGGCGAGGACAGCTTCACTGTCCTGCCGCCCGAACACAGCGTGCTGAAGTTGTATATGCCCCTGACTGCCGAGCTCTACGAGCCGGATGAGTGGGGCGATATGCCGGAGGAGGCGGAACGGCTCACCGGCGGCGAATTGGCATCGTATGAGGACAAGATCCGCAGCGCCTTATTCAAAAACCGCATGCAGGAGGAACAGGTCAGAGGCATCATGTACTGGTACAGAAAACCGGACAGCGTCAACGACAAGGTACATTCCGTTGTCTTCGATGTGGAGCAGCGGCACGGCAGGCTGTGGGGCGTGGCGGAGTGTCAGATCAGCGGCGAACTGTCGGCTGGAGAGCTGGCTGCGCTGAAGAAGTACATCTCCGGCCAAGCCTCGGATGGCTGGGGTGAGGGCTTCGAGCAGCGGGAGATCGCACTGGACGGTGGCCGGGAGCTGTATGTCCACCTGTGGCAGGATGAGGACTGGAGCATCCGGACGGAGCAGGAGCGGTTTGAGCCTTACCGGGACAAGCTGCCTCAGCTGTGCTTTACGCTGCTGCCGGGTACGGGGCAGCTCATCTGCGTGAAGCGTGGGGAGAGCGGGTACTATCCCAGCGACTGGTCTACGCCGGATGCACAGGAAAACCGCCGCATTGCGGATGAGCAAAACCGGAAGCTGGGTGTGACACCCGCTCAGGAGGAAGCTATGAAGATCGGCAGCATGTGCGGCTGGGATGTCCCCGGCGCAGACCCGGATCACTGCGTGGACATCGTGCAGCGGAGAGGAGGTATGGAGCTTGGGTAAAAAGGTATTTTCCATATATATGGGCAATCCGGATAGCAGCAATCACGCAGAGCTGGATCTGCCCGCCACGCCGTGGGAACTGATAGATGCACTGGATAAGCTGCGGCTGGAGGATGGGCGGGAACCCTATTGGCAGGTGGAGGACATTGGCCGGTACGGATTTCTTGCACCGCTCCTTGATGGCAGCGACCTGTATCAGTTCAACGCTCTGGCGGAGCAGCTGAGCACATTCGACCATGTAGAAGCCATTGCCTTTGAGGGACTGGTGCAGATGGAGGTCGACGAGCTGTGCCAAACCAATGGCGGTGAACTGACCCTCCAGCGATTGCTGGATCTGGCGTACAGCGTGGATTGCTGTCATGTGGTGCCGGGGATCCGGGACGATGCGGCATTGGGTCGGTTCTATGTGGAGAACGAGTTCCTGCCGGAACCGGAACAAGTACCGGATAGTGTGCTGGAGCTGTTGGACTATGCCAAGATCGGTGAAAAAATGCGCCGGGACGAACACGGCGCTATGACCCCGAACGGCTATGTAGTACGGGAAGCCGAGCTGCGGCAGGCTCCGCCCAACTTGGGCAGGCCGCCACGAAAGCCGCCGTATATGATCCATTTCCTCTGTGTCAGTGATGTCCGTGCCGTAAAGTTGTACCTGCCCGCAAAGCAGGCGGAGTTGGACGCCGTGCTGGACTGTCTGGAGGTGGATAGCTGGCAGGAGGTGCAGCTGGAGGAATGCGACACCGCCATGCCGGAGATGTGGGCCTTCGTAGATATGGCTCACACCAGCATGGAGCAGGTCAATCAATTTGCGCAGTGTCTCGAAATGCTGGATGCAAATGGGGAACTGGCGGCGTTCAAGGCAGTGGCCAGTCAGCTGGATATTTACAAGCTGGAGGATGCCATGGCGCTGACAGAGCACCTGAGTGAATACGCCTTCGAACCGAATATCCACTCGTTGGAGGATCGGGCACGGGAGGAACTTTCCCTTATAGCAGACGGGCCAGAGCTTGACCTGCTCATCCGGAATTTGAATCTCACCGCCTACGGCGCAGACCTGATGTATAGAGATAGGGGCATCCTCAGTGACTATGGCTATGTCCATCGTCCGGATGGACAGCCTATGCATCTGCCGCAGCAGGGCATGGATATAACCATGCAGTAAACTGAATCAATAATGGGGCCGCTTTCCGAAAAGGGACAGCGGTCCCACTTTTTGCACCCTTTTCGGTGAGCGGTACCCGGAAAGGAGTGCAAGAATGACGAAGGAGACCATCTCCCGGTATCTGGAGAACGGATGCAAGGGACATAAGAATGTGGTCAGCAGCCGGGAATTGGAGCGGGCGCTGGGCATCAGCGGAAACGAGCTTCGCAGGCACATCAACCGCCTGCGGCGAGGCACTGTGCCGATCGCAGCAGATCAGCGGGGGTATTACTATGCGGAGACGGCGGCAGAGGTCTATGCCACCATCCGAAGCCTTGAGAAAATGCGCAGCGGGTTAGACGCCGCCATCTCCGGACTGGAGCGGGCGCTGGAGAAATTCGGTGAGTAGGCAGATGACGAAGCTCATGCCGTGGGTAGGCGGCAAGGCCCAGCTCATGTGGGCCATCCAAATGCTGCTGCCTACCCACTACAAGACACTGGTGGATGTGTTTGGCGGCAGCGGCATTATCACCATGAATACTTCCGTCCCCAGCGGGTGTCTGCAGATCTACAACGACCTGAACCACGATTTATATAACCTGCTCTTCTGCGCCAAGGAGCGTCCGCTGGAGCTGGTCAGGGAGTTGGGCTTTCTCCCCATCAACGCCCATGACGAATTCGATGTGTTGCAGCGTCAGCTTCGGGGCGAGGACTTCACCATGGAGTACATGGAACGGCAGTTGGATCTGACGGAGATCCTATTGCAGCCGCCCCAGGCAGAGGTCGTGCAGCAGCTGCTTTTGGAGCGTGGCCGTCTGGGTGATGTGCGCCGTGCCGCAGCATTTTATAAGCTGCAACGCTACAGCTACAATGGCAGCGGAGACAGCTATGGCGTAGGCTCCTGCGATATACGGCGGTTTTTCCGGGATCTGTGGGAGTGCTCCCATCGGCTGAAGGATGCGGTACTGGAAAATAAGGATTTCGAGAGCATTATCACTGCCCGCAACGACCCGCAGACCGTGGTCTACTGTGACCCACCCTACTATGAGGCGGAATGCTATACGGTGGAGTTTCCACGCAGCGACCACCAGCGGCTCCACGATGTACTGGTAAAGCATACGGGCTTCGCTATGGTGTCCTATAACAACTGCCCATACATCCGGGAGCTGTACGATGATTTCTTCATTTACGAGGTGGAGCGCCCCAACAGCCAGTCCAAGAAGAAAAACAACAAGTACCGTGAGTACATCATGACCAACTACGATCCCCGCACCTTTGCGCCGCAGATGTCCTTCTTCGGCGACTATGACAGCCGGGGCAAATCGTGCAGGCTGGTGCATACACCGCAGCGGCCTTTAAAAGTATAGGAGGATCTTCGCATGAACAATGAAATGAAATTTGAAAAGAACGGCCTGCTCATTCCCAACGGTGCGCTGGAGGAACTGGGCTTGGCGGGTATCTCCCTGTCTGCTTGGCTGGGACAGGACCACATCCTGCTCATGCCGCAGGAAATGACGGCAGAGCAGCTGCTGCACGCACTGGATGGCTTGTCTCAGGCTTCCGTAGAACTGCTGGGTGTGCTGCAGGAGGCATGCAGGATGCCCTGCGCAGGCGACTGCGAAAGGGACATGGACGATGTGCCGCAGGTACCGGAGAACATTCGTCCCCTGCTCATGCTGAGTGGATGCTGCCCGTCTGCACTGGCGCAGCTTTTGGAGGAAGGAGACATTGTCTATGCTGCCGAGTGAGACGATGTACCCCTACACGGCCAAAGAGGCTCGGGAACGGGGCGAGTTGGAGCTGTGGCGGGCTAATTTCCGCACCAACTGTGCCTGTGCCGGGGCCATAGAACTGGCCATTCGCAGGGACTTTGACGGGATGCATCTTTGGGCCGACTGCGCCAAAAGCGTTATCGACCAGTATGGCTACAAGCGGGTGGGCTTTGTGCTGGCCAACACCTTGCAGGAGCAGTCCTATGACGGCCGCTACCATGAGACCAATAAGAAGTGGAGCCGAACCATCTTTATCCCCGAAGATGGAGGACACCGGCATACCTTCCTCATAAATAGCCACCCCGCCGTGTTGGACGGATTCGTCAGCGAATACCGGGCAGAGCTGGCAAAGCTGCACCTGTTCGGCGCAGAACACTGTGAACCCAATTCCGGGGAGCAGGACTTCACCGGCAGGGTGCTGATCCTGTCGCCAGACACGCTGCGGGAATCCTGCTGGCAGCCGGAAAATCAGCTGTGGCTGGCGCTGAGCGGCTTTGGCTGTCAACCCCACGCCCGTGGTCGCTCGGTACTCTGCACCTGTTTGGGAGACGGCGAGACCACGAGGTGGAACCGCTCCGAGTTCGTAGGCATTATTCGTGACGAGTGTATCCCCGATTGGGCAGCAGAGAAATTGGGCGATCTGCGGCGTGGGATACATGAAATGACAATGTAAAGGAGGACGCAAAATGAAAACTGCAAAGCGTATCATGTTCATTCTAAGCATTACGGCGTTGCTGTGCTGCCTGCTGTCTGTAGTGGTTTTTGCCGCAGGCAGCGGCGATGTGGCGGGCGCGGTGGAGAGCACCTGGACGGCAGCGTCCGGGCAGATCAAGTCGGTGGTCAACAAGGTGGTATTCCCCGCCATCGACATGATTCTGGCTATTTTCTTTTTCGTGAAGCTGGGGACGGCGTATTTTGACTATCGGAAAACAGGGCAATTTGAATGGACGGCTCCGGCCATTCTGTTTGCATGCCTGGTCTTTACGCTGACGGCGCCGCTGTATATTTGGACTATTATCGGGGTATGAGTGGGAAATTGCACTGTTGGTTGGCGGGACGGTTTTTGCATGTTCAGGAGGTGATGAATTGTTTATCTGGGACTTTGTAGCGGACAAAATACTGGGGCAGATCGTGGACTGGTTTTACAGTCAGGTGGTGGGTTTTCTCGGAAATTTCTTTTCCGAGATGGGCAGCATGGGCGCAGAGCTCTTCGAGATGAACTGGGCGCAGAGCGTGGTGCTGTTTTTCTCCTATTTGGGCTGGGCCCTGTTTGCCACGGGGCTGGTGGTGGCTGTGTTTGAATGCGGCATGGAGTATTCCGCTGGACGGGGCAATGTGAAAGAGACGGCGCTGAATGTCCTTAAGGGCTTTCTGGCCGTCTCTCTTTTTACCCAGGTGCCGGTGCGGCTCTATTCTTTGGCAATTTCCTTGCAGGGCACCTTGACGGCGGGCATCACCGGCTTTGGGTCCACCAGCATCGGGGATGCGGCAAAGGCGGCGCTGGCAGATCTTGAAAACCTGGAAAGCCTAACGGAGTCCACCTATCCCCTGCGGGGCTTTGGGCGGGAGACCAGCGGGCTTATGGTTCTTTTCTGCCTTATCCTCATGGCCTATGCGGTCATTAAGGTGTTTTTCAGCAATCTGAAGCGCGGCGGTATTTTGCTGATTCAAATTGCCGTGGGGAGCCTTTATATGTTCTCCGTGCCCAGGGGGTATGGAGACGGATTTATCCAGTGGTGCAAACAGGTCATCGGCCTGTGTCTCACGGCTTTCTTGCAGGCCACCATCCTTGTGGCCGGGCTGATGGTGTTCAAAGACCACGCCCTGCTGGGCTTGGGACTCATGCTCTCTGCCGGGGAAATTCCCCGCATCGCTGGGGCCTTTGGGCTGGACACCACCACGAAGGCCAATCTTACCTCGGCGGTTTACACAGCTCAGAGCGCCGTTAATATTGCCCGGACGGTGGCGGCCAAATGAGGTGCATTACTATGGGCAGCCTGTTTGACGGCATTGGCGGCTTTCCGCTGGCGGCTATACACAACGGTGTCATCCCCCTATGGGTCAGCGAGATCGAGCCGTTTCCCATTCGAGTCACGCAGCAGCGGCTGCCGGGGATGCTGCATTATGGAGATATTACGAAGCTGGATGGGGCCATGCTGCCGCCGGTGGATATCATCTGCGGCGGGAGCCCGCGTCAGGGCTTTTCCGGGGCGTCCAGGGAC
>OGQQ01001968.1_pt1 | contig 14313 bp, 10 predicted proteins | sample 1553281 | NCBI WGS metagenome assembly OGQQ01 (sample SAMEA2579937, study PRJEB22360) | human gut metagenome | biome: human gut; feature: human-associated habitat; material: faeces | place: Denmark | collected 2008/2010 | reverse complement strand
GCAGGAAGCTTGGATACGCCTAGGCGTGGTCCAAGAAATCGTCCGCACCCCCTATTTAGGAACTATTTCACCGCAACTTATGAGGAGCTAGTTGCCTTTGTGGAAGAGGTTTTTAATAACGGAGGGGATGCTCTTGGCTCCCTTGGCGGTCACGTCGATAAAGTCGGGCGAACGCACGAGCTTATCCTCGTCAACGTACTTGCGGACCGCACGAAGCGTCTCTTTGTCGTCGCGCGTCGAAAACGTAAAGTGACCGTTGTCCTTGGTGAAGATGGCAAAACGCGTGATCTTCTTGGTGCCGCGCAAAACCTCGGCGGCGATATAGTCAACCTCGTCCCACGGGATTTGAATATAATCCTCGGGATTGCGCTCGTTATAGTACTCGAACGCCTTATTGCCCACCATTACGTTACCGTGGCTGGTAAGCCCCATCAGGCAGGTTGCCGGCGTTGCCAGATCGACCGTGCTGTTCTGAGATTGCGCCATATGCGCCTCGCCCTCCAATAAAAACAATCGGACCGCATCCAGTGTACCCACCGGGTGCGGTCCGTTTCAATGGCTCAAAAGCCCTTGCTTAGCAACTCTCGGTCTTAAGCCGAAGCGTGCTTACATGAAGCCGCAGACGCGACCGATGATGCCGACGGCGAAGAGAGCCAGGATGATGACGATCGGGCTGACCTTCTTCTTGAGGAGCTTGCAGACCAGCAGGGTCAGGCACACGGCGGCAAGGCCGGGGATGAGCTGATCGAGGTTGGCCTGAAGCGTGGTGACCTTGACCTGATCAAGGGCGGTAGCACCGACGGAGTTGTACATCGTCAGCGCTTCCTTGATGCCCTCGGAGCCGGAGGGCAGGCTAGCCCAGTCGATAAAGGCGCCAGCAGACTGCGTGACCTTGGAGACGACCGGGGTGAAGGAGATGGACACCCAGCGCTCGACCAGGGCACCGATGATGAACATACCCAGGATGGAAGCACCCTCGGTAACCTTGCCCATCAGACCGCCAGAGAGGTCCTTGGCAATGGAGGAGCCGACCTTGTAGCCAAACTCCTGCGTGTACCACAGGAAAGCGTAACGGATGATGTTCCACGCGAAGAAGAACAGCAGCGGACCGGCGATGCTGCCGGACAGGGCCAGGGAAGCGCCCAGAGCACCCAGGATCGGGCGAAGGGTGAACCAGAAGGCGGGGTCGCCGACGCCGGCGAGCGGGCCCATCATACCGACCTTGACGCCCTGAATGGCAACGTCGTCGATCGGAGCACCGTTGGCGCGCTCCTCCTCGAGAGCGAGGGTGACGCCAATGACGGGGGCGGAAACATAAGGATGGGTGTTATAGAACTCCAGGTGGCGCTTAAGGGCGGCAATCTGGTCATCCTTGTTGGTGTAGAGCTTCTTGATCGCAGGGATCATTGCGAAGCACCAGCCGCCGTTCTGCATACGCTCGTAGTTCCACGAGCCCTGAAGGAACTGATGACGGAAGCAAACCTTCTTGCGGTCAGCCTTGGTGAGCTGAATCTTGTTCTCTGCCATATGTATCACTCCCCTCCTACTCGTAATCGTTCAGAATGTCGCCGAGCGGGTCGCCGGAGCCACCGCCCATGCCGCCACCCTGCTTGGCCAGATCCTTAAGGCCAAGGTAGATGAGGGCAAGGGAGATGCCGATGAGGCCAAGGGCGATCAGCGTGAGCTGAGGGATGGCAGCAAGGACAAAGCCGAGGATGAAGAACGGCCAGGTCTCCTTGGTGGCCATCATGTTGATGACCATGGCGTAACCGACGGAAGCGACCATGCCGCCGCCGACAGCCATGCCGCCGGACAGCCAGTCGGGCATAGCGTTAAGCGCGTTGGTAACGGCCTCGGCCGGGATGACGCACAGAAGCACTGCCGGGATGGCGATACGAAGGCCCTGCATGAGGATGGCAGCGTACTGCCAGCGCTCGATGCCGGCGAAGTCGCCCTTCTCGGCGCAACCGTCCATGGCGTGAGCGATGGCGGTAGCCAGGGTACGGCAGATCATGGTCAGGAACAGACCAGCGACCGACAGCGGGACGGCGACGGCGATGGCCGCGGTAACGGCCTTGGCCGAATCGGTGGCGCCGCCGTTGAGGGCGAGCACCATGATGATCGAAGAAGCGACCGAGGCCAGAGCGGCGTCAGGCGCGACGGCGGCGCCGACGTTAGCCCAGCCAAGGGCCATCATCTGGAGCGAACCGCCCAGGAGGATGCCCTCCTGAAGGTGACCGGTTACGAGACCGATAAGCGTGCATGCCACGAGCGGCTGATGGAACTGGAACTCATCCAGAATGCCTTCCATACCAGCAAGCAACGCGACAATCGCAACAAGCAGAATAGTGATTGCAGACATGTATCGGACCCTCCTTTACTATGCTTGAGCGGCCAGTTCGGCCTTAGCTTTCTTCAACATGGCGTCGAGATCCTCGGAAGCATCCGAAGGAACCTTGCGGACCTCGAACTTGACGCCCTTGGCCTTGAGGGCCTCGAGGGTCTTAACGTCGTCATCGCCCATAGCGACGGCGTTGGTGACGACGACCTTGCCCTTGGAGTGAGCCATGGAACCGATGTTGACTTCCTTGATGTCGACGCCGGCCTCGATGGCCTTGAGCAGATCCTGCGGGTTCTCAAAGAGCAGCATGGCCTTGGTGTCACCAAAACGCGTGTCCTTGACGACCTCGGCCATCTTCTTGATAGGCACGACGTTGGCATGGACTCCCGGAGGGGCAGCCTGCTCGATCATGGTCTTGCGGAGCTCGTCGTGAGCAACGCCGTCGGAAACCACGATGATGCGGTTGGGGTTGATCTGCTTGGTCCACGTGGTGGCCACCTGACCATGCAGCAGACGGGTGTCGATACGGACGTGGGCGATCTTGATGTGCCCGTCGCCGATGACCGTTCCCGGAGGGATGGCGCCTGCAGGAGCAGCGGCGGCCGCAGCCGGCTTCTTCTCCTCGGGCTCCAGAGACTCGGGCTTGACGCGCACGCCAGCCTTAGCCTCAGTCACGAGATGTTTTGCGATCGCATGTGCAGTGTTCTTTGCGTCAAAGCGCTGCGAATATGCCTCGATGAGCATAGGCAGGTTGACACCGGTGACGATAGCCCAGGAATCGTGGCCCTCGATGAGCCCGCTGATCTGGTTGAACGGCGTGCCGCCCCACAGATCAACGAGGAAGAGTACCTGCTCCTGGTCGTCGAAGGAAGCGATTGCTTCCTCGACCTTAGCACGGAAGTCGTCGGGGCCCATGCTCGGCTCGAGCGAGACCACGGCCACAGACGGCTGATCGCCAAAGACCATCGAGCCCGTCTGCTTGATTCCAGCTGCCAAGTCCCCGTGGCTAGCAAGAACAATACTTACCATCACATAACCTCCTTTTTGTCTACGTATTTCCTACACGACATGAAAGGAGTATAGCTGTTTGGTTTGTGGAATTATAGCTAAATTCGTAAAAGGTTGCATTATTTGTTTAAACGTCCAAGTTTGTTACAAATTGATTACGTCGCTGTTTTTCGACTCATTACCCGCCAAAGCGTCGCTCATCAAGCCATGTATTTTACAGACACAAGCATGCTGTTCATTAATATCGGTTTTAAACAAGTGCGAATGCGCTCGTACTGCCACTATTTTGTTTAAACGGACATGGCTTGACTATTTTCATGACTTATGGTTACGAAACCACTCAAAATAGTTGCGGTGGAATAGTTCGTGTTTAAGAGCCAGAAGGCTGGATTTAGGAACTATTTCACCGCAACTTATAGGGAATCCTAGGCGATGCGGAGGGGGTTTGCGGCGTCGACGGCGTCGGGGGCGTCGGAAGGGCCATCGGGGGCAGCGTCTGCCGGATCCTCGTCGGGGGTCTCAATCTGCTCGATCATGACCTCTTGGCCCTGGAGCAGATAGGTATCGCCGCTACCGCAATGGGGACAGGTCTTGCCGTGCTCGACCGTCGCGTAGTCGCAGCCGCACGCCTCGCAATGCGTCACGGCCTCGACGGGCTCCACAATAAGCTCCGCGCCCTGCGTGATAGGCTTTTTATCTGCCGCCCAGCGCCAAGCGTCGAGCAGCAAGTCGGGAACGACGCCCGAGACTTCGCCCAGCAGCAGCGTGACGCTCGAAATGCGACTCACGCCATTGGCGCGCGCCACGTTCTCGACATCGCGAATAATGTGATAGACGATTCCCAATTCATGCAAGGTAGAAACCTTTCAACAACGGTTGATGCGATGCAAACTCAAAGCAAGGGGACGGCAAAATCTAGTCTGCGCCGTCCCCTTACCCGCCATGGTTACCTATTTACGACCGAACTTAATCTTGATGGCGCGTTTCAAAGCATACTTGCCCAGGCTTGGGAGCTTTTGCTCGTATTTGACCATCGTGGAGCACTCGGGGCGATCGCGATCCAGGTGGATGGCATCGAACGCGCACTTGGTGGTGCACAGACCGCAGCCGATGCACTTGTTGGGGTCGACGATCGAGGCACCGCAGCCCAGGCAGCGGGCGGTCTCGGCGCGCACCTGCTCCTCGGTGAAGGTCTCGACGTACTCGCTAAACGGCGCGGCCTTCTCGCGTTCGCGGTCCACATGCGCCACCTCGCGGCTCGCGTTGTCGTAGCTCTCGATCACGACATCGTCGCGGTCGAGCGCGGTGTAGCGGCGCTGGTTGCGGCCGATGGTGAGCGTGGAACCCGGCTGCACAAAGCGATGGATGGAGACGGCGGCCTCGTGACCGGCGGCGATAGCGTCGATGGCAAAGCTCGGACCGGTGTAGACGTCGCCGCCTACAAAGATGTCGGGCTCAGCGGTCTGATAGGTCTGGGGATCGGCAAGGGCGCCCTGGCCGCGGCCAAGCTCCACCTTGGAGCCAGCCAGCAGATCGCCCCACACAATGGACTGGCCAATCGACATGACGACACGGTCGGCATCGACACGGCGCATATCGTTCTCGTCGTACTCGGGCGCAAACCGACCCTCGTCGTCAAAGACACGCGTGCAGCGCTTGAAGGTGATGCCGCACACACGACCGGCCTCGTCCAGGTGAACCTCCTTGGGGCCCCAGCCGCAACTGATGTGGGCGCCGTCCTCAACGGCCTCGCGACGCTCCTCCTCGCTGGCGGGCATCTGGGCCTCGCTCTCCAGGCAGAACATCTCAACGTGCTCGGAACCCAAACGGCAGGCGTTGCGCGCGACGTCGATAGCCACGTTGCCGCCGCCCACCACGATGGTGCGGCCGGGCAGCGCATCGATCTTGCCACTGTTGACCTCACGCAAGAAGTCAACGGCCACGGTCACGTCCTCGGCATCCTCACCCGGAATACCGGCGAGGCGGCCACCCTGGCAGCCGATGGCAACATAAAAGGCCTTAAAGCCCTGCTCACGCAGCTCGTCGAGCGTCACGTCGCGACCGACCTCCACGCCATAGCGGAACTCGGCACCCATCAGGCGAATGACCTCAACCTCTGCCTCGATAACGTCCTTCTGCAGCTTAAAGCTGGGAATACCGTAAGTGAGCATGCCGCCCGGGCGCTCGTTCTTCTCGAACACGACGGGCTTGTAGCCCTTCTCGGCCAGGTAGAAAGCGCAGGACAGGCCGGCCGGACCGGCACCGATGATGGCGATCTTCTGGTCGAAGCCGCCGGCTCGCGTCGGGGTCACCACAGGTGGGACATAGCGGGTCGCGGCATCCAGATCGCGCTGGGCGATGAACTTCTTGACCTCGTCGATAGCCACGGCGGCGTCCACACGGCCGCGGGTGCAGGCGTCCTCGCAGCGGCGGTTGCACACGCGGCCGCAGATAGCGGGCAGCGGGTTCTCGCGCTTGATGAGCGCCAGCGCCTCGTCAAAGCGGCCCTGCGCCGCAAGCTTCAGATAGCCCTGAACGGCAACGTGCGCGGGGCAGGCCGTCTTGCAGGGCGCGGTGCCGGACTCGTGCGTCTCGATACGGTTATCGTTGCGGTAGTTGGGCGACCACTTGGTGTGGTCCCACTTGGTGGCATCGGGCAGCTCCTGGCGCGGATACTCGGGTAAGCGGCCGCCGGCCTTTTTGCTGCAGAGCTTCTGGCCCAGCTTGGCGGCGCCGGCCGGACACACCTCAACGCAGCGACCGCAGGCCACGCACTTGTCCTTCTCGACCTTGGCGACATAGGCCGAGCGCGACAGGTTGGGCGTGTTGAACAGCTGAGAGGTGCGCAGGGCGTAGCACACGTTGACGTTGCAGTTGCAGATGGCGAAGATTTTGTTCTCGCCGTCAATGTTGGTGATCTGGTGCACAAAGCCGTTGTCCTCGGCCTGGCGCAGGATGTCGTAAACCTCGTCGCGCGTCACATAGTGGCCGCGGTCGGTCTCAACCACATAGTCGGCCATATCGCCCACGGCAATGCACCAGTCGGCGGGGTCGTCGGCGCAGCCCTCGCCCATCACGCGACGGCTCGCGCGGCAGCTGCAGGTGCTGGCGGCATACTTACCCTCGTATTTGTCGAGCCAGTGCTCGATATGCTCAATAGGCACCGAGGTGCTCGAAGCATCGATAGCCTTCTCGACCGGAATGACGTGCATGCCGATACCGGCACCTCCGGGCGGCACCATCGGCGTGGCTTTGGACAGCGGCCCCTTGGAGGCCTGCTCAAAGAACTTGGCATAGACCGGATGCTCCTCGAGCTGGCTCACGCGCATGTTGAGGAACTCGGCGGAACCCGGTACCAGCATGGGCAGCACCCACTGCTTGGCGCGCTCGGGATTTTCCCAGTTGTACTCGAGCAGACCCGTGTAGCTCATGTCGTCGAGCATCTTCTCGATCTGGGCCTCGGGCATGCCGGTGAGCTTGACCATCTCGGGCAGCGTATAGGGACGGCGCATCTTCATCTTGCAGAGCACCTCGGCCTGCTCGTCGGTCGCGGCCTCGGCAAACGACCAGTACTCGTAGCCCAGCAGCTCGTCGCGATGCAGCAGACGGTTAGTGCAGTGCTCGCACAGCTTGACGATTGCCTCGCGCGGATGCTCTGGCAGCGGCGGCACGAACTCCGAACCAATGTCGGGCTCGGTGTAGCTAATTCCCGGTCCGTTGAGAATCATGGTTGTCCCTTCTCTTGCCGCAGCCCGACGAGGCCGCAGCGCCCCTCTTTTTTTGCAGGTCGAGCATGCCCCATGCCGTTCACCCGCCATTGTTGACATTGTGTCAAAATTAGTATTGACGAACCGTCAACAATATTCAAGACTGTTAGGTGAACGGTCAGGCAAAAGAGGATGAAAGGCGGCAAAACATGGGCAACAACACAGCAGATACCTCTGTGGCCGATGCCGTCCCCGCGCCCGACAGCACGGCCAAACGTCTGACGGGCGACGAACGCCGTCGCGAGATCCTCGCCGCCGTGCGCACCGTGAGTTCCGAGCTGGGTGTGTCGCATCTATCTGTCTCGGCCGTGACCAAACGCGCCGGCTGCACGCGCTCATTGTTCTACCACTACTTTGCCGATATGGACGCCGCCGTCACCGCTGTCATGGACGAGGCAATCGACGGTTTTATCGCCGAGCTCGAGCAGTGGAATGCCAGCCGCATCGTCGGTGATATCGAGGGCGCACTCGACACCGTCGCCCCGCTCTTCAAGCGCCTGGTCGTCAGCGGCCACGAGCTGCCGAGTACGCTCACCTCAAGCAGCGGCGCGCTCTACGGCGGCTTTTTGCACAACGTGGTCCAGCGCGTGGCGCAGTATATCTGCGACACCACCGTGGTGGATTTTGTCGCCCATCATGAGCTACGCATCGACCATGTCTACGAGACGTTCTACACCCTCATCATGGGGTTGTTGATGTATATCCGCACGCACCCCGATGTGCCCGACGAGACGGTCAAGGAAATCATCGCCTCGACACTCCACATCGAGGGCTATACCGCCAAGTATCCGGAGCGCAAGCCCCAGAACTGACGACATTTGGCCAAACTGCCCGCGATCGGAAGAGGGGCCGCGGGCGTGTGAAAGGAGAGCAGCATGCTGTTCGACGTTTGGGGTAGCGATACCCTTATCCACTGGGCTGGCTGGGCCATGGTCTTTATTGGCCTGATCGCGCTCAACGAGGTCGGCCGCCGCACCAAGCTGGGCGCGGCAATCATCTTTGGGGTGGCTCCGCTGGCCATGACCATCTACTGCGTCGCCATCGCCGTGGGCGTTTCGCAGGGTGCCGAGTGGGCGCTCACCAACCCCACCCACGTGTACCAGAACAGCTGGTTCCACTACGCCAAGGTGTACGCGGCGCTGGCCGGTTGCTGGGGCTTCATTGCCATTAAGTACCAGTGGGGCAAGATCGGCAAGGCGCATTGGTTCCGCGCGTGGCCGTTTGTGATCGTCGCCATCAACATCATGATCGCCGTCGTGTCCGACTTCGAGAGCGCCTATCACTTCTTTGTCCTGGGCGAGTCCACCTGGGTCACCTCCGAAGGTGCTACGCAGCTGGCCGGCTGGAACAACGTGTTCAACGGCATCGCCGGTATCATCAACATCTTCTGCATGACCGGTTGGTGGAGCGTCTACGCCTCCGAGGATCAGACCGATATGCTGTGGCCCGACATGACCTGGGTCTACATCATCGCCTACGATATCTGGAACTTCTGCTACACCTACAACTGCCTGCCCACCCACTCCTGGTTCTGCGGCTTTGCGCTACTGCTGGCGCCCACCGTCGCCGCCTTTATCTGGAACAAGGGCGGCTGGATCCAGAACCGCGCCTTTACGCTGGCCATTTGGTGCATGTTTGCCCAGGTGTTCCCGTACTTCCAGGAGGAGTCCATCTTTGTGACCCACTCCACGCTCGACCCCGGCGCCGCCACCGCGGTCTCGATCGCCGCACTGGTCGCCAATGTCGCCGCGATCATCTACATCGCCTACCGCGCCAAGAAGCTCGGCCGCAATCCCTACAAGCAGGATGTCTTTGAGGGCACCAGCGATTGGGAGAAGGCTACCGCTCGCCGCGCCAAGGTGGATTACGCGCACGCCGAGTAACATGTTGGTCGCTGTTGGCACTTGGGCATAGGCCCGCCCGCCAGGATTTTCAATCCAATGTCTCGCAGAGCCCCCGGAAAGCGTTTCGCTCGCTTTTCGGGGGCTTTTGTCGTCGCGCCTCTATTCATCTATTCAAAAACATGCGCATATTTAAAATCGGATTTCAAATCATGCGGCGGCTCTATGGGGTCCCGTTTTTGGGTACAGTGTTGTCCCGATATTGAGCTTGGGGGATATATGAAAGATGAGACGATGGACCAAGAGGATGCGGCCCAAGATGCAGAAGCGTGCGCCGAGGCCCTGGAGAGCCTAGACCAGATCGCGCTGGCCGAGATTGCGTTTGACGATTCGAGCGTCGATGCGCAGGATGAGCCGGAAATCGAGGCGCAGCCCGATGATCAGGATGCAAAAGACGATGGCGCCGCGCCCACCGAAGACGAGGCGGGGCACGAGGAATCCGAATGTGAGGCCGACGACCAGACCGAATCCGATACGAGCGAGGAAACCATCTTGCTCGACAGCTTGCCGGCCGAGGATTCGCTGACCCGCGAGCTCCCCGGCCTAGGCTCTGCTCCTGTCGTCGATGAGACCATCGCCATGGGCGATATTCCCCTGCCGTCCGTTCCCTCGGCACGCGAAGCCGAGGTCCGCCATCGCAAGATGTCGCCAAAGCGCCGCAATCTGATGGTCGCCGGCGTCGTGGCCGTCGCGCTTGTCGCCGGCGGTGCAGGCTATGCTGCCTGGAACGGATATCAACAAGAGCAGGCTGCCGCTGTCGCCGCCAATGCCCACACGATGATGTCGGTGCAGATTGGCGTGCATGCCGCGGGCCTCGACTGCTCAACTGGCTCCAAGATTCCCGTGCAGGTGAGCGGGCAAGATTCCGACGGTTCTTCCGTGAGCGAAACGCTCTACGTTGACGAGCACGGTCGCGGCGTTAAGCTGCTGCCCGGCGATTACACGCTCTCCATTGCCGCCTCCCCCATCGCGGCCGACGGCACCATCTACACCGTCCCGACCACCAAGGCGCAGGTCGCCATTAAGAGCGATGGGCAGGATTTGAGTGCCCAGGCCACCTTTAAGCTCGAGGTGCCTTCGGCCGACACGGTGACCGACGACCAGATCGATGCCGCCGCCAAGTATGCCGAGGAAGGCGGGGTGAATTCCGCCGCGGTCGCAAAGGTACTCCAGCAGGCGGCAACCGCGCGACGCGACGCCGCGACCAACGCCGTGAGCTCCCGCAAGGCGCAGGCGGCCCGCGACGCCGATGCTCGACATAAGGCAACGGACCTGTATCAGCTCGATATTCCCGTTGAGTGGTACGGCAAAGTCGCGACTTGGCAAAACGGCAGCACGCTGTGCATATATCTTGCCGGCGACACGAACACGCCGCTTGTGACGCTTGTCACGGTGCGCGACGGCGAGAGCTTTACGCCCGATGAGGGCGACGCGGTTTTGGGTGCGGCAAACCTCGGCAACGGCTACACCGTCTACGCCAGCGGCCCCGTTTATCCGTATGTGGTGCCCCAGACCATCAACGGACGCACGCAAGACCCCGTGTCGACCTACCCCATGGACACTGCAGTTGAGCTTGTCGAACTTACGACCGGCAACCGCTATACCTATAGCCAGATCAAAAAAGTGCTGGTCGGCAAAGACGGCAAAGCCGACGCCGCGACCAAACTCGAGACCGACTACCTCGCCCAGATTCTCCTGCCGAGCATCAAGGCCCAGGACTAGCCGGCCCGAAGACAGCCGCCCAACACCCACACCCCTAACGCAGTTGCGGTGAAATATGGACTGTTTTTGCTGGTAAAACCGCAAAATAGTCCCTATTTCACCGCAACTTATTGGTGGCCTTTTGGATGGCACTCAGCGCCACGGATCGGCTTCGAACAGTGGCTCGCGCTCGGGGCGGCGATCACTGTAGGGATCGTAGCCGTCATCGTCCTCGTTCTCGGCGCGGATATAGGGGTCGCGCGGCTTGGGTGCCGGCTTAGGCGCAGGCTTGGGTACGGCGGGTGCGGCGGGCGCCGCCTCAGTCGCCGGTGCGTTCGTCTTGTTCTCGTCTTTCATCTGCATATCTCCTTGCCGTGCAATTGTGTTCAACACCATCGATTGTCGCACGAAAAAGGGCGGCGGACCCAATTGGATCCGCCGCCCTTGGCGTTTAGAGACGGCTAGTAGTTTTTAAGGCATGGCCCAAAATCTACTCGGCGTCGGGGACCTCGTAGGTGGCCGCCGGCGTGTTGTCGCACACGACGGTAAAGCCGCCGTCCTTGTCGACATCGACCGTCACCTGATCGCCCTCGCGCACCGTACCGTCGATGATGGCGACCGCGATGGCATCCACGACCTCGCGTTGCACCAGACGCTTGAGCGGACGGGCGCCAAAGACCGGATCCAGGCCGCCCACGGCGAGCATCTGCTTGGCCGCCGGGGTGATGGCAAGCGTCATGCGCTCCTTGGCCAGACGCGCGCGGACGTCGGCGAGCTGAATGTCGACGATCTTCTCGATCTGCGCCATGCCGAGCGGATGGAACACCACGATATCGTCGATACGGTTGAGGAACTCGGGGCGGAAGGTCTGAGCCATGGCCGCGTCGACCTGATGGCGCATCTCCTCCTCGTCCTTGCCGGAAAGCTCGGCGATAGCCTTGGAGCCCACATTAGACGTCATGATAATGATCGTGTTCTTGAAAGACACCTGGCGACCCTGACCGTCGGTCAAACGGCCGTCGTCGAGCACCTGCAGCAGCACGTTGAAGACATCCGGATGGGCCTTCTCCATCTCGTCGAGCAAAATCACGGAGTACGGACGACGGCGCACGGCCTCAGTGAGCTGGCCGCCCTCGTCGTAACCCACGTATCCCGGGGGCGCACCGATCAGACGCTGGACGCTGAACTTCTCCATGTACTCGGACATGTCGATACGCACGAGCGCACGCTCGTCATCGAACAGGCACTCGGCAAGCGCCTTGGCGAGCTCGGTCTTGCCCACGCCGGTGGGGCCCAGGAAGAAGAAGCTGCCGATGGGCTTGTCCGGATCGGAGAGGCCCGCACGGCTGCGACGCACAGCTGCGGCGACGGCGGAGACGGCCTCGTCCTGGCCGATGACACGCTTATGCAGCTCGCCCTCCAAGCCCTTCAGCTTGTCGAGCTCGCCCTGCATCATCTTGGAGACGGGCACGCCGGTCCAAGCGCTCACGACCTCGGCGATCTCATCGGAGGTCACCTGCTCGTTGAGGCCCTCGCCGTCCTGCTGCTTTTGCGCCTCGAGCGCGGCCTCGGAATCCTGAATCTGCTGCTGCAGACCCGGAATCACGGAGTAGCGCAGCTCGGACGCACGGCCCAAATCGCCGTTGCGCGTCGCGCGCTCCTCTTCGCTCTTGGCCTCGTCGAGTTGCCCCTTGAGCTCCTGCACGTGGTCGATGGCGTTCTTCTGGTTGAGCCAGCCGGCCTTTTGCACGTTGAGCTTTTCTTGGACCTCGGCAATCTCTTGGCGCAGAGCCTCCAAACGCTCCTTGGAGGCGTCGTCGGTCTCCTTCATGAGCGCCTGTTCCTCGATCTGCAGCTGGGTGAGCTGACGCGTGGTGGCGTCGATCTCGACCGGCATGCTGTCGAGCTCCATGCGCAGGCGGCTTGCGGCCTCATCGACCAAGTCGATGGCCTTGTCGGGCAGGAAGCGGTCGGCGATGTAGCGATCGGAGAGGTCGGCAGCTGCCACGAGCGCGCTATCGGTGATGTGTACGCCGTGGAAGATCTCGTACTTCTCCTTGAGGCCACGCAGGATCGAGATGGTATCCTCGACAGTGGGCTCGGAAACCATCACGGTCTGGAAACGACGCGCGAGCGCCGCGTCCTTCTCGATGTACTTGCGGTACTCGTCGAGCGTGGTCGCGCCAATCGCATGCAGGTCGCCACGGGCGAGCGCCGGCTTGAGGATATTGCCGGCGTCCATAGAACCCTCGGTAGCACCCGCGCCCACGATGGTGTGGAGCTCATCGATGAACAGGATGACCTTGCCCTCGGACTTTTGCACTTCTTTGAGCACGGCCTTCAAGCGGTCCTCGAACTCGCCGCGATACTTGGCGCCGGCGACCAGCGCGCTCATGTCGAGCTCGATGAGGTCGCGGTCGCGCAGGGTGCTCGGCACGTCGCCGGCCACGATACGCTGGGCGATGCCCTCGACGATAGCCGTTTTACCGACGCCCGGCTCACCGATGAGCACGGGGTTGTTCTTGGTGCGACGGGACAGGACCTGGATGGTACGACGGATCTCGTCCGTACGGCCGATGACAGGGTCGAGCTTGCCGGCGCGGGCAAGGTCGCAGATGTTGCGGCCGTACTGTTCCAGCGCCTCAAACTGGGTCTTGTCCTCGGCAGACGTCACGCGGTCATCGCCACGCAACTCCTCGTAGACCTGCTCGATGCGCTCCTTGGTGACGCCGGCGTCGCGCAGCACACGACCGGCCTCGCCCTTGTCCTCGGCAAGCGCCATCAGCAGATGCTCGGTCACCACAAAGCTGTCGCCCATCTTGGTGGCCTTTTTCTCGGCCTTCTCGATGACGCGGACAAGCTCGTTGGACAGACCCATCTGCTGGCCCTCGCCCGAAACCTTGGGCGCGTGGTCGATGACATCCTGCGTGGAGCGTGCGAGCTGAGCCGGGTCGGCACCGATGCGCTCGATGATCACGGAGATATTGCGCTCGCCGGCACCGAGCAGGGCGGACAGCAGGTGAATCGGCTCCACCGCACCGGCCTGCGCGTCAGCAGCCGTGCTCATGGCGGTCTGCAACGCCTCGCGCGACGTCATTGCTAGCTTATCGATTCTCATGGAATCACCTCTCTTGGGGCGGCCGCCCTACGGGGCGGCTTCACGTTGTTCGAGAAGTATTGTTGCCAGCTTTGCGCGATCTTATACACAAATCTAAGTCTCTATATATAAGATTTTCTGAGTGATTGAAAGATAGGGAGCAGGTGCGCTCACCCGCTACGGCCTCGTCCCCTTACTATCTCAATCTGTAACATCTAGCGCCTGTTTATGGCTCTAGATGTTACAGATCGAGATGAAATGACCAGCGGCACCCGTTTATCTAAATCTGTAACATCTAGCCAGCAAATAGAGCTCTATCTGTTACAAATCGAGACGAACAGAAAACACCCGGATCAAAAATCTAAATCTGTAACACCAGGCCCACTTTTAGCGGCCAAGATGTTACAGATCGAGACAGACCGAAAACCACCACAAAGAGGACAGTGAACTGCGCCCCGAAACTTGGACTGAATAAATAGCGACTACGCCGCAAGGGCC
>OGQQ01001965.1_pt1 | contig 14344 bp, 10 predicted proteins | sample 1553281 | NCBI WGS metagenome assembly OGQQ01 (sample SAMEA2579937, study PRJEB22360) | human gut metagenome | biome: human gut; feature: human-associated habitat; material: faeces | place: Denmark | collected 2008/2010 | reverse complement strand
TCTGCGGTGGCCCTGGGGCAGCCCCACCAGCCCGGCGCGTACGAAGCCGATGACCATTACGGTGGTGGCCGAGCTGCTCTGTAAAATGCTGGTGACAGCCATCCCCGCCAGCGCCCCGGTCAGCGGCGTGCGGGTGACCCGGCGCAGAAAGCCCCGCAGCCGCTCCCCCGCCGCTTGCTGCAAAGCCCGGCTCATGGTCGTCATGCCGTACAAAAACAGCGCCAGCCCACCGGCCAGCCCAAACAAACTGCGGACCCAATCTTCCATGTGCGATCCCCTTTCCCAGTCGGATAACACAAAAATACTCGCCTTCCAGCGGGAAAGCGAGTACATTTTGGGTCTGATTTACTTGTCGGTGCGGACGCAACGCAGCGCATACCGCGCCTGACCGCCGGTGGTGCAGGTGAAGAGAGTCAAGTCCCAGTCGTCGCCGGAGGACTTGACGGTCATCTTCTCGATCTGGGTCGGCTGCAGGACCTCCCCCGCGCTGACCTCGTAGTGCCACGTTTTGCCGTCCATGTCCACGAACAGCACCTCGGTGCCGACGGCCAAGTGCTTGATGGGGCTGAAATGGCGGGCGTAGTTGTGGCCCGCCACCACCAGATCGTCGGCGGCAAGGGAGCCGGCATACCGCCCCGGCGCGATCTTCAGGCCGGGATAGCTCCACTGCTTCATCACCGGCAGCGCCAGCCCGATGGACGGGATGGAGACATAGCCGATGTAATCGTAGCCGTCAATAAAGGTGACGGTCATACCGTCCGCTTCTTCCTCGGCGGGCTCTTCGGCGGTGGCCGACGCCGCTTCGCTCTCGCCGGGCAGGATGGTCTTGGGCTGCTCAAGGGTCTCTTCCAACTGGTTCAGCACGGCATCCGCCGCCTTCTCGGCGCGGGCATTGTCCCACTGGTTGTAGCCGAAGAGGCCCGCAGCCCCCAGCAGCGCCAGCACGCCCAGCGCAATAAAGAGGGTGCCCAGCTTACTTTTCATCCTTGCGGGTCCCCTTCTTGAGCTTGATCCCCGCCGCCACCAGCACCACGCCGGTCACTGCCAGCACCGGGATCGGCCAATTCAACTGGCCGGTCTGGGGCAGACCGTGGGCGCCCATGACACGGCCGTTGGGGTTGTCCGGGCTGGGGGCTTCCGGGTTCAGGTAGATCTTCTCACCGTGGGCGCCGAGGACCCAGCCGTCCGGGTTGTCCGGGCCGGGAGCCGCCGGGGTATTCGGGTTCTCCTCGTCCGGCTTGTCGGGGGTATCGGGGGTGTCCGGCGTGTCGGGCGTGTCCGGCGTGTCGGGGGGTTCGGGGGTCTTCTTGGCCGCAGTGCCGACCTTGGGCAGGGCGTCCACATCGTAGACGTAGCTGCCGTTTTCCTGAATCGGGACCGACACAAGGAACGGGTTGATGACGTTGTAATTCTCCGCCGCCGTGGTCTGAACGACCAGATACAGGCCCACCTCAAGGTCGCCGAACTCGGCTACGCCGAGGTCGCTGATCTCCACGGTAGTGGACTCGGCAGTGGACACGCCCGCCGCGGCGGTGGGGGGGATCTTCTCGGCAAGCCGGCCCGCCAGCTCCCCCTCCGACAGATCCCCCAGCTCCACGCCGCAGTCCTCGAAGCCGTTGGTGTACACAAAGCTCAGGTTGGCGTTGTCCTTTTGGACCTTGGCCACGCGGTACAGGGTCAGCGTGCCGCCGCCCACCGCCTCGGATGTTTCGCTGTCGTAGAGCGACACCTTGATGGAACCGGTGCGGCTCAGATCGACCACTTCGAGGGCAAAGGCCGGAGCCGCGCACCACACCAACAGGGTCAGCGCCGCAAGCACAGCGGCCAGCCGTTTACGGATGCTCTTCATGATGGTTCTCCTCTCGCTGATTTTTGCGTTTGCGCAGATGCGGCACGGCCAGCATGACCACCAGCATCACCAGCAGCATGGGCACAGCCAGTGCCGGGGCCACGATAATGGGCTCGATGCGGAGCGCGTCCGCCGTTACGCGGATGTGTTTCTGGTTTTCCGCGTTCTCGATCCGCTTGCCGCGCACCAGAAGGCGGTGGGTGTTGATGCCGTAGGGGGTGCAGGTCATCAGGGTGACGTAGTCCTTGCCCTCCACCGGCTGCAAAAGATCGGTCTCGGTGGGCAGGACGATGGAGATCTGATCGACCTCATAGGTCAGCACCCGGTCCAGCACCGTGATGGTGAAGGTGTCGCCCACTTCCAGCTCATCCAGATTGGTGAAGAGCTTGGCGCTGGGCAGCCCGCGGTGGGCCGAGATGACAGCGTGGGTGCCCGCGCCGCCCACCGGAAGGCTGCTGCCCTCCAGATGGCCCGCCGCCACCTGCAAAACGCCGTCGCTGGTGCCGTGGTAGACGGGCAGCTCCACGCCGATCTTGGGGATGGTGATGTACCCCATGATGCCGGTACCGGAGACGTCGAGGATGTCGGTGTAGCCGCTCACCTCTTCGGGCCGGTAAAAGGCATCGGGCGTTTCGGCCAGCCGCCGGTTGTAGTCGTCGGCGGCGTCAAAATAGGCCTGATAGTCCACGTCCGACAGGTTTTCAACCTCTTCCGAGTAGCTCGCCACAGCGCGCGACTGGTTTTTCTGGTTGATATAGTCACTGACGGTCGGATATAATATCACGGATAGACCCACGAGAAAGATCAATATTAAAATGATGTTGCTGCGATTCTTTTTCATGGGCTACTCCCTAATGTTATAAGGATATGTTCGGGGCAGATGCCCTCTTATTTCGGGGGAGCGGCCGGCTCCCGGTTGGTTTTACTTGTTTTCCATCCGCTTCTTCGCGATGAGCAGCACGGCCGCTGCAACCATCAGCCCGCCGCCGATCAGATAGAAGATCGTGGTGCCGATGCCGCCGGTGCCGGGCAGGGTGGTGCCAGCTTTATTTTCGACCTTAACTGTCGTATCGCTAATCGACGTACCGTCAACGGTAATCGCACCAGTCTTGTCTGCAATCTCAACCTTAATGGGTTTTGTCAGTTTATTGTAGCCCTTCGGAGCTTCAATTTCTTCCAGATAGTAAGTTCCTACGTCCAAACCCTTGATCTCCAGCTTACCACTATTCGAAGTCGTCAGTACGGTTCTCTCAGATTCAGTCTTCGTCCATCCAGTGATCTTGCCATCCTGAATCTTTGCGTACGCCTTATCGTCACCATTGCCTCGATAAAGCACGAACTGAGCATTCTCCAAAGGCTGTTCTGCTTCATTCTTCATGGTATACTTGAAGATATCAATTTTCCAAACGTAAGTCTTGGTTTCTTCCCAGTTGGTCGTATGGTTATCACCATAGGTCAACTGCGCCTTATTGATGTTGCCCTCTGTACTGCCAATCTTTGCCTGTTCGTTTACTTGTGCATAGTAAGTAACAACGACATTATCATTGGGCTTCAGCACACTTGCACCATTTGTGTCATCATCGAATGCAACTTCAAATGTGCAATCAGTATCCGTAGTAGTACTACTAGCCTTGGTTTTCAGAGTATATCGGGTAAAGTCACTTCCATTAACGGTAACGGACATCTTGTGCCCGGTATCATTCACAAAGGTCAGGCCTTCACTCATCACATCATGAATCACATATTTTTTCGGCTGACCATCGGAAACCGTCACACTGATTTCAAACTTGACGTAATCGCCAATACCTGCATTGTTTTCCTTTTCAAACTTATTGTTTTCCTCATTGAAAACCTGCTTATCAATGATAGAGTTACCGTTCTTTTCTTTAATGGTAACATTCGGTGCAGTTGTATTCAGACTGCACAACGCTCCCAAGCTAGAATTAACCAGATAGTAACCAAGCTCCAAACCAGTAAAGCTTACAGTAGAACCGCTTGCGGTCTCATCTTTAACACTAGCAATGCTTTTTTCACCTACAAAAGCCATTGCCAGCTTTGCAAATTCTGCGCCTGCATTCTTCTTGGCATCAGCCCACTTGATATAACCGGTCACGGAATCCACCGTAAAGAACTCCGCTGCGCTCACAGACGCTCCGTCAATTGTAGTCGAATAGCTGGGGAACTCCGACCATGCACTGTTCAGCTTATAAGAATAAGCCTCCTTCACAGTATCGTAGCTTTCCAAATCAAAGATCCGGTACAACTTATAAGTGGTCGTATCAACCGCATTATCAATTGTAATGCTACCATTGTGGTCGGCCGCAGTGCCGCTCTCCGCAAACGCTGGAACTGCCATCGCCAGCACGAGGGCCAGCGCGGCAAACAATGCCATGAATCTCTTCATGTGTTTCATTTTCATCGTCTCCTTGTGAAATAAGTCTTTTTTCAAGTTGCTTTTTCTTGCTTCCATGCAATCCCAAAAAACTGTGCTTCTTGTGGTGATCCGTGCTCCGCCCGCAGGGGCGGGAGGGTCACTCGCCCCTCCTTTCCTGTCTGCGTTTCCTGCGGTATCCACCCACCAGCGCGGCACCCATCAGCACCGCACCGGCGGTGGTGTACGGGGCCGTACCGGTGGAACCGGTCGCCGGGAGTTCGTAGCCGGGGGAGTCCGGGGTGTCGGGGGTCTTGGTGTTTACGATGGTGATCGTGCCGGAGGTGATGGGGGTCTTGCCCTGCGTTACCGTCCAGTCGCCGTAGGGGCCGCCATTTTCATTAACATCCGTACTATCCATCTTGGTTTCCAGTGCGTAGTAGGCGTAGTAGACAGTTTCTCCATTTGCGGTTTCCTTCAGCGGAAGGTTTTTAAAGACATGCTGCCAATTGTTGCCACCGTTCAAGGTGACAGCATCACCATAGATTTTATCACTGCCCTCGATCGGCGTCTCCACAGCGGGTGCTGTAATGCCAGACAAACTTACCGTTGCTGTAAGGTTCTCACTCTTTTCCGGATTCGCAACCACCGCATTCAATTGATTGATGCCATCCTTTACTTTTAGGGTATAGATATACGTCGTCGTACATCCCGGCCATTCGTTCGTCGTAGGCGGCTGCTGAACCCCATCCGGTTCTTTCTGCTCGCCATTCCAGCTAAGTGTGACTCGATTTGTGTTGTCAGTCCTACATCCGCCATTCACTGTCGTGATTTCCAGTTGGAAGGTCGTACCCGCAGGTTGAACGCCCAACTGTTCGAACAAGCCGCTCGTTCCATCGATTGATTGGTTATGCAAACTCTCTGTGCAGTTAAAGGCCGCCACACCATAGCCTGTCTCATTCGGCTCATTGTGATAGGCCACCTGATGCAGCTGGACTGTAACGTTACTGGCACCCGCATCTGCGCCCGTGCCATCCGCATTCTTCCATGCTTTACGGACTGCGATAGATGTCGTATTCGGAACATTTTCCACGCGAATCGTAGCCGACGTTTCATTCAGGTCGATCGCTCGTGGCTGAATGTCCAGAATGTCCTTCGCACCGGTTCCTTTGCTAAAGAAGAAATACACCGCAGTGCCTTCCTTCTGAGCCGGTGTCATGTCGGCTACCGGAAGATAACCATTTGGTGCCGTCGTTTCAATCAACCGATACAAGGTATTCTCAGCAAAAACATCTTCGCCCTTGCTCTCATCACCTTGTTTAATTTGAATCACGCCACCGTCGTTCGTCGTGTAGGTCTTGGCCGGGGTCACATCTTCGTAGACGCCGTTGTTATACTTTTGTAATGTAAATACCGCGCCTTCCAGTGTCTTCTTCCAGTTGCCAGCTTCCGTCTTGACCACTGTTAAGACTCTGCCGGACCACATATGTACACTCGACATGGATTCATCCCAAGAAAGTTCTTCTGTTTTTTTGTATCCGCTTTCACCGGTCTGTCCAAGCGTTATCATATTCGACAACGATCCAATTTTTACCACGCCGACTTTGCAATCCGGAGTGTTGGGATAGACCTCCGTTGCATTGTTCGCGATCTGGTATACATACTCCAAAATCAGCGGCTGACCATTCGGAACCTTATCAAGGGTGATTTTGTAATCGTTCTGGTTATGGTTATTTTGGTTCTCCTTGACGTCAGTCTGCAACGTCCAGCCAATAACTTCACCATCCTTTACTAAATTGCCCTCTGCATCTTTTTTCGCATAGTACAGCTTTACGGACTCTGTGTCCAAAACCGCCTCAACATCGACCTTTAATGCGTCAAGCGCCTGAGTGCTGTTCTCGTTCTGAATATAGACCGGATGCTTGGAAACCGTCAGCACGTCTTCTAACTTCAGTCTCTCGAGCGTATCGCTGAAGAAGTTCTTTCCGTCCGGGTTGATCTTAACGGAATAGCGCATCTTCCGGTTAACACCATCCCAATCGCCAGATTTATCCAGTACCTTGGTCACAGGGTCAGCGGGCTTGTACTTCGTCCATTCCTGTGTCTGCTCACCAGAACCATTAACCTTTACACCATCCAATTCTACAGAAGCGTTATTCGTATACGGGTACGTTTTTCCTGCTTCAACAGGATTCCCGTATTGGTCTTTCACCGCCCTGCACTTGATGATGAAAACATACGTCGAATTATTTTTCAACTGGTGCCCATTAGAGAACCTCATGGTCAGCGTTCGATCCGCACTGGTATATTTGCCGTTTAAGACATCATCGTTCCAACTTTTTTCAAATTCGATATCCGGCGTAACAGCGATCGTTCCATCTCGATCCTTGACTTCCACCGAGATAGGTTCGACACCCTCCGGCAAAACATCCGTCACGGTCGCTTTGGTAAATAGGCCAGCCGTACCCGTATACACATGGATCTTCCACGTCAGGATACCGTCTGCATCCTCAAACTTGGTCAGCTCCGTACTGTCATTACCGTCCGTCTTCTTATAGCTTGGCTTCTTGTAGTAATAGCTCCATACCTCGCTGGCTTCACCATTAACGTTGAACGTATTCCGGTACTCGTTGTTTTCGGCTACCTCTTCAGCTGTTGTACTATACTTAAATGCAAGTTTTGTTGCATTAGCCGGACGCGAGAGAGAATTCTTAAGTGTTACTTGAAAGCTCTTTGCGCCCGATTCCGGCAAGCTATCCGCAGAATAGCTTGTTCCTCTACAATTTACATCCGTAAAGAATTTTGCCGTATAGTTACTCGAATCAATTGCGCTTCCAATTTCATTGCCGTTGTTATCCACCCATACAAGCCTTAATGCCTTTGCCTGTTCAGGGGTCATAACATGCACTTTTCTATTGCTATTACCATCGACAATAATCGTATCATTGAATACAGTATCCTTTGCAGCTTCACTCACATTCGAGTAATCGACTGTTGACACCCACGGAATGACCAATTTATCATTTTCATATTTTACGTCTTCCTCAATGGCCTCTTTCCGAACCGAAATCGCTCCAATTTCCTTTTTTGCAGGATCAGAGGAGACACTGCCCTTGCCGCCCGACGGCTCTAAAGTCGCCGTATTCTCGACTGTATATTTTGTTCCTTCCGGCTTGTGTTCTGTCGAATATACGATTTCGTATGTTTGGGTATTGGGCTTTCCATCAATTTTTATGAACTGGAGCGTCGTTTGTTCATTCTCGTCTTTGACCCACTGATAGCCATTGTTCGGTTCAATGGTTATCTTATTATTAACAGCCGCGTCAAAGCCATTCTGAGAAGCATTGCTGCCAGCTTTTAGGATATCGCTCAGCACAGCATCCGTAATATCCGCACCGTTTTCGTTGACCTTGATTTTCCATGTGATCTTACCGTCAGCATAGCTGCTCGCTGCTTTTGAGACCGTATAGCTATTTTTTATCTCTGCTGTTTTATCGTCTGTATCCTTAACGCCATTCTTCTCATTTTTATCAGACGAAACTGTTACACTATTTTTAACCTTATAATTCTGGTTCTGAATGTTGCTTACAACATAGGTATAAGTCACCTGATACTTAGTATAGGTGCGCTCCAGCTTATCCTCACCGTACGTTGTATTCATTTGATCCAACGTACCGGTGACTTTACCAGTCCCGTCAATGGTAAGGTCGTACTCACCCTGCGGCGCATCACTCCACCCTGTACTGGAATCTTGCCGCCAACTATTCGAATCAGTGCTGTCGCGTTTTTCCGTAACAGTCTGTTTTTTGACTGTAATCGTTGGATTTGTAAGCTCCAATCCTGCCAGAGTCGTTGAATCAATCACATCGTTGAAAACAACCTCACCCGGTGTTCCTTTTTTCGAGGTTACCGTGACCGTATAGCTCAGCTTCGAATCCGCCTTATTAAAGTCAGCACTTTTCTTCGTGCTCAAATCGTACTGGCCATTATCACCATCGGGGTATTTAATGACCTCTTTATCAATTTTAAATTCAAAGCTCGTTTGTCCCCCAATGATAACTTTTCCATCGTCATCATATCCAGAGGCTTTCATAATACCGCTAAAACTCATATCACCCGCATAGGGTTCTGTTGTACTATTATGATACTTTTCATCAAATTTATATTGAATCGCATAGGTTCCGTCGCCCTTCTTGTAGAAGCGATAGTACCCCATCATTTTCCCACTCGGCTCTTGCAATTCTCTCTCAAAATCAGTGGAAAGCTGCTTATCCGGCACTGTCACACCCTTCGGGAAGCTCAATTCATAAATTTTACTGGGGTCAATAGAGTCATGAGGAATTCCCTTAAGCTCAAGCATCATATCAACGGTGTACGTATCATCGGTCGGATTATATGTAACGCCGCCGGTGCCAACCTGCTCTGTCACATACTCCCAGCCCAACTGCACTACTTCGGCGTCTTCGCTCGCATCCACCGCCGTCGCACCCTTTTCGTCTGCCGGCTGCACTGCGATCTCGTCGTCATGGCTGCCGTCGCGGTCGTCGGCCTCGCCCACGTAGTCGCTGTAAGCCTGATCCACGAGGATGGTGCTGGTGACATCGGTGAAGGGAACGGTCACTTCCGCGACAGCGCCCTCGACGGCACCAGAAATAACGGTCAGCGAATCGTCGCCTACCGTCTCCACGATGCCGATGGTCTCGTCGTCGGCAGTTCCGTTTTTATTATAGGTGACCACATCGCCGGGGATGGCTTCGTAAGCCGCATCTTCGCCCTCGGTGAGGTAGGCAAAGCCCATGGCATCCATATCGGCGCGCAGCGCCTCCAAGCCCAAGCGCTGCGGGATCTCCGTCTTAGGGATGCCCGCATAATGCTGGCAGAACGCGATGAACGCGACGTCCCAATCGGCGTAGGGGTTCCCGTAGAACGCACCGTAGCGGGTGTAATGGTGGACGTCGATGATGTCGCCCAGTGCCTCGTCGGTCTGGAAGTTCTTTTCGCTTTCCTTGTAGCCAAGCTGCTCCTGTGCCACGGCCAGCAGGGCCTCGTTCCAGTTATCGCTCAGGCCGACGCTGTATTTTTCCCAGTCGTCGTCGGTCTCCACGTCGGCGCTATAGTCCGCAAGGCACTCCAGCGTGTGCGTGTGTTCGGGGATGGTGCAGGTCAGCACCTTCTCATAGCACGCCTCGGTGTGGTGATGGAGCACCGGCTCGGAAACGGCCTCGCTGCTGCTGTCGTCCTCCGCCACAGACGTGGCAGTGTTGGTATCTTCCAGCGCCGCAATGCCGTCATCGTCTGCCGCCGCACCGTCCGAGAGCACTTGGCCCTCTTCGTAGCCGCAGACCAGCTTTTCCTCGGGCACCATCTCAGTGGTGAAGCAGTCGTCCGTGTGGGTGTGTTCTTCCAAGCCGCAGATGTAGTTCCCCGTATCGGGATCGATGCAGTAGTCATTGTGGGTATGTTCTTCTTCGCCGCAGGTCAGTTCCTTGTGCTCAACAAGCACAGTCTCGTAGCAGTCCGCCGTGTGGTGGTGCACCTCCGGTTCGATCTCTTCCGGCTCCGGCTCTTCCGGCTCGGCTTCCGGTTCTTCCGTGATCGGCTCCGAGTCCACGGAAAAGGCGGGGTCCGGGTCTTCCGGCTGGCCTTCCTCGTAACCGCAGACCAGCTCCTCGGTATAACAGTCGTCGGTGTGGACGTGCTCCTCCATGCCGCAGCAATATTCGTTGTCGGTGGTCAGCGCCGTGCCCACCTGATGCAGCCGCCAGCTGACCGAGAGTGATGTCAGCATCGCAAGCACCAGCAGCATCGCCGTATAGCGCCGCGCTCTCACGCGCTGCGCCCGCAGCTTCTGCATGATCTCATTGAACTGATTCCTCATCATGGCACCTCCTTAGTGCACCCATGAAAGACGTGACAAGGGCCATACCCTCAAGAACACCTTGCCGACGATCTGGCTTTTGTCCACGCAGCCGATGACGGTGCTTCGGCTGTCGATGGAAGTTGAACGATGGTCGCCCATCACGAAATAGCGATTTTCCGGCACCTGATACGGGAACTTGAGGTCGCACTCGCCCAGCGCGAGTTCATCGACGTAAGGCTCCTCCAGAGCCTCCCCGTTCACCGTAACAACGCCGCTCCGGTCGATGGAAATCACATCCCCCGGCCCGCCGATGATCCGCTTGAGCAGAAGTTTATTCTGCCAATAAAAACCGCACAGATCGCCGGTTTTCATATCATCGGTCTTGAGCAGCAGCAGGACATCCCCGCTCTGCAAGGTCGGGTTCATGCTGTCGCCCGACACCTGCAGCACCGGCAGGAGGATGGTCGCCAGCAGCACCGCCGCAGCAGCCACCACGACCAGCGCGTAGACCGTGCTTTTCAGTACCCGCACGTAGCGGTTCCGGTATTCCAGACGCTGCCGTTCCTTGTCCACTTCCTCCATGGAGGGGATCGTGGCCAGTTTCACGTGTCGTCCCTTCATTCTGCGTCCGCACCTCCGTTATCCGCAGACTGCGGTGGTTCACTGGGCAGGGGCGGATTCATTGCCTTCACCGATTCCAGATACGCATCGGCAGCGGCCTGAGCCGCTTCGAACACCTGATGCAGCGCCAGTGACGCTTCCGCGATGGAACCGGCATGTTCCAGCCGCAGGGTGCGGTCGTCCAGCTGCTTCTGGAGCGCCGCGTTCTGCTGTTCCAGCTCTTCTTCGTGCTGCTTGAGCGCGTAGATGATCTCGATCAATTCGGTGCGGCTCATCCGCCGCAGTTCACGTTCCGCCATGTAGTTTATCTCCCTAACGGATGATTGTCATAATTACCCAATTACTACGATTGATTATAGCATCGCTCTTCTCTTTTCGCAACCGGTTTCGCAAAATATATCACTGATTTTCGGCGTCTGAAAGCCCGATTTTCGCCACTTTCGGCGCAAAAAAGCGCATCCGCTTTTTTGCGGATGCGCTTTTCAGACATTTCAGGAAATTTCGTTTAGTTTTTGCCGGTCAGCTTGAAGTTGTTCAGAGCCTCAATGGTGGTGACGATGACCTTGACGTTGTTGACGATGGAGCTGCCAGCGGAGAAGACGCGGGCGACGTAGTTGAACAGGGCACCGACATTCATGAAGATCAGCCAGCCCTGCGTGTCGGTGATGGAGCCGCCGTTCAGGTAGACCATCTCGTTCTCGTCGATCGCGGCGTAAACGGCGGGCAGTTTGATTTCATTGTTCATCATAATAAGGAATCCTCGCTTTCAAAATTTTAAGATAACTTCAGGCAAAAGCTGACCGTTTCAGCCGTGCAGCGCTACCAGCGTGAATACAAGAACGGTCGTGCCAACGATCAGGATTTCGCCCATATGTTCTTCGATCTTAAAGGTCTTGGCGGGTTTCGTCTCCTCTGGCTGTGCAGCCGCGGCGGAAGAAGAGCTGCCGTCCGCGACCGTCCAGTGAGCGTAGAGCGTCTGACCTTCCTCTTTGAAGTTGTACTTGCTCACCTTGATCGCGGTGCCGCCTACGATATCCTCATACCAGCCATCAAAAGTGTATCCTTCCATGGTAGGCGTCGGCAGACTGGACGCGCGGTAAACGTCGTTGTACTTGTAAACGTACACCTGCGTCGGCACACCGATACCGCCCTGCGGTTCCAGATAGATGGTGTGATATTTTTCTGCGGCAAACGCCAGCGGGGTCATGCAGCAGAACACTGCCAGCGTTACGACCCCCAGCATCAGCCTCTTCAGAAATTTCTTCATGTTGCGGCCTCACTTTCCAAACGTTCCGGGAACGCCACACCCTTCCCGGATATGACGTCTCTATATAGGTTATACGATAAACGGCCTGTTTTGTCAATTGCTTCCTGTGAAATTTCGCAATTGTTTTGTCGTTTGTGGAAAAAGTGTCCGGTTTCAGGATTCGGTCTCAAAAAATTCCTTGACCAGTTTGAGCACCGTGCCGGAAAGCAGCAGCAGCGCGATGAGGTTCGGGATGCTCATCAGGCCGTTGAAGGTATCGGCGATGTTCCACAGCAAGTCGAGGTCCACCGTCGCGCCCAGAATGGCCACGAAAGAGTAGACCACGAGGAAGGGCCGCACGACCTTATCCGTCTTGCAGAGGAACTCGATGCAGCGGGAGCCGTACAGGCCCCAGCCGATGATGGTAGAGAATGCGAAGCAGCACAGCGCCACCGCCGTAAAGATGGACGACCAGCCGCCGTAGGTGGAGGTGAATCCGGCGATGGTCAGCTCGGCACCGGCGGCAGAGCCGTAGTTCACCGGCACCCCGCTGCACAGGATGACCAGCGCGGTCAGGGTGCAGATGACGATGGTATCGGCAAACACCTCAAAAATGCCGAACATGCCCTGCTTGACCGGCTTTTTGGTGTCGGCGCAGGCATGGGCGATAGAACCGGTGCCAAGACCGGCCTCGTTAGAAAAGATGCCGCGGGAAACGCCCTTTTGCATACTGACAAACAGACTGCCGATGGTGCCGCCGGTAAAGGCAGCGGGGTTGAACGCACCCACCACGATGGATTCCAGCACATAGGGCAGGCGGGAGAAGTTGAGCACCACCACGCCCACCGACAGCACAATGTAGAACAGTGCCATAAAGGGCACCAGCTTCTCGCTTACGCTGCCAATGCGCTTAATGCCGCCCAGCAGCACCAGCGCCACCAGCACCGCCACAAGGATGCCCACGATGAGGTTGAGGGTGGGCAGAAAACCATTGCCCACAAGCCCGTATTCCAGCAGGGCGGTATCCACTGCTGCCACGATGGTATTCACCTGCGTTGCGTTGCCGGTACCGAACACGGTCAGCACGCCGAACAGCGCGTACAGCACGGCCAGAAACTGCCAGCGACGGCCAAGGCCATTTTTAATATAGTACATCGGGCCGCCCACCCACTCGCCGGTGTCGCTGCGCTCCCGGAAATGCACGGCCAGCGTCACCTCGGCGAACTTGGTGCACATCCCCAGCAGCGCAGAGCACCACATCCAGAACACAGCACCCGGGCCGCCGATGGCGATAGCGCCCGCCACACCGGCAATGTTGCCGGTGCCCACCGTGCCCGCCAGCGCGGTGCACACCGCCTGAAAGGGGGTCATGGCACCGTCCGAAGCATCCCGCTTGCGGAACATCCGGCCCACGGTGGTTCGGATGGCATAAGGGAATTTGCGGATCTGCAAAAAGCCCGTGCGGACACTGAGCAGCAGCCCCACGCCAATGATGCACACCATGGCGGGGATGCCCCAGATAAAGCTGTTCACCGCCTGATTGACGGCGGCAATGGTCTCGATCATATACTTCCACATCCTCTGTAATATCTTGCGCACTGACAGTTTTTGTCAAAACACGAAAATTATTTTACCGTACTTTTCCCGTAGTGTCAATGAAAAATAGGGACGTTATGAAACGCCCCTATCAGAAATTCTTATTTTTTATGTGTGACCGCCCGGCGGTAGACCGCACCGGAGACCACTGCCGCCAGCACCTCGGTAAGCCAAAAGGCGTGCCATGCGCCGTCTGCGCCCAGCCAGTTACACAGCAGCGCAGCCAGCGGCATGATGAAAACGACATACCGGCACAGGGCGATGACCAGCGATTCCGCGCCCTTGCCCAGCCCCTCCAGTGCACCGGAAGCGGTGGTGGAGACTGCCGAGATGACAAAGCCGATGCTGATGATGCGCAGTGCGGTCTGTCCGGCGGCGATGGTTTCGGGGTTCTGGGTGAACAGCCCCATCAGCTGCCCGGAAGCAGCCTGACAGATGACAGTGCCCGCCGCCATGATGGCAGCGCTCATGAGCAGGGTCAGCTGGAACAGCTTTTTCACCCGGGCGTGCTCCCGCGCACCGTAGTTATAGCCAATGAGGGGGCGCATGCCCTGCACGAAGCCGTTGGCGGGCAGATACAAAAAGGTCTGCAATTTATAATAGATGCCCAGCACCACCACATAGCTCTGGGAGAAAGCTGCCAGCAGCCCGTTAAGGAAGGTGACCAGCAGCGAGGGCAGCGCCAGATTCAGGATGGCCGGAACGCCGATGGCGTACAGTCTGCCGTCCAGCGCCGCGTCCGGGCGCAGACAGCTGCGGCGCAGCCGCACCGGCAGCTCGGGGCGCAGGGAGACCACAAGG
>OGQQ01001950.1_pt1 | contig 14435 bp, 13 predicted proteins | sample 1553281 | NCBI WGS metagenome assembly OGQQ01 (sample SAMEA2579937, study PRJEB22360) | human gut metagenome | biome: human gut; feature: human-associated habitat; material: faeces | place: Denmark | collected 2008/2010 | reverse complement strand
CTAGGCGTGTTCGGGACTTTCACCCGTTAGAGCGCGCCCATGGCGCGCAAACAAAAAGACCTTGAAAGAGCTTTTTCTCTCAAGGTCTGTCATTTAGTGTAAGTGTCACACGATTTTAACCATTTATAATCGGATTAAGAGTTTAATCATTTTGTCCCCCAAAGGTACATCTTAATACAACTTCGCTCCCGCCGGTATCCTATCGTCCACCATCAGCAGGTTCAGTCCTTCATGACCGTCTTCTTCATGTACCGCGCTAATCAACATACCGCAGGAATCGATTCCCATCATCGCCCTCGGCGGCAGGTTTACGATAGCAATACAAGTCTTTCCGACAAGTTCTTCCGGCTCGTAATACTCGTGAATACCGCTTAAAATCACACGGTCTTTACTCTCACCATCGTCTAATGTAAACTTCAAAAGCTTCTTGGACTTCGGCACTGCCTCACAAGCCAAAACTTTCACCGCGCGGAAATCGGACTTGCTGAATGTCTCAAAGTCCACCATCTCCTCAAAGATGGGTTCAATTTTTACATTGGAGAAGTCCACCACCGGGGCTGTGTTTACGGCTTCTGCTGTCTTATCTTCTGCCTTTGCAGCCGCTGTTTTTGCCTGCGCTGCATTGTTCGCCTCATTCTTTGCCGCACCCAGTGATTTCATGGTTGGAAAGAGCAGCACATCTCTGATTGCTGCGGAGTCTGTCAGCAGCATACACATTCTGTCGATACCGAATCCGATTCCTCCTGTAGGCGGCATACCAATCTCCAACGCGTTGAGGAAGTCTTCATCTGTCGTATTTGCCTCCTCGTCACCCTGTGCCAGCAGTTCTTCCTGTGCTTTAAAGCGCTCTCTCTGGTCAATGGGGTCATTTAACTCGGAGTACGCGTTCGCCATCTCCCAGCCGTTCATGAAGAACTCAAAACGCTCTACATAATCGGGATTTTCCGGTTTCTTCTTTGTCAGCGGAGATATCTCAATCGGATGGTCTGTCACAAAGGTCGGCTGAATCAGATGCTCCTCCGCAAATTCCTCGAAGAACAAAGAGAGGATGTCCCCTTTCTTGTGGTGCTCTTCAAACTCTACATTGTGCTCTTTCGCCAGCGCTCTCGCCTGCTCCAGCGTCTCCACTTCATTCCAGTCCACGCCGGCGTATTTCTTCACCGCATCGACCATGGTGATGCGCTCAAACGGCTTGCCTAAATCCATCTCCACACCGTTGTAAACAATGGTGGTAGTGCCAAGCACTTCCTGCGCCACATAACGATACAATTTCTCTGTCAAATCCATCATGCCGTTGTAATCCGTATACGCCTGATATAACTCCATAAGCGTAAACTCCGGGTTGTGTCTGGTGTCCAGTCCCTCATTTCGGAACACTCTTCCGATTTCATAGACTCTCTCCATTCCCCCGACAATCAGACGTTTCAGGTACAATTCCAGTGAGATGCGCAGCTTGAAATCTTCGTCCAGCGCATTGAAGTGAGTCTCAAAGGGTCTTGCCGCAGCGCCCCCGGCGTTGCTCACCAGCATCGGAGTCTCCACTTCCATAAATCCTTCCCCGTCCAGATAGCGACGGATAGCGCTTAAGATTTTAGAGCGTTTGATAAAGGTATCTTTTACATCCGGATTCATAATCAAATCCACATATCTCTGACGGTAACGGATATCCGTGTTTGTCAGCCCGTGGAACTTCTCCGGCAATATCTGAAGGCTCTTGGAGAGCAGGGTCACAGAAGATGCATGGATGGAGATTTCTCCGGTCTTGGTCTTGAACACTTCACCGACGATTCCGATGATATCACCTACATCCAGTTTCTTAAATTCTTTATAATTCTCGTCTCCCACGCTGTCTCGCGCCACGTAGGACTGAATGTTGCCTTTCAAATCCTGGACATTGCAAAAAGAAGCCTTTCCCATCACACGCTTGGACATCATTCGTCCCGCGATGGATACCTGTTTTCCTTCCAGGTTTTCAAAATCTTCTTTAATCTGTACGCTGTGAATCGTCTGCTCATATTTTGTGATGACAAACGGGTCTTTGCCATTCGCCTGAAGCTCTGCCAGCTTCTCGCGGCGAACCTTTCTCAACTGGTTCAAATCTGGTTCCTGTACCTTTTTCTGCTGTTCAGCCACTGCTTTCTCCTTTCTCTCCATAAGGGAATACAAGACCCCTTGCGTCAGGAGTCTTTATGCACTCTCCTGATGAATGGGGTCTGTCAATCTTCTCTGTTTCACTGCCTGGCGAAATGCCTTAAAACCGCTCCGCTCCCGCGCTGCGGCAGCAATTATAGATGTTCTCTAATCCTACATAGAACGGCTGATATCCAATACCTTGTACTGGATGACTCCAGCCTGTGTCTCCACATCGACTGTATCTCCGACTTTTTTGCCCATAAGCGCCTGTCCTACCGGAGACTCGTTGGAAATCTTACCTTCCAGACTGTTCGCCTCTGTGGAGCCGACAATCTTAAATTCCATATCTTCATCATATGTGATGTCGAACACTTTAACCGTGCAGCCTACATTGATTTTATCAAAGTCCACTTCGTCCTCAACGACAACCTCGGCGTTCTTGAGAATACCTTCCAGTTCCTCAATCCTCGCCTCGATATCTCTCTGCTCATCCTTCGCCGCATCATACTCAGCGTTCTCGGATAAATCTCCCTGCTCTCTCGCCTCTTTGATTTTCTGCGCAACTTCTTTTCTTTTGACTACTTTCAGATTCTCAAGCTCGTCCTCCAGAGCCTTCAGACCTGCGTATGTCAGCAGTCTCTTCTTTGCCTCTGCCATTGTTACCTCTGCTTCCTTTCTTTCACGTATTTTCTTACTATAATAAATCGCAGGGAACAGTGCTCCCTTGCTCCATTCTTTTCAATTATATTTCACAATTTCAATATTATACCCAATCCCTATAATGATGTCAAGAGATTTTCCAGTTCTGGATAAGACTCTACTGTATTAATCTTTTCCCGCAGTTTTGCGGCTCCGCGGAGCCCTTTGGTGTACCACGCCACGTGCTTTCTCATCTCCCGGATTCCGGTGTAATCCCCCTTATATTCGATGAGCAGACGGGCGTGTCTGAGCATCGTGTCCCGTATCCGGGAAATGTCTGGTCTGGGCGGAATTTCCCCTGTCTTTTCATAGGTATTTAATTCGGAAAATATCCAGGGATTCCCCTGCGCGCCGCGGGCGACCATGACCCCGTCGCACCCGGTGACTTTCTGTATCTCCACCGCTTTTTGCGCGGAAGTGACATCCCCGTTTCCAATCACGGGAATCTTAACTGCCTCCTTGACCTGGCGGATGATATCCCAATCCGCCTTCCCACTGTAGTACTGCTCCCTTGTCCTGCCGTGCACCGCCACCGCCGAAGCGCCTGCCTCCTCTATCACCTTTGCGATTTCCACGGCATTGACATGTGTTTCGTCAAATCCTTTGCGGATTTTCACCGTCACCGGCTTTTCGATTGCCTTCACCACAGCGCTCACCAGCTCATAGACCAGCTTAGGTTTTTTCATGAGAGCGGAACCCTCGCCGTTTTTTACGACCTTCGGAACCGGGCATCCCATATTGATATCCAAAATGGCAAAGGGGCGCTCTTCTATCCTTTTTGCCATCTCGCTCACAATCTTTGGGTCTGAACCGAAAAGCTGCAGGGAGGCGGGCATTTCTTCCGGGTGAATCGCTAAAAGGCTCTCTGTATTTTTATTGTTGTACAGAATCCCTTTCGCGCTGACCATCTCCATGCAGACAAGCCCGGCGCCCTGCTCTTTGCACAGCAAGCGAAATGGCAGGTCTGTCACGCCTGCCATGGGTCCCAGTATATAACAATTGTCCAGTGTCACATTGCCTATCGTTAAGTGTTTCATCTCTATTATCCCATTATTTCCTGTTTTTATGATAAATCAGACGCAGACCATTGAGGGTGAGCTGCGGGTCGTAGGAATCGATACTGTCTGTGGAATCCGCGATGATTTTTCCCAGCCCTCCTGTGGCAATGACCGCAATATTCTCATAGGGAGCTTCCCTCTTTATCTGCTCTATGATGTATTCTGTCTGCCCGATGGCGCCGTAAACCAGTCCTGCCTGCATACTGCTGATAGTCTCTTTTGCCAGAATGGATTTCGGCTTCTTGATTTCCACTGCCGGCAGCATCGCCGTCCCGCCCCACAGGGAGCGTCCCGCTGTCTCAATCCCCGGCGCAGTGATTCCCGCCTCAAAGGTGCCTTCCGGTCCTATCAAATCATAAGTAGTTGCTGTACCGAAGTCCACAACAATGACCGCGCCTTTTGCCAGCTCGTACGCCGCCACCGCATCCACGATACGGTCGGGTCCGATTTCCTTCGGATTTTCCGTCACAATGCGAAGCCCTGTCTTGATTCCGGCGGAGACGACCAGAGGTCTCACTTCCAGATATTTGATGATTCCGTTTGTCAGCGAATGCATGATATCCGGCACCACCGAAGCGATGATGACCGCATGGATATCCTTGGAGGAAATATCCCTGTGCTCCAGGATTCCGCAGATGGTAAATCCATATTCATCAGAAGTCCTCGCCTGTTTCGTTGTCATGCGAAACGTGCCTATGAGCTCTTCCTCATCAAACACGCCCATCGTAATATTGGTATTTCCCACATCAATCGTCAGCAGCATTTTCTTCCTCCTATCCACGTCTATTCCATTTCTTCCCCCAGGTAAAAGACCCGGAAAAATAATTCCAGTGACTCGAAAAGTTCCACTTTCTTCTGCTGGAGCTCTTTAATCTTCAGTACACTTCCAATTTCATCAAAGGCGAGGTCATTTTCTTCATGGTCCACTTTCAATTCCAGATTGCCCTCCTCATCAAAAACAACCATGAAAATGCCGCCCACATCTTCGGTGTACAGCACACACATAATCTGCAGCTCCTGTTTGACCTCCTCCGGCAATGCGTCAAATTCCGGATTGAAGTAATATTTCTGTTCATATGCGCTCGCGGCGCACAATACCATCTCTTCTTCCATCTGCTTTCCTTCCTGCTGGCCTTTTCCCGCTTTTAGCTTTTTATACTCCTGCACTGCTAGACGTATCCGTATACGCCGCGGACAGAGACTTCTCCTGCATATACTTCTTCCTGTGTGCCGTCCTCTCTTATCACCAGCAGTTCGCCGGTCTCGTTGATTCCCAGCGCGCGGGCCGTATAGGTTTCTCTGCTTCCCAGTATGCGCACTTCCCGCCCCCGGTTGATGAGCAGTCCGTTGTATTCCTCTTTGAGGAGGGAGAGATTGCCCGCCTTCTCAAATTTCCCATAGTACTCCTCAAACCGTTGCATGACCTCGGCAATGAGAGGCGCGCGCTTCACCGTATGTCCTCCTTCTATATAAAGAGAGGTTGCGGTTTCACATATATCTTCCGGAAACTCCCTGATATTCACATTGATGCCCACGCCAATCACCACATGGTTGATATAGTCTATCTCCGTGCTCATCTCTGTCAGGATTCCCACCAGTTTTTTGCCGTTTATGACAATGTCATTGGGCCACTTTATCTGCACATCAAATCCACCATACTCCCGCAGCGCCTGTGCCACGGCAACTGCCATGACCAGTGTCATCATGGGCGCTTTCTGCGGCTCTATCTGCGGGCGCAAAAGCAACGACATATAGATACTCCCGCCGGGAGAACATTCCCACGTTCTTCCGCGCCTTCCTCTGCCTGCCACCTGCATATCCGCAGCTGCCAGAGTACCGTGGGGAGCGCCCTCCTCACCCAAAAGCTTTGCCCGCAGATTGGTGGAATCTGTCTCCGGGTAGTACACCACATGACGCCCCGCCCATTTGGTCTTTATCAGGCTCTCCAATTCTTCTGCTGTCATCACATCCGGGCTGTCCACAATCCGGTAGCCCCGGTTTCTGACCGCCTCCACCTGGTAGCCCTCGTCTTTTAACTGTCCGATAACCTTCCAGATAGCAGTGCGGGACACCCCGAACTTCTCACAGAGCTGCTGTCCGGATACATATCCGTCCGCTTCCCGCAGCATTTTTAATATTTCCGCTTTCACTTTCTATTTTTCTCCCAAGGTTGCCACCATGACTGCTTTGATGGTGTGCATACGGTTTTCCGCCTCATCAAATACTTTAGACTGTTCGGACTCAAACACCTCGTCCGTCACTTCCATATCCTGGATTCCAAAACGCTCGCCCATCTCTTTTCCGATGGTCGTCTTCAAATCGTGGAACGCCGGCAGGCAGTGTAAGAAGATTGCCTCGTCCTTGGCGTTCGCCATCACGTCCTTTGTCACCTTGTACGGGGAAAGCTCGCGAATCCGCTCCTCCCATACCTCGTCCGGTTCTCCCATGGATACCCACACATCTGTGTAGATAACGTCGGCGTCTTTTGTTCCTTCCTTCACATCCTCTGTCAGCGTGATGGTCGCCCCGCTCTCTTTCGCGTATTCGCGGCACAGATTCACCAGTTCCTCATTGGGGAAGTATTTCTTAATCGTGCACGCCACAAAGTGCATACCCATCTTCGCGCAGGCAATCATCAGAGAATTTCCCATATTAAAGCGGGCATCTCCCATGTATACCAGCTTGATTCCTTTGAGCGTCCCGAAATTCTCGCGGATGGTAAGCAAATCTGCCAGCATCTGTGTCGGGTGGTACTCATTTGTCAGACCGTTCCACACCGGAACACCCGCGTATTTCGCTAAATCCTCCACAATCTCCTGTCCGAACCCGCGGTACTCGATGCCGTCGTACATTCTTCCCAGCACGCGCGCCGTATCCTCAATGCTCTCTTTCTTGCCAATCTGGGAGCCTGACGGGTCGAGATAGGTGGTCCCCATTCCCATGTCATGTGCCGCCACCTCAAAGGCACAGCGTGTACGGGTACTGGTCTTCTCGAAAATCAGAGCGATATTTTTCCCTCTGTAGTTGTCCACCGGGATACCGTTTTTCTTCTTCTCTTTTAAATCTGCTGACAAATCAAGCAGATAGCCAATCTCCTCCGGTGTAAAATCCTTCAGTGTCAAAAAATTTCTTCCTTTTAAATCCATCTCTTTGTCCTCTCCTATGTTCATCAATATATGTGTAAATCTCGGCAGATTGATTTTGTCTGCCAGCAAAGCATAACGCTCTTTTACAACCTCTGTCAATGCATCTACCGTATAAATCTCATATTTCGGCACCCGAAGGAGCTTCGCGGTGGCTTCCAGCATGGCGAGATACAGTTCCTTATCGGAAAATCCCAGGGCGAGCTTTAACACAAATGCCATCTCTGCCTTCTCCCTCTCGGGAACCCCTTCTAACTGCTGCTCATACCAGGCGTCGTCGTGGGTCTGCTCCAGATAGTAGATAATCCCTTCCAGCCCGTACAGCAGACGTTTGGCATCGTAGTATCCAATCTTAAAATTTCTGCGGCTTTTCTTTCCTTCAAATTCTATGATGCTCCCAAGTCTCACCCGCGGACCAATCTCATAGACCTCGCTGTCCTTGGGAAGTTTCACCCGCGGTACCCTGCCGGGACCGTGTATGCGGATTTCGATAATATCTGTATAGCCCCGCTTTACCAGCGAATTAAGCGGGACATTGTTCACCACCCCGCCATCGATATAGCGCTTGCCATGGAGCTTTTCATTCTTAAATCCCACCAGATACGCGCTTGCCAGAAGAAAGTCCTCAAGCATCCCCTCCGGAATGTCCTCGATACTTAGGTCTAATTCTTTCATATCTGTGACAGAAAACGTCAGAAGACAGAACTCTTTCCCGGAGTTCCTTATCTTCTCCTCATCTATGACGCTGTGAATAAGCTCCCGCAAAGGAGTGACATCCACACCGCCGTCGTAGAGCGCCTTCCAGATTTCCGCCAGCACGTCCGCGAATTTCCCTTTTCCGCTGAAGAGGTCTTCCATCCAGGTGTCATCCACATCCATCACTTTGGAAAAGGTCATCTCACTCCATATCTTCTCCGCCATCTCTACGTCATCCATACAGATGAGCGCGCCGTTTAAAGCGCCCACGGAGGTTCCCGCCACGGCGTTAATCTTCATGCCCGCTTCTTTTAAAGCCTTCCACGCGCCTATCTGATAAGCGCCCCGGGCTCCCCCTCCATCTAAAACAATACCATATTCCTTCGTCAAATCCAATAGCGGTTCCATCGCATCACTCCTGTCGTCTCCTCTGCCTGCTCACCTCATACATCAGCACTGCCGAAGCCACCGCCGCATTAAGCGACTCCGCCTGTCCCTCCATGGGGATACGCACCCGGCATCCGGCACACGCGGCTACCTCCTCGCGCAGTCCATTCCCCTCATTTCCTATCAGGAACGCACAGCCTTCTCTGTAATCCTCTTCATCGTAGAAAGTCTTCCCCTCCAGATGTGCCGCGTATACGCTTATTTTCTTTTCTTTTAATTTTTCAATCTCTGTACAGATATCCTCTGCATAGTAAAACGGAACCCGGCATATGGCCCCCATTGTGGAGCGGATAACCTTGGGATTGTAAATATCCACGCACTCCCTGCTCATGAGGATTCCCGTAGCTCCAGCCGCCTCCGCAGTCCGAAAAATAGTCCCCAGATTGCCGGGGTCCTGCAGGTTATCCAAGACCAGGATATGTGGAACCTGCCCCCTCCTCTCACCTGTGATATCAAAAAGGTCATATTCCATCTGCCTGACAACTGCCAAAATTCCCTGGGGAGTTTTGGTATCTGAGACATAGGCAAAGACCGTATCTGACAACACCTGTACTTCTGCCCCTGCCTTTCCATCGGACAGCCGGGACGCCTCTCTTTTATTCTTTTCCCACCAGCTTTCGGAAATATACAGAGCCTTGATGCGTTCCGGCGGCATCTCCTTCACCAATCGGATTCCCTCTGCCAGAAATACCCCTTCTTTATCTCGTATCCTGCTCTTTTTTTTGAGCTGCACGAGCTCTTTTATCTTCGGGTTTGATGTGCTTGTTATCATGCTACTCCCTCTGTTTCTCTTTACTTGCCCTCTCTTTACAAGGGCATATTCTTTTCTCTATGATTCCGTGTGGAACTTCTCCAAAACAGAATTTGCTCCTATGATGATGAGGATACCATCTTCCGGAAGCGGCTCCTGCGGATTCAGAACCACCTTCACCTCTTCATTCTGGATAATCCCCACCACATTCAGGCCAAATTTTTCGCGTATTTTTAATTCGGCAAGGCTGTGTCCCACCCATTTCTGGGGTACTGCTGTCTCTGCCATACTGTACTCCGAAGAAAGTTCCATCCAGTCTGTAAAAGTGCTGGATACCAGGTTCTTCGCCACGCGGCTTCCCATCTCTCGCTCCGGATACACGATAGAATCCGCGCCGACCCGCTCCAGGATGACTCCCTGCAGATGGTCTTTTGCCTTTGCCAGTACATAAGGGATTCCCATCTCCTTGCTCAGCATGGTCGCCATGATGCTGGCTTCCAGATTTTCGGAAACCGCCACCACTGCCCCGTCCAGATTCCTTCCTCCCAGCGTCTGCATGACTTCCGGGTCAGATACATCCGCTTTCATGGCATAGGATACCATATCTGAAATCTCCTGTATCTTCTCATAAGACTTATCCACAACCAGAACATCGCAGCCCAGACTTTCCAGGGTCAAGGCAACACTCCAGCCGAAACTTCCCAGCCCAAATACTGCAAATTGCTTTTTCATTTTTCTTCTCCTCTGCTATCCTGATATTTTTCCACTATAAAAAATACTGTCACGCTCTATCCCAACATAATCCGTTTCTCCGGCAGTTCCCGAAGCTGTGTGCCCGCCCTTGCCTTTCCGGCAAAGACGAGAGCCATTGTCATGGGACCAATCCTGCCTGCATACATCAGAACCATCAACACTGCCTGACTGCCCCTCTCAAGCGCGGGAGTCAAATTAGCGGAAAGCCCAACCGTCCCTACCGCGGAAGTTGCCTCATACATAATATCAAGGTAGTCCGTTCCCGGCTCCAATACCGTAATGACCAGAATACCTGCAACCCACAATACACACGTCACAAAAACAATGGCAATTCCCGTACGCACATTGGAATCTTCTATCTTTCTGCCAAAACACTCGGTATCCTTTCTGCCCCGCAGCACAGAAATAACTGTCAGCAGAAGCATCGCCATGGTCGTGGTCTTCACACCGCCCGCCGTACCGCATGGAGAACCTCCAATCAACATCAGGATACAGCCTAACATTCTGGAGCCTGCTGTAAGTTCTGCCTGCGGTATTGTCGCATATCCCGCTGTCCTTGTAGTCACAGACTGAAAGCCGGATGCCATCAGTTTATCTCCTAAATTCAAGTCTCCCATTGTCCCAGGATTACTGTATTCCAGCAAGAAATATCCCACTGTTCCTAAAATCAGCAGTAATGCTGTCATCGTAAGGACAACTTTGCTCTGCAGGCCAAGCCGCCTCCACAGTCTGATTTTAGGCTCTTTTCCTTTTATTACCCGGCTGCTGTTCATCTGGATGTCATGCCATACCGGAAATCCCAAGCCACCTGCAACAATCAAGAACATTGTTGTGAAATTTACAATAGGTGAAGACACATAATCCATAAAGCTGTTGCTGCCTAAAATGTCGATTCCTGCATTGCAGAAGGCAGATATCGAGTGAAAGAGGCTATATCCTATCCCATCGCGCACTCCGTACTGGGGTATAAATGCCATGGCAAACAGAACTGCGCCAATCCCTTCAACAATGAGCGTTCCTTTTAAAATGCGGATAACAAATTTCACAAGCCCGGAAAGGGTATCCAGTCCGTATGCCTGCTGAATCACAATCCGGTCTTTCATAGTAATCTTTCGTCTGAGAAGGAGAAAAAACGCCACAGTACAGGCGATAATCCCCAATCCGCCAATCTGTATCAGAAGCATCAGGATGATTTTTCCCAAAAGCGTAAACTGCTCTGCCGGAACAATCGTCACCAGTCCTGTCACACATACTGCCGATACAGAGGTAAATAAAGAATCAAAGAATGCGATAGGCTTCTGGTTGCAGACAGGAAGCCACAAGAGGACTCCGCCTGCAAAAATAACACCAAAGAAGCCAATCGCAATTTTCTGCATTGTATTAAATCGTATTCTTCTTGTACTGTTCTTCTTTTCCATGGGTTTCCACACTCTTCTCTAATAAACTCACCCGGGGAGGAGTCCACCGGATGAGCCTCATTAAACTTTAAACCGGTACCCCACACCCCAAATTGTCTCAATATACTGCGGATGTGACGTGTCGTATTCAATCTTCTCTCGAATTTTCTTGATATGCACTGTTACTGTGGCGATATCGCCGATGGATTCCATATCCCAGATTTCCCGGAACAATTCTTCCTTCGTGTATACGTGATTCGGATGCTTTGCAAGGAAAGTCAGAAGGTCAAATTCCTTTGTAGTAAAGGAGCGCTCCTCGCCGTTGACCCACACCCGCCTCGCCGTGGTGTCGATTTTCAGCCCGCGAATCTCAATCACTTCATTTTCTTCCACATTGCTTCCGATGAGACGCTCATATCGCGCCAGATGTGCTTTCACTCTCGCCACCAGCTCACTGGGGCTGAAAGGCTTTGTCATATAGTCATCCGCGCCCAGACCGAGTCCCCGGATTTTATCGATATCATCCTTTTTCGCGGATACCATGATAATCGGCGTGTTCTTCTGGTCCCGCACCTGGCGGCAGATTTCAAAACCATCCACGCCCGGAAGCATCAAATCCAAAATAATAAGGTCAAAATCTTCCTCCAGCGCCTTCTGTCTGCCTTCCTCTCCGTCACAGGCGACTTCCACTCCAAAGCCGCTCAGCTCCAGATAGTCCCGCTCTAATTCAGCGATGCTCTCTTCATCTTCCACGATTAAAATGCGTTTACTCATCCATTGGTACCTCCTGATATTTTCTGACTACGAAGTACATGGTCGTGCCCTCTCCCTCATTGCTGGTTGCCCAGATATTTCCGCCATGTTCCTCTACAATTTTCTTGACAATGGAAAGCCCAATCCCGCTGCCTCCTTTTGAAGAGTTCCGCGAGGCATCCGTCCGGTAAAACCGGTCGAATATATACGGCAAATCCTTCGCCGCGATGCCCTTTCCGTTGTCTCCAAGTTCCACCTGGATAAAATCTCCCACATCCTTTAAATTCATCGTAATCTTCCCTTTGGGTTTATCCATGTATTTCAGGGAATTGGATACGATATTGTTGATAACTCTGCGAAGCTGCTCCGGGTCCACAATAACCTTGGAATCCACTTCCACATAATTGCAATAGGAAAACTCCACGCCCTTTGCCTCCAACTCCATGTGAAGGTCCTCCGCGCAGTCCGCAAAGTATTCTTTCGCTGATATCGTTGTAAAATTGTACGGTATACGGTTGGTATCTATTTTCGAATACAATGTCAGCTCATTAATGAGAAGGTCCATCTCATTAGCCTTATTGTAAATGGTTTTGATGTATCTGTCCATCTTTTCCGGCGTATCCGCCACGCCGTCCATAATTCCCTCCACATAACCTTTGATTGCCGTGATAGGCGTCTTTAAGTCATGGGAAATATTGCTGATAAGCTCCTTGTTCTCCTTATCATAAGCGACCTTCTCCTCGGCGTTCGCTTTCAGGCGCAGCCGCATCTCCTCAAAGTCCTGGCAGAGCTGTCCTATCTCATCGTCCGCCTCTCTCTTTATCTCAAAATCCAGATTTCCCTCTTTAATATTACGCGCTGCCTTCTGAAGCTTTGCCAGGGGCACGGACACCGTGCGGTAAATCCAGTAAATCAAGAGCGCCGCTGTCAGAAAGACAATCAACAGATACACCTGCTGAATCTCATTGACCTTGCGCGGTGCGAACGTATACATCGCCACTGTAGTAAAAATGGTCGGCAGTATCATCACAGTCATAAAAGCGATTATCAGTTTTGTCTTCAGCTTCATCTCCTGTTTCCTCCCATACTGATTTCCCCCGGACATTTTACGCCGTGCAGGAGAACCTTTATTCTATAGTACGCTCCAAAGGATTTTCCTATGGAATAAAACAAGGCGGGTCCTTGGTAAAGTGCCCGCCTCTGTTTAAAATCCGCACTGTGCTCAGACCTTCTGTGCCCCGGTCTTACCCCTTTCGTGTACTGTCGTCGTCTCTGACCGGGAACAGTGTAATTAGTATAGCATACCCCAGGACTTTAATTCAACATCATCCCAGATATCTTTTCAGTGCTTCTGCTTTATCCAGTTTTTCCCATGGCAAATCCAAATCGTTTCTGCCGAAATGCCCATACGCTGCCGTCTGCTTGTAAATCGGACGGCGAAGGTCCAGCATCTTGATGATTCCCGCCGGACGGAGCTCGAAATTCTCTCTTATAATCTCCACCAGCTTGCTGTCAGAAACCTTCCCTGTCCCGTATGTATTGACCATGATGGATGTCGGCTGTGCCACGCCGATAGCGTAGGAGAGCTGAATCTCACATTTTTTTGCCAGCCCCGCCGCCACAATATTCTTAGCCGCATAGCGCGCCGCGTAAGCCGCGGAGCGGTCTACCTTGGTGCAGTCCTTTCCGGAGAAAGCCCCGCCGCCGTGGCTCGCCATACCGCCATACGTATCTACAATAATCTTCCGTCCTGTCAGCCCGCTGTCTCCGTGCGGTCCGCCGATAACAAAACGCCCTGTAGGGTTGATGAAAAACTTCGTCTCCTCATCCACCATATCTGCGGGAATAATTTCATCAAATACATATTTTTTGATGTCCTTATGAATCTGTTCTTGTGTCACATCCGGGTCATGCTGTGTAGAGAGAACCACCGCATCCAGACGTTTGGGAACTCCTGACTCGTCATATTCCACTGTTACCTGTGTCTTGCCGTCGGGACGCAGATAGGGAAGTGTCCCGTCCTTTCTGACCTTGGTAAGCTGAAGTGCCAGTTTGTGTGCCATGGCAATCGGATACGGCATATATTCTTCCGTCTCATCGGACGCATAGCCGAACATCATGCCCTGGTCTCCTGCTCCGATGGCTTCAATATCGTCCTCCATGGTATGCTCCTTTGCCTCTAACGCCTTGTCCACGCCTAAGGCAATATCCGCAGACTGCTCGTCAATGGTAGTAATAACGCCGCAGGTATCCGCGTCAAATCCGTATTTTCCCCTCGTGTATCCAATCTCACGCACTGTATCCCTCACAACTTTTGGGATATCCACGTAAGCATTGGTGGTAATCTCTCCCATCACCATGACAAGCCCTGTCGTCGCGCAGGTCTCACATGCCACACGGCTCATGGGGTCCTGCTTGAGCAGTTCGTCCAGAATCGCATCAGAAATCTGGTCGCACATCTTATCCGGGTGTCCCTCTGTTACAGACTCGGATGTAAACAATAATTTTTCCATACTAGACTCCTTTCGTCACTTTCTCCTCCGCGTGTACTGTCTCCGTTTGGCACTCCTCCCTCGATTCCGCTTCGCTCCATCTCGGTTGCCGG
>OGQQ01001946.1_pt1 | contig 14496 bp, 13 predicted proteins | sample 1553281 | NCBI WGS metagenome assembly OGQQ01 (sample SAMEA2579937, study PRJEB22360) | human gut metagenome | biome: human gut; feature: human-associated habitat; material: faeces | place: Denmark | collected 2008/2010 | reverse complement strand
CCAGACGATTCACATACTCACACACTGAATCTTCATTATCTGCAGAACACGGTCCGATAATGACTGCAAATTTGTCCGATTTTCCCGTAAAAATATCTCGAATCTCCTGATCTCTTTTTTTCTTTAACTCTGCAAGCTTTTCTGACAGAGGATATTCTTCCTTCAGTTCTGTTGGAGAAGGCAGTGTCGTATTGAATTTCATAGACATATTTTTTCTCCTTCTATGTTTCTTCTCTCTTATTCATTCAAGACTGCACTATCCTAAAATCTGTACTCCACCAAGAAGCACATAAGATATGAACCACATAATTACAGTTGCCATGCAGATTCCAATGATGACTGCCGGAAATGCTTTCTTAAATTTCACACCGAGAAGTGCGGCAATGAGTGAACCTGTCCATGCTCCGGTTCCCGGAAGCGGAATACCAACAAATAATACAAGTCCCCAGAATTCATATTTTTCAATCTGGTCTTTTTTCTTCATTGCTTTTGCTTCCAGCTTATCTACCAGCGGTTTTAAATGTTTTGTTCCTTTCATCCAGTTAAAAATCGGTGTGATCAGAAGCAGGATAAACGGAATTGGGATCAGGTTCCCGACCAGACAGATCGGGATTGCACGCCAGGTCGGGATATTTAAAAACGCCGGACCTGCCGCAAGGATTCCTCCCCTGAGCTCCAGAATCGGAATCATTGAAATAATAAAGATAATCAGTTCTTTGGCAGCCTTGCCACCCAGATGAGTTACAAACCACTGTACTAAAGTTTCAGTCATACAAATCTCCTATTTTTTACTTATTAAATCGGTGCTTGACGTGTCAATACGCATAAATTGCTTATTTGTGTAAGCACAAACGCAATTTATGTTTTTAACACTTCATCATATATTCACGGAGGAAGGCAAAGAGTGCTTCCATCTCTTCTCTCGTACCGATCGTCACACGCAGATATTGCTCAATCCGCTCGCTTCCCCAGAAACGCACATAGATTCCTTTTGCTTTCATTGCTTCAAAGAGTTCTTTTGCATCGTATTCCGGATGTGATACAAAGATGAAGTTTGCGCTTGGTTTTGGAAATACAAAGCCGAGCTTTTTGAATTCTTCTTCTGCCCAGTCTCTTGTCTCCACAATTTTACGTGTTGTCTCAGCAAAATATTCTTTATCTTTTACCGCTTCTGCTCCGTATACCAGAGAAGTTTTGTTCATAGTATAAGAATTGAACGAATATTTTGCATCGTTTAAATACTTGATCAGGAGCGGACTTGCGATTGCATATCCAATACGCATTCCTGCCATCGATCTTGCCTTTGAAAATGTCTGCGTAATGATCAGGTTGTCATATTTGTCCAGAAGCGAAAGTGCTGACTCTCCTGCGAAATCAATATATGCCTCATCCACAATCACAATAACATCCTGGTTGTGTCTGATGATATCTTCCACAAATTCCAGATCTTCATAGATGGATGTCGGTGCATTTGGATTCGGGAAAATCACACCACCATTTTCCGGATAATAATCTTCTTTTATGATATGGAAGTTTTCATCTACCTTCTTGCATTCGTATGGAATCCGGTAAAGATCCGCCCATACTTTGTAGAAGGAATATGTAATATCCGGAAAGAAAACCGGTTTTTCCGAGTTAAAGAAGGTAAGGAAACACATAGAGAGAACATCGTCAGATCCCACTCCCACAAAAACCTGATCTTTTCCAACATGATAAAAGTCCGCCAGTGCACTGACCAGTGTATCAGATGTCGGATCCGGATACAGCCTTAAACTGTCCACATGACCCTCCAGCTTTTTCATTGCCGCAAGAACTCCCGGTGCAGGTGGGTACGGATTCTCATTGGTATTCAGTTTGATCACTTTTTTCTGTGGCTGTTCACCCGGAACATAAGGTTCTACTTTTCGGATATTTTTCTCAAATTCTCTCATCTTGCTTTCTCACCTTTCTGTCACATCTTTTGCTTTTGTCTTATCCTAGCTGATATTCTTTTGCAAGCTCTTTGAATTTCGGCAGTGCATTTACGATTGTCTCATAAGCTACACAATATGCAATTCTGACATATCCTGCACATCCAAAAGAACTTCCCGGTACTAGAAGCAGATTATATTTTTTTGCTTCCTGGCAAAATGTCTTTTCATCCTTGATCGGAGTCTTCATGAACAGGTAAAATGCACCCTGCGGTTTGACACATTCAAATCCACATTCTATGAGTCCCTGGTAAAGAGTCTCCCTGTTTCTGTTATAGTATGAAATATCGGTTTTCTCATGCAGACATCTTGCAACTACCTTTTGCTGCAGGGTTGGCGCATTGACAAATCCAAGAATACGGTTTGCAACATTTGCTGCTGCAATGAGTGTCTCTGAATCTTTTACATCATCCGGAATCACCAGATATCCGATTCGCTCTCCCGGCAGAGAAAGAGATTTACTATAAGAATATCCTACGATCGTATTGGCATAATACCTGGTCAGATACGGTACATCCACACCATCATAAGCAAGCTCACGGTATGGCTCATCAGAGATAAGATAAATCTCTGTTCCGTATTCGTTCTGCTTCTTCTCCATGATCTCTGCCATCTTCCTGATCGTCTCTTCGGAATAGACAACACCGGTCGGATTATTCGGTGTATTAACGATCACTGCTTTTGTCTTCGGTGTGATCTTTGCCTCAAATTCATCCAGCTTTGGCTGAAAATCTACGGTATTCGGTGAGATTTCAACCAGAACACCGTCAAAATTATTGACATAACTTCTGTACTCTCCAAAGTACGGTGCAAATGTGATCACTTCATCTCCCGGATTTAACAGTGCTTTTAAAATAACATTCAGTCCGCCTGCTGCGCCAACTGTCATCGTAATATTTTTTGCTGCAAATGCAGTACCAAATCGCTCATTCAGAGATTCAGCTACAGCCTGGCGAACATCTTCATATCCCGCATTGCTGTTAGTATATCCATGAAGCACCAGTTCATCTTCTTCATCCAAAATATCAAGAATCGCCTGCTTTACGGCTTTCGGTGCCGGTACATTTGGATTACCGAGACTGAAATCAAATACATTTTCCGGTCCGTAAATTTTTGCAAGACGATTTCCCTCTTCAAACATGGCGCGGATTGCCGAGCTGTTTGCCACCATATTTTCCATCTTCTTAGATATCATCTTTTGCACACTCCTTTTCGCTGTCTTCGTTTAATGTCACAACACCTTTTTCTACCATAAATACCGGTTTGTAGGAAAGCTTGGCCTTTCTTAATCCTTCTTCTCCAACATCATCTTCCCGGTTGGTATATTTGTATTTTCCGGCAATTTCATGCTCTACGAACTGCTGGTTGATCATGGTATACGCACCTTCAATATCCGCATAAGCTTTTTCGATATGAACCACAAAGGTATCGTCATTTACCGCTTCTCCAATCGTAAATGCAACAATCTCATCACCAACTCTGAGCAGACCTCCGATCAGGTTCAGTTCTTTGTAAAGGCGCAGTGAATTGAGTGTTACACACATCTCGGAATTCTTCTCTTCATCATCTTCACAGCCATTCAGATTCCGCCATTTCAGTGCCATCTGAAAACACTCTTCCAGATTATCCTCTGTAATCGTTTCGTAACTCCAGTTATCTCCGTGAAGTGCTTTAAATTTATTGACGTGATTCCTCTTGCCGTGCAGCTTTTTGCCGGAAAGTGTTGCAAGTTTCTCACTTTCATAGACATAATCCGCCTCATCTCTGTGATAGGTGATGTCGAATTTGCCTGGAAACCATGTTTCAAGCTTGGCGAAATTCTCTTTTGTCACCCCATACAGACAGAATGGAACGCCTTTTTCTTTCTCCCACTTCATGATATTTTCAATCGCTGCTTTTACATCTTCATCTTCACCTGCCGGAAATGCATAGCCGTAACCTGCACTGTTGTCCCGGAACAGGAGAACGTTATTATATTGTGCAAATTCTACTTCGTAAAACCTTGCCCACAGATATACATTTGCAAAAGTACGGTCGCAGCTTCTGCTTGGGTACTTTTTGAAATAAAAATCAATAAGATCCCGGTCTGTCAGTTCTGGTCTTTTAAATTTTGCTTCTGCCATAAAAAATCCTTCCATATTCCGCTTTTTTGCGGTACTGTCTGTTAGTATACCACATTTTGAGTGGATTTTTGCGGTTTTCTTGTATTTTTTTGTGTTACTTGTAAAGTTAGTGAGCCAAGACTGCAAAATAGAACGTTCCAATTCCACTCGGCAAACCATTCCGATAAGCCTCTGAAAGCGAAAATTGTGTCAGCAATGGCTTCCACAATTTTTGAGTCTCATCTCCGTAGTGCAAAATGTCAGCAGACGAGATTATTGCAGCCTCTCCCTCTGGTTTTTCAAGACAAAACAGAATGGAATGATTTATAAGAAACAGAACCCACAGCCATCTTCGGGCTGTGGGTTCTGTTGACTGTTGAAGTTTGTTGGTTGCAGATATTCCTTTCGTACTTTTAAAGTATGACGATAGTGTAATATCAACTACATGTATTTACGTAAAATAATTTTTTTCTGCAGTATATTTCTACTTCTCTTCTGGGGGAAGTTCTTCACCGGCTAGTTTTAAGATGTTGCTGATCTCATCTTCGGTGATGCCGGCGAATTCTTCCAGCTCGTCTACGCTGACTTTTCGGCCGAGTTCATCGGAAAGTTTTTTGATCTGTTCATCAAGGTCGTTGACTTTTTCTACCATGCGGTTATCTTGTTTTTTAGTCTCTTCCTGAGATTCAAGAAGTGCCTGCATGCTTTCTTTTGCCATGCTTAAAAGGGCTTCGGTATCATCTGCATGGTCTTCCATGGCGAGCATGAGTCCCATGTTGCCTTCCTGGACGAGATCTCCGATGTAGATATCTGCCCTGTGCATCTCTTTTGCCATGGTGAGGATTGCCGGTAGGAGTTCTTTTAATGGATCCCCATCTCTTAATCCTTTCAGATCCTGCTCGTAAAGGTTTAAATAATTCTGTTCTTCCTGGGTATATCGGATCGGTTCTTCGGTGTTTTCTGCATTTTTGATCGAACCACCGGCTTTGACGTAGCCTTTTACGATTACTTTCTTGGAAAGAAGATAATCAAATACAAGCTCCATCTGTTCTGCTGATAAATTGTCTTCTGCGAAGTAAGCTTCGACTGTGGCTTTGTCTGTGATGTTATTTTGGCTTTCACACAGGGTAAGGATCCCTGCAAGTTTTTCACGAAATTCTAATCTTTCTGCCATATTTTGATTCTCCCGATTCTATAATGTATGAATATATTTTTCTTGTTCTTCCGGTCAAGAAAGACAAGAAACGTAATCAACAAACTAATGATTGCTTTCCTGTAGCATATCGCTACAGATTTATCATAACATTATATTTCCTACCTGACAATTTATTTTTCTGCAATCTGGTATCAAGAGCAACTAAATGCTTTTTGTCTGATTGTTTTGTTCGATATATTCAGCTATTTTTTCTAAGAGATATGTGCCGCCTACTATGATTGTGGTGCCTCCGATGATTCCGATGATAAATGGTGCCATAACTGTCATTCCTTCCGTTTCTGTTTATGTAGGTTTCTTTTGACAGTTTTATTGTATTAAATCTACGGGTGCAGAACTATCATGGTTGATTTAAATGTTTGTTAAATCAGCACGCAGCATATTTTTCTTAATCGATTTCTCATTTTCACTTTTCAGGATATCCGACATATATTATATAAAGTTCATTTTTTGAGGTATATCTATGCCTGTATCTATCATGCTCGATGCCGGTCACGGAGGACGTGATCCGGGAGCTGTGTATAATGGTCGCCAGGAAAAGGATGATGTACTGAAGCTGGTGCTTGCGATCGGAGAAATTTTACAAAACAGCGGAATTGATGTGGAATACACACGGACAACGGATATTTATGAGACACCTTTCCAGAAAGCAACAGAGGCAAACGAAGCCGGTGTGGATTTCTTCATATCGATCCACCGGAATTCCAGTCCTCTTGCCAATCAGTACATGGGTGTGGAAAGCCTGATCTATAACCTTTCCGGTATCAAATATGAGATGGCGGAAAATATCAATGCACAGCTGGAGACAGTTGGGTTCAAGGATCTCGGAGTAAAGGCGCGCCCAAATCTGGTTGTCCTTCGCCGTACAAAAATGCCGGCGCTTCTGATCGAAGTCGGTTTTATCAATTCTGATTCTGACAACACTCTTTTCGATAAGAACTTCAATGATATTGCGCAGGCAATTGCAGATGGAATCCTGGATACGCTGGAAGAAAAAGGGCTCTGGAAACCAGAAGGCGCAAGAAACAGTTCGACCGCATCGGAATCCGGAAGGACTTCTTCTGATGCAGATACTTCTGATTCCGTTTCTCCTGCTGACGGTTCTGCAAAATCAGATGTTGGTACCCTGACAAATTCAGGCTCAGTCCATGATTCTCCTTGTACGTCAGACTCTGCTCACATGAATCCGTCTGATGAAAATACAGACTCCGAATTTCCTAATTCTTCTCCATCTGTAACCTACAGTGTGCAGGTCGGTGCATTCCGAAATCCGGCGTATGCCAGACGGCTTCTTAATGAACTGACCGAAATGGATTTCCCTGCCCGGATTGATGACAGCAGCAAGTATGACCGGGTTCTGGTCGGTCAGTTCGATGTATTGAATGATGCTGCCATGATGGAACGAAGACTAAAACAGAGCGGATATCCAACTGTGATCGTGAGCTTTTCTGAAGAAGTCTGAATCTTTTTACTCGTTATTCTCAAAAAAGTTTTGAGTATAAAATAATATTTTCATGTCTTATCCCGGACACCAAAGATATTCCATTCAAAACGAAATTTTTCGAGATTGCTTTCAATAACAACGGGTTTTATACTTATATACCAAACACAAAAAACAAAGGAGGAAAATGATATGTCACCGAGAAACACAGCGAAAGCGGATATTGTCCTGAAAAATTTCTGGAAAGACAATGCGCATTTCGCAGATTTGTTCAATGCAGTCTTGTTTGACGGGGAACAAAAGCTGCACCCGGAAGATCTCAGGGAAGCTGATGTAGATCTTTCATCTGTCCTAAAATTCAACGGACATATAGAAACAATCCAGTGGCTGAGAGATGTCGTAAAAAAGACAGCCTATGGAATGGATTTTGTGATCTGGGGTATTGAAAACCAACAGAAAATCCACTATGCAATGCCACTAAGACATATGATAGAGGATGCACTTTCATACTTAAAAGAGTATAATGAAATTGCAAAAAAGAATCTGGATGAAAAGACCACAAATACAAAAGATGAATTTCTATCCAGATTCAAAAAAACAGACCGGCTGCATCCTGTAATCACTCTGTTCATTTATTACGGAGAAAAGGAATGGGACGGGGCAACCAGTTTGAAAGAAATGCTGGAACTGCCAGACTATCTTGAGAATCTTGTGCCCGATTATAAGATGAACCTATTACAGCTCAGAAACAGCGAAAATCTAAAATTCAAAAATAAAGATGTCCAGACAATATTTGATGTAAGCCGGTTGATTTATGGCAAAAATTATGGCAAAATTACAAGTATCTACAAAGATCAAAATCTTACAAATGAGTTAGGAATTGTAATTGGCGCAATCACCGGCTCGCAGGAACTGATAAACTATGCAGCGTCAGAAAAAGAAGGAGGTCAATTTAATATGTGTACAGCTTTAGATGAATTAATAGAATCCGGAAAAGAAAAACTGCTTACCGAAATGGTTGAAAAAAAACTTGCCAAAAATAAAACTCCAGACACGATAGCAGATGAACTGGAAACAGATATTTCCATAATCAATAACATTATCGAGAAAATTGAAAAAAGTGCATAATCAGCACATTATGGTTATTTTATCCATTACACCGTGTAATTAATGAAAAATCTCATTTTCTAAAAAAGATCCTGTATAAAACCACTGCCTAAACAAGCTTTGATTTTAGCAGGATCTTTTTATCATCTCACAAAAACACACTTATATTTCTATCTCATCACTTATCTCGGCATCCCTTTCTCCTCATCCGCAACATACTCGAAGAAATCAAAGTCCGCATAATGCTTATGCAGCACTCTGTCCGCGCAGGTCAGTCCTACAAATGTTCCTGTAAACTCACCATATTTGCAGTATTCATCCGAGAATTTTGTTGTATCAAATGGTCCGCCGATTTTCACAAACTGCTCTCCGTCATAGCTCCACTCGAACCAGGACTTTCTCCCCTCAATATTCAGCCGCAGATAGATCGGCACATCCTCTACCGGAATACGGGTATTCAGAAGTTCTGTCTTGGTTCCATTTTCCAGATGGATGATGGAAAGTGCACTCTGTCCCAGTGTCTGGCTGTAATATTTACGAAGGTTGATGTAGTTCATGTTGTCATAATACATGATCAGTCCGGCGCTGTGCTGATGGGTTTCCGGCTTGAATTCCATTTTGGTTGTCACCCTTGCATAGACGCTGGTCAGCTTTCTTGCCAGAATACTTACTTTGTTCAGAGAGGTTCTGGATTCCTGTCCGCGAATTCTCACATAACCCGGGCGAGCCTTCACATCTGCAAATCTCTGCGGCATGATTCTCGGCGCATAGTACCAGTTGCCAAGCTCTTCTCCATCGAAATCATCGAATGACGGAATCTGCGGAACCGGGTACTCCGGAAGCCTGCTCTCTTCCACATACTCTTTTGCAAGATTGTCATCATCATACATCCGAAGCCATCCGTCTTCTGTCCACTTCATTTTCTGGATAGCAGTCTCACGTCCCAGTGTACAGCGCAGCTCCGGTGCAAATGGTCTTGCGCACAGATGGACAAGATACACTTCTCCAAGGGAAGTTTCCACATAGCTTGCATGACCGGATTTCTGAAGAACGCTGTCCGGATTATAATATTTCGGTTTCAGATGATCCGGATCCTGACGTTCATAAGATATGCCCGGTACACTCGTTACGATTGGGTTCATCGGATCGCCTTCATATGGTCCCCATACATTTTTTGACCGTCCCATGGTAACACAGTGATTGTATCCGGTTCCACCTTCTGCACACATAATGTAATAATAACCATTTCTCTTGGTCAGATGTGGTGCTTCGATACATCCCCGGTCGGTCCCACCGTTCCAGATACGCTTTGGATATCCGATCACTTCCTGCTTCTCTGGTGAATATTCGATCATGCAGATTGCTCCCGGCTTCTCATAGCCTTCACGGGTCTCCCACTCCAGAGATACTACCCATTTTCTTCCGTCATCATCGTGGAACATGGAAGCATCAAATCCTGCTGAATGCAGATAGACCGGTTTGCTCCACGGTCCGCGGATGTCTTTTGCCGTAATCACATAATTGTCCACATCAAAGTATCTTGCGTTCATGGAATTCATCACTCCATATACGACATAGAACAGATCCTCCTGCTCGCAATAAGTCAGGCACGGTGCCCAGATTCCCTTTGCTGACGGAAGCTTTTTCAGATCGACTTCTTCGTCATCTGTCAGTACATGTGTGTACAGTTCCCAGTTCTTCATATCCTTGGAATGGTAAACCGGGATTCCAGGCATCCATTCAAATGTTGATACTGCTATATAATAATCGTCCCCTTTTCTGCAAATGCACGGGTCCGGGTTAAATCCTTTGAAAATCGGGTTATGAATCATGATTTCTCCTCCTATATGACCAGATGCCGTTCTCTTTTTCTCTGGCATCCCATTATCACCTTGCTATTAAAATCGGTCAGAACATTTCTGGATTCCAAATATCCTTCTGCCTTTACACCCTCGGGAACCAGCCAAAGTCCACACATCTTCCAAGATCCCAGCTGTCCCATCCGGTCCAGCCTTTGTCATTAACCGTATCGGTCAGCAGCTTATAGCTCCAGTAGAAATATCCGCTTCCTGTATTCCATGCCGCAAGCTGCGCTTCTGCCACTGCCTGATAGATTTTTTTCTTTTCTTCATCACTTACGGAGCTTTCCACTTCCCCGTCCAGACCATTCAATACGGACTGTCCTCCTTTGGTATCCCATCCACAAGCCAGAGAATTGAACAGGCACCATTCTCCGCAGATCACCGGGAAATATTCTTCCATTTCCTGAATATCTTTCTGAAAATGTTCTCTGATATACTTCAGATATCCTTCCATTGTCTGCTCGCAGCCATTTGCCTCTGCAACCATCAGATACTGATGGGTATCCAGGACTACATTCTTGTACTTTTCTTCCTGCATGTAGCCCTTCCATGCTTTCAGTTCAAATCCGTCGTGAATGACCACATATTTCTCTTCCGGCATATATTTCCGGATTCTGTCGTATGCGTCTTTGTAAAATCCTCTGAGAAAATCAAATGTCACCGAACCGGAACCCTCTGCCAGCTCAGGATCAACTGCAGGATATCTCTCCGGTACCTTCATGGTTTCCCACATATTTTCTGTCACCGGTTCATTGATCACTTCAATTCCCCATAAGCCTTTTCTTTCCCCGTAACGCTCTGCCAGACGCTCCAGTACAGACAGGACAAATTCAACCTCTTCCGGATGCTTTGACCATTTACATACGCCGCAAATTCCTCCGTTGTCAAATCCATTCTGACCAAGCGGAGCGGTATGAAGATCGATCAGAATCTGTAAGCCATACGCTTCTGCCCAGTTAAATGCCTTGTCCAGTTCTTCGATACATCCGATAAATGGTTCTCTGTCGCCAAATATAAAATACGGAACCGGAATCCGGACAGCTTCCATTCCCATCGATTTGATCGTCACAAAATCACGTTCTGTAATATATTCGGAACGGTGAATCTTAATTCTTGCCTCATACACTTCTTTGGAAAGCTGTCTCGGCAGATAGTACTCATCTTCCGCTGTTGTTCCTGCAAATAACGCCGGACTCATCCATTTTTCCAGTACCAGCCAGTTTCCAAGATTGACTCCTTTAACTTTCATGATCCTTACCTCTCTTACTTCTTTATCCGCAGAGGCACCCGCCTTTCGCCGATGCCTCTTTTCATTCAATGATTTTTTTATTTTGTCTGACGTGCTTTTAAGTCTGCAATGATCTGCGGGAACTCTTTATCCAGTTTCCAGAATTTCATGATGATCAGACCACATACATAAACAGCGATCGGAATCCATACGAAGCAGACTTCGATTGAACGGAGTGCGGATGCACTCTGAACAGCTGCATCTCCTACATATCCGCCAATCTCCAGGATCATTCCAAGAAGTGCAGAACCAATACCATTTCCAATCTTATATCCAAAGCTGCATGCACTGTTTACCAGACCTTCTGTACGATATCCGGTCTTCCACTCACCATAATCGATGGTATCTGAAACCATTGCCCACATAGTTGCTCCGCCACATGCATTACCGATTCCACGTATCACACTGGAGACCACGATTCCTGCCATAGAGCCACCCACGAAATTCAAAAGCAGCATTCCGATAATATCAAGTACCAGACCGATTGCAAATACATTTCTCTTACCAAGACGTTTTACCAGCATTGCAATGAAGAACATTGCAAGAATCTGTACTACATTGAAAATTCCGTTGATCGTTGATACCAGATTTCTGTCACCTAAAATATCTTTTGCATAGTAAACGGTTGCCCCACCATTTACAGAGTACATTAAGAAGAATAATGCAAGCATTCCGGTCATCATGATCCAGTATTTATTCTTAAATAAAGCTTTGATTCCTTCTTTAAACGGTACATCTTCTACCTTTCCGTCTTCCCCTGCCGATGCCGGTTTTACACGTTCTTTTGTTCCAAAGAAGTTGATCAGGAAAGCTGCAACGGCTACCAGACCGAATACGCAGAAGGTCTTTGTCCATGCAGAAGCATTATTTCCAAATGTTTCAACTAAAGGTAACGTAAATGTATTGATCGTCAGGGTTCCTGCAGTTGCCAGCAGGTTTCTGAAAATACTTAATACCGATCTTTCATATGGATCCTGTGTCATCAGTGCGTTCAATGCAGAATATGGTACATTGATTGCTGTATAAATAACGGTAGATACCAGATTATACGTAATAAAGACATAAACTAATTTCGGTGTTGCCGCCCAACTTGTCGGTACAGAAAAAAGTAAAATCCCTGAAATTGCAAATGGGATACACATACGAAGAAGCCATGGTCTTGCTTTACCGAATCTTGATTTTGTACGATCCACGATCACACCCATGATAATATCGCTGATACCATCGAAAATTCTCGACACCATCATGATGGTTCCAACAGCCAGTGCACTTACCTTTGCATAATCTGTATAATAAAACAGTAAGAAAGCTGACATCGCCGTATAAATAATATTGCATCCAAAATCCCCACATCCGTAGGAAAATCTTTCCACCACCTTTGAAAAGGTCAATTTGTTCTTTGAATTCATCTCTCTATTCCTCTTTCAGCATATTTTTTTCATCCGTTTTGTTCTTTGCGCACTGAACATCCTTTTGTTTACGCTATTATAGTATCATATCCCATCTGGTGTGAATAGGTCTTATCCTCTGCAAAACATAGGTCGATATTCTCTTTTTATTTCTCTGAAAATATGTTAAACTTGGATATAGTAAAATAAGTATTTTCTAAAACAAACAGGAAGGAAGAACAAATATGTCATCAACGCATTCTCCTCATCTGCTTTTCAGTCCCAAAAAGAAAAGCAACAACAACGAAAACAATCATTCCTTCTCTTATGAAGTCATCTCTACTTTAGAATCAACGGGTGTCCATTTTCGAACCTCTATTGATCCCGGAAGCTATGTTCCGGCTCATTTACATCATGCAATAGAGATCATTTATCTATTAGAAGGAAATCTGACTGTCATCATGGAATCTTCTGTTCGTGAGTATCATGCCGGGGAGTGTATCCTGATCAATTCGGATATTATTCATTCTACAAAGTGTACCTCTCCGAACAAAGCAATTCTCTTTCAGATACCACTCTCCTTTCTTTCTCTGTATCTCCCGGATGCCGACCAGCTGGTATTCAATCTGGAAAACCCGGAAGAAAGTGCTGTCCGCCGTACAAAACTCGATATCTTCAAAGAGACGCTGGTTCAGATGCAGATTGCAAATGATATCCGTCCGGAAGGCTTTATCTTGCGTTTCAACAGTCTGCTCTTTGAAATTCTTTTCCAGCTATATCATAATTTCAGTATCCGTGTTGTTCATGGAAATCAGACACAGAGAGATAAAGACCGCGCAAGACTTGACACGATCTTAAACTACATCCGTCAAAACTATAAACAACATATCAGTATTGAGGAAATTGCAAATGTTGCCTATTTGCAATCCGGCTATTTTTGCCGTTTCTTTAAAAAATGTATGGGAATTACCTTTCTGGAATATCAGAACGAATTAAGACTTTCTTATATTTACCAGGATATTCTTTCGACTGATGATTCCATCAAAGATATTTTGGAGCGCCATGGATTTACAAATTATAAATTATTCCGCCGAATGTTCTTTGAACATTTCGAGATGACACCTACCGAGGTCAGGAAAAACAGAAATGCTACTTAATCAAAACAAAAAGAACAGAAAAGATTCTCAGATACCAAAATCTTTTCTGTTCTTTTTTGTATATTATAAAGGATAGATTAGTACCTCCTCGGAGGTCATGTATTCCCCTTAATAAAAGGGCTTATTTCATTATGGGCGAATGCTCTTTGCCAGTTTTTTCGCTTCTTTTGTCAGATTACAGATTTTCTCGAATTCGCCGTTTTTGATCAGATCTGCTTTTACCATCCAGCTTCCGCCGCAGCAGATGATCTTGTCAAATCCCAGATAATCTTTCAGATTCTGTGTTCCGATTCCACCGGTCGGCATAAAACGAAGCTGATTGTATGGTGCTGCCATTGCTTTGATCATAGCCACTCCACCTGCAGGTTCTGCCGGAAAGAATTTAACTACTTTCAGTCCTCTTTTTACTGCCTGTGCCACTTCAGACGGTGTCACACATCCCGGGAAAATCGGAATTTCTTTTTCCAGACAGTAATTTACGATTTCAGGATCGAATCCAGGACTTACGATGAATTTTGCTCCTGCCTTAACAGCAGCATTTCTCATAAAATCCGTTTTCCTTGAGTTCCTCTAAGTTTTCTCCAAGCCTGTAAACGAATCTGTCTATCAGTTCCTTGATAGAAAACGCGCTGAAGGAAAACCATACCTTGTTTACATGACCGCTGGTACCAATAAATTCTTACGAATCTACTATGGCAAGGTTAAGGAGTGCTTACGCAACTTAGAGCAATCTCAAATCGAAGAGTCTTAAATATCAAACGATTATCACCTCCGTTAAGCTAGCCGTTTTGGGTAGCCTATTTCTTGTGCCTATTTTTCAACTCTTAAATTTCTTCAAAAAGTACTTGACTTTTTATTAGTAGGCTTTCCTGCCGAAAATATAAGAACCACAGGGAAGACACAGTAAGCCTTGTTTGTGTCATTTCTCGGGGCGAAAATCGGGGTAAATATCCCTTTCTAAGCCTTTC
>OGQQ01001943.1_pt1 | contig 14510 bp, 13 predicted proteins | sample 1553281 | NCBI WGS metagenome assembly OGQQ01 (sample SAMEA2579937, study PRJEB22360) | human gut metagenome | biome: human gut; feature: human-associated habitat; material: faeces | place: Denmark | collected 2008/2010 | reverse complement strand
ATGATTTTCAAGGCAAAGTCTAAACCCGCCCCAAAGAACACCCCGCCAATAAGTACCCAGAGAAGTACCGGCAGCCATCCGAAAATCGCAGCCTGAATCGGTCCGTTGATGGGACCCGCTCCCGCGATAGATGCAAACTGATGTCCAAATACGACGTTGGTGTCGGCAGGCACGTAGTCCACGCCGTCTTCCATCTCATAAGCCGGGGTTTTGGCATTCGGGTCAATCCCCCATTTGTTCTGAAGATATCGTCCATAGATTAAATATGCTCCGATGAGCACGACCAGGGCGATGACCATCATAAGTATTCCACTCATTATTTCATCCTCTTTCCTTTTATTCATTTGTACAGCCTTTTTTATGTACGTATAAGGTTTTATCACTTTACTTTTGAAAAGTCAACTGATTTTTTATAGAAATTTAATATTTTGTTTATTTTCTTTCACTCGTCTCTCTCAGCTGTTTCTATATTAATAACCCCTTGTTTTATTTTTTTCTTACTTGTGTTATCCTTGTAATACCGTAATATTAAATTTTATGCCGCTCATTTGGCGGTAAAATGGAGACTACTATGAAAACTCATATTTTTCGCAACCTCGCCATTACAGTTTTTTTGCTTGCATGCGCGACCGGTCTGGCTTTTTTATTTTTCCATTTCGGACATAAGAACTCGGCGAATATCGCCCTGTTTTATACACTGGCGCTGATTTTAATTTCGCTGTACACGGATGGCTATTTCTATGGCATCGCCGCCGCGCTGTTCAATGTCATCGCGGTCAATTATTTCTTCGCGTATCCGTATTTCAAGCTGAATTTTACATTGGACGGCTATCCCATCACGTTCCTGGGGATGCTCGCTATTTCCCTCATCGCCAGCGCTATCACCTCGTCCATGAAGCGGCAGAAGCGCCTGATAGCCGAAAGGGAAAAGAAACTTGTAGAAGCGGACAAGGAGAAGCTGAGAGCGAATCTGCTGCGGGCGGTGTCTCACGACCTGCGCACCCCGCTCACCAGTATCATCGGCTCCTCTTCCTCCTATCTGGAGAATTACACAGACCTCCCGGATGCCGAGCGCACCGAGCTGGTCTTAAATATACGGGAAGATTCGGAATGGCTCTTAAACATGGTAGAAAACCTTCTGACTGTCACCCGGATTTCCGGCAATACAGGGAAGGTTAAAAAATCCCTGGAAGTCGTGGAAGAGGTGGTGTCCGAAGCCATCCTGCGGCTCCAGAAACGTCTGCCGAATATGAAAGTCAAAGTCACCATGCCCAATGATTTTCTGATGCTTCCTATGGATGCCACTCTGATTGAGCAGGTGCTCATCAATCTGCTGGAAAATTCTTTCATTCACTCCGGCAGTGAACAGCCTTCCGACCTCATCATCCGAGAAACCGAGGATTCCGTCACTTTCACCATCAAGGACTACGGCATCGGACTGGACGAGAAGCGCCTCCCCTTCATCTTTGAAGGGCAGTATTCTTCTGATTCCTCTGACGGAAATAAAGGAATCGGTATCGGACTTTCCATCTGCAAGACTATCGTACAGGCGCATGACGGAAGCATCACCGCCGCCAACCACACGCACGGCGCGGAATTTTCATTTACTCTGCCAAAAGACAAGGAGGAAGACAAACATGCATAAGTTTTCTGTTCTGATTATAGAAGATGAAAAAAATATCCAGGCTTTTATGGGAAAGGTACTGAAACGCCACGATTACCGGGTTCTCTGCGCAGATAACGGAAAGGACGGACTGGAACTGATACGCTCCCAGTGTCCTGACATCATCCTTCTGGACTTGGGTCTCCCCGACGTCAGCGGCAATGATATCATCAGTGAGGTACGCACCTGGACCAGTACTCCTATCATCGTGATTTCCGCCCGCACCGCGGAGCGTGAGAAAGTGACAGCTCTGGACCAGGGCGCGGATGATTACATTACCAAGCCGTTCGGCACGTCCGAACTCCTCGCCCGGATACGCGCCTCCTTGCGGCACAGCAACCGTATGAATACAGAAAATCCGCTCTACATCCGTCCTTACCGCCACAGCGGTATGACTCTGGACTTTGCAAAGCGTCTCCTGACCGTGGAGGACAGAGAAATCCATCTAACTCCCATTGAGTATAAAATTGTGTCCTTTCTGGCGCAAAATTCCGGAAAGGTCATGACCTACGCCACCATTCTTTCCAATGTGTGGGGGCCCTATGCGGACGACGACAATAAGATACTGCGTGTCAACATGGCGAATATCCGCCGCAAGATTGAGTCTGACCCGGCGCAGCCGAAATACATATTTACAGAGGTGGGCGTGGGCTACCGCATGGCGGAGGATGAGGAGGAATAGGCGTGCTTTCCCCTTCTCTTCTTACGATTTCCTGTGAGAAAGCAATGCTAAAATACTGCTAAGAATCCTGTATTTCTCTTTTCACGTTATCGGTTATCACTTATAATGCAACTAGAAATTTTAAACGTCAAAGGGGTGTACAGCATTATGAATATCGGTTTATTGATACTTATGATTATTGGAGGTTCGGTAGGTGTATTCTCATCTTTATTTATCCTTGTCAGCCTTCCGGTCACAATCATTCAGAAAATTTACCGAAAAGTTCGTTATGGTTATGCTCTGACGGATTAAGAATTTCACAATAATAATTTTATCCTTCAATATAATGGAGCGGGTCCCCTTCCTTCTGACCCGCTCCGTTTTGTTGTTTATGTACTCTTATGTGCACTGCACTTTGCCCGGACATGGCAGCCGCCTGAAGGAATCTCAGCCCGGAGATATGCTCATTCCCGGTAGGTCACATCCAACATCTCACTTACCACTCTCGCCAGTGTCGTCCTGCACAGAATGACCGGCTTTCCGGTAATCTCCCGCACCTTTTTCTTTGCCTCCTCCGTAAAACCGATACAGTCCATCACAATCAAATCCGCATCGATATCCTTTGCCTCATTCGCAGCATCGATGACTTCCTGGATATCCCCGTAAGGATTCGCCGCAAAGGGATGCAGTGTCTTTACGATGCTTCCCCATTGGTCATACGCCTGTTGAATCTGCTCCTTATCCGGCGTAAACAGAATGATGTCAGACCTGGGGCTCAACGCCTTTGCCACTCCATTCAAAATGTGGGAAGGGTATATGAGCGGTACCTTCGTCTTAAATACGTCGGGAAATGTCCCGCCGCAGAAAAACATAATCAGTTCTGCCCCCTGCGCCTCCAGCCGTTCGATACATCCCTGCAAACGCTCCAATATAAAACTTTCCCCGAACTTCGCGTGACTGCCGTCATTTAACCTGGATACAAGGACGTAATCGTCCTCCTTCGGTTTCATCGCACTGATTTCCTCCTTCGTCAGTCCATCCAGGGCTCCCGCCTCCAGAAGCTCTACATCCTTCCCAAATATCGGCAGGATATCCGGTGTTACATCCACTCTGGGGGATTGTCCAATGGTTACTGCCCCAATCTTCATCACTTACGCCTCCTTACTTTCTGCTTGATTTTTCTTTGCAGACTTACCTTTTCATTATCTGGCACGCAAATACAATCGTTCTCCACAGAATTTCTGTCTGCTTATTTCTTTTATTTTAACATATTTTACCGCAATTCCTACTTTTTTCTTGAATCAGTTTTCATCGAAAAAGAGCTGCCATAAACGGAAAGGATTCCAAAATAGTTGGAATTGCTTCCGGTATGGCAGCTCTTGTTCCATAAACGAAACTTCTACAGCAGGTAATCGATATAACTAATATGTCCAGCCTGTGCGGTTCATCTCCTCAATGGCATCTGCCACAAGCCCTACCAGAATATCGAGCATCTGATTTCCCTTCTCGATGGAAGCCTTGGTCGGGTCTCCGGTCGCTCCGGTCTTAGTGATTTCCTTGATATCCCAGATGATATCTGTCGTTTTGTTGACATCAATGACCTTCTCCGGCACCTGGCTCTCCGCGTATTCCAGATTTACCAAATCCGGTCTAACCGCCATCATGATAGAGGTTTCACCCTCACCGCCGTGTCCCAGTCCGTTCCATACCTCGAAACGCTCACCCATGATAGGACCTACTTTATTCCACCATGCAGGCATATAGAGGAATTTCGCGTCTTTGTGGCGGTCCTTTACATTGTGTGCCGCAATCTCCAGAGCCGGAATATTTCCATCGTGTCCGTTCAGGATGTAGATATGCTTGATACCATTATTGATAAGGCTCTCGAAAACATCCTCTGCTATGGCAATCTCCGTCTCATAACGCAGCGTTACGGACATGGGGTACTGGTTATAATGTATGGAAGTTCCGAAGGGCACTGCCGGAACAACCACTACATTATCCAATTTCTCAGCCACCCGTTTTGCCACCTCTGTGGGAACAAAGAAATCCGGTCCCAGACAGCAGTGCCAGCCGTGGCTCTCACAGGAGCCGAAACAGGTAATCGCCGTCACGTCCTCCGCGTGTTCCAGCATTGCCTTTACTTCAAGCGCGCTCATTTCATTCAAAAATACTTTCTTCATGTCTTCCATCTCCTCCTTCTCGAAATCAATCTCTCTGTCTTATTTTGCCGACAGGTTCCACCACCGTTTTCTATAATTCTTTCATCAAGTCTCCGTCTGCCTTTTTATCCGGCAAAAATCTGTAGATGATTGCATAAATGATAACGGAAACAATCATCGCGAACAGACCTGACGGCAGGTTATATGGCAATGGTGTCACGTACTGGAAATAGTATCCAAGTCCGGCGCCAATCACAAAGGAAATCACGCCCGCCCAGCGCCATCTCGGTTGTTTATGCAGCAGCGCGTGGTCATATTTTTTGCGCCCTACCAGATAGAAATCCGCGAGGATAGGCGCGCACAACGGCGGTGCCATAGCTCCCAATGTATTGATGAAGTTAGCGAAGAAAATCTGGTAAAATCCGATTGCCCCTAAGACCGTACCGAGAATTCCGCATACAGCTACCAGAATCTTCCGATTTACTTTCACGCCTACCGCATCCAGAATCGGTCCGGTATACAAAGAGTTACAGTACAGCTCACTGTTATCCGTTGTCCACAGTGATGTGGTCCACGTAAATACAGCCACCAGAGCCAGAATGACACTGAATCCCATCATCCATGCCACATAGTTATACTGTCCCGCACTGACGCTGCCGATATAGCCCACAATGTTCAAAAGCGGATTCGTGAATACGAAGCATGCCGCCGCGCACCACCATACTGCTTTGACGCTCTTATTGAAACGGAACATGTCAACGCCCATAACCGCTCCGGCAACCCAGCTTCCCACTACTGCTGTGATACCTGTTCCCAGTCCCAAACCGTCAAGCTCACTCGCCTTATTCATAAAAGCGCCAACTCCGCCGCCTTCTGTTATCATGCCGATTCCAGCAATGATTGCCACCAGAAGAATGACCGGGCAGACTACCTTTGCGATTTTTTCAATGGCACTGATTCCGCGGATTGCACTGATAGTAAAAATGACTCCCCAGAAAATAACGGCAATCAAGACCTCCAGCGTAATATCCGGCACTCCTTCATATCCCCAGCTGGCAGGACTTATAACGGTAATCCCGCTGGGATTCCCAATAAATCCGCCCCAGATATCGGCAATCATCCCGACAATACTGGAGAACCACCCCAGCGTCAAAAGCGCCATGACCGCCATGGGAATGATAAAGCCTTTGCTCCCGTATGAATATCTGGATATCAGCGACAGATTCAGTCCTGTCTTCTGTGCCGCGATTCCCAGAAGCGCTGTCATGACGAGGAGTGAGCCTTCGCCTAAAACAATTGCAAGCAGCGCATCTACGAGATTCAACCCCGGAGCGCCTCCATATCCTGCCAGCGTGCCGCCGACAAACAGTCCTGTCGCGCAGTATCCGAATCCTACCCACACCATAATCTGGCTGTATGTAGAACGTCTTTTGTTCACGGGAACTGCTTCCAGCATATACTCTTCATCCACCGTCTCTTCTACTGTTACATTCTTTTCCTGTTCCTGCATAAAATCCCTCCTTCTGCTATTCTGTCATGCATTTTACGTGTTTTACAAAGTCACCTCCCCGGCATAATTTGTATTGAATATCGTCTTAATCTCCTGCGGGTCTTTCGTCTGTCCCAGCGCCCACATCAGCTTTGTGACGATTGCCTCTGTCGTCATATCTCTGCCGGGTATCACTCCACACTCCAATAGTTTCCTTCCTACTTCATACAGGGAAAAATCACTCTTTTCATACAGACACTGACTGCATGCCACGATTGTGATTCCATTTTCCACCAGCTTTTTCAGCTTCGGTATGAGATTGCGACGCTCAAAATGTGTCCCTCCCGCGCCAAACGCTTCAATGACAATTCCCCGGTATTTCATATCAAGCAGACGGTCAAAAATTTCCGGATTCGTACCGGGTATCAGCTTCAAAAGAAACACATCTGTACAGAGATTCTTTTTCAGGCAGAATGTTTTTTTCTCCTCTTTTCTTTTTTCGCTGTCCGCATAAACGTGAATCCCATCCGCATATACCTCTCCCAGATAAGGAGCTGAAATACTCTCAAATGCATTGAATCCCAAGGTCCTCACTTTCACCGCCCGCAGACCGTTTATAATCTTGTCATCAAAGGCAATACTGACCCCTCTGATTCCCGCGTTTACCGCCGCGAAAGCAGTCTGCAGATTGCGCTTTGCATCTGTGAACATCCGCTCAATCGGTATCTGCGCCCCGGTGAGTACGACGGGTTTCTCCAGATTCTGCAGCATATATCCAAGCGCCGAAGCCGTATACGCCATGGTATCTGTCCCGTGGGTAATGATAATCCCGTCATACTTTGGCAGCATATCTGTGACAATCTGAGCAATATACTGCCATTCTTCAGGCTGGATATTCGAACTGTCCAGGCTTAAGATGTCTCTGCAGTCTATCTCAAAATAGCCATTGAGCTCCGGCAGCATATCCAGAATGTCCTGGCATTTGATATCCGGGGCAAGCCCCTGCTCACCCTTGCGCGCCGCGATTGTTCCTCCCGTTGTAAGGAGCAATACATTTTTCACCCCGTTTCACCTCCCTCTTTTTGGTCTTTCATCCGGACGCGCGGTAAAGATTGCTAAAAACTCCTTCCCTCCCGGAAATACAACCTGTATTCTACGCCTCCCAATTCCTTTTCCACATATTGCTTCGCCCGTTCCGCATCCCTTGTACAGAGCGCCTCCACCAACTCCAGATGTTCCTCCATCAGACTTTTCGCCTCTGAACTTTTCCAGTCCTTTACGAGCACCCGTCTCAACTTATTCAGCATACTCTCCAAAGATGACATCAAATATGGATTTCTCGATAAATAAGCGACTGACATGTGAAACTGCATATTCATCTCACTGTACTCCTGATATGTACTCCCTTCAATCTTCGCAATTTGCTCCTGCGTATAATCTTTAAGAAACCGCAGCTCTTCGTCCGTGGCATACTGAATCGCCATCTCCGCGGACGCTTTTTCCAGAACTCCCCGGAACTGGAACAGGCTCTGAAGTTCTGTGACAGAGACTCCTTTTACCAGATACCCTTTATTTGGAATCTTCTCCAGAAATCCTTCCATGCACAGATAGTTGAGGGCTTCCCTGGAGGGTGTCTTACTGACACCAAACTTCTGGGACACTTCCGCTTCTGTAATCATGTCATTCTCCTCATAGTTCCAATTGATGATATCATTCCTGAGCTCCTGGAGAACCTTCTCTGTCATGGACTGCTTTTTTGTCATTTTCTCCTCCTCTCTATAATATATTTTAAAGATTCTTATAGTACATCAGTGATATATCACTGATGTACTTTTATTCTATATTACTCAAATAAGATTCTTTTGTCAATCCTTTTTATGCAATATAGATAAATATTGTCACTCCTTACACCAAAACAAAAAGGATGACCGCAGTCACCCTTTTCCTGATTTTTAGCAGTTTACTCTGCAATGGGAATGAGTTTAAGGTCTTCATCCCGACCACTGTAAACGGATTTTATAATCATTTATGATATATTTTTCCCTTCCAGGAAATACATCCTGTACTCTACTCCGCTCATCTCCTGTTCCACATGATGTTTGGCACTCTCTGTATCTCTAGCAGAAAGCGCTGCCACCAGTTTCAAATGCTGCTCCATCAGACTCTTTGCCCCTGCACTTCTCCAGTCCTTCACCAGGACACGCCGCAGCTTATTCAGCGCTCCCTCCAGGGCTGATATCAAATAAGAATTTCTCGACAGATAGGCTACCGACATATGGAACTGCATATTCATCTCACTGTATCTTTGATAACTGCTCCCTTCGATACTCGCTATCTGTTCTTTTGCCAGTTCCTCCAGAAGTTTCATCTCTTCATCTGTAGCATACTGAATTGCCATTTCCGCAGAAGCCTTTTCCAGAACCCCTCTGTATTGAAAAAGACTCTGTAATTCAGTCACAGAAATACCTTTTACCAGATAACCTTTATTCGGTATCTTTTCCAGGAAGCCCTCCATGCACAGATAGTTCAGCGCCTCCCTGGAAGGCGTTTTACTCACGCCGAATTTCTGCGAGACTTCCGCCTCTGTAATCATCTCATTTTCCTCATAGTTCCAGTTGATAATATCATTTCTCAACTCCTGGAGAACTCTTTCCGTCATGGACTGCCGTTTTGCCATCCCCCTCACACCTCGCTTTATTGTGTCTTTGAAAAATTCTTTTGGCGCACCTGTAATATAATAATATTATTATCTCACATTTACGCTCTAATTTGTTAACACAATTGCGAGAAATTGCCGAAATTTCACTCTTTTTTTATTTATTTTACCTGCCTGTGGGCGGCGTTCCTCCGCCCATACCTCCCAGCATATCCGCAGTTCCATCCGCGGCGCCGCCCATACTTCCATTCATATTGCCGTTCATTTCGCCGCCTATTCCGGCTGAACCGTACACCAGACTATCCATCGTCACTGTTGTCTCCGCTTCTCCTGTTGTCAGCGTATACGTCTCACCCTGCGCAAGTTCCGGGCAGCTTACAATAACAGAGCTGTACGCTTTCTCTGCCTGCCAGGACAGCAGTTCGCTGCCGTCACTATCTGCCAATGTAATCGTGCTTCCCGCCTCGCCTCCGGAAACATTTACCATCATCACGCCCTGCGTTGAAGATTCACCGAAATTCTGCGCCATCTCGGAGGCCCCTGCTGCCACAAAGATTCCGTCTGTAATCATCGCTTCCCCGGCGTAGTCCAGAGAACTGTTCCCTCCATTTACCGGACCAGAGACATAGGTCTTGCCGCCGCTCACCGTGAGGGTCCCGTTTGAGTCTATTCCGTCGCCGTATGCGTTGATATTCAGCGTACCGCCGGAAATGCAGATATATGCGCCTTCCGTAACCGCGAATATATCATCTCCTCTGCCGCCAGTCCCGCTGCTGTCATTTCCTCCGGCTGCATTTAAACCGTCATCGCTGGCTATCAGCGCAATCTCGCCGCCCGCGATATCGATGCTCAGTCCCTCAATTCCTTCGTAGCTCTGCAAGATTTCCATGTCGCAGTCCATGATAACAACCGCATTGTCCGCATGGATGCCGTCATCGCCAGTTTGAATTTCAAAACTGCCGTTGTTCACAGTCAGGTTCCCATTTGAGTGGAGCGCGTCATCCGCACAGTTCAGCACATAAGTGCCTCCATTTAATAACAGTTCCGTGGAGGATTTCATTCCTTTCATGCTTGTACTGTCCTCCGTGGAGGATTCTGTATCTGACTGAGTCCCCTCTGCCATATCCGGCTGCTGTCCGATATCTGACGGCATTTCCCCTGCCGCGCCCGGCTGCTGTCCGATATCTGATGACATTTCTCCTGCCGCGCCCGGTTGTGTTCCATCATCTAATGGCATTTCTCCCGCCGCGCCCGGCTGTACTACGCCACCCTGCAGCATATCTCCTGCCATTTCCGGCGCAGCCTCGCCGCCCAAAGTCTGCTCTCCCGCGCCTCCGCCTGCTGTTATCGTATAATCTCCGCCATCTGCCTGCAGATATCCGGCAGCGCTCATGCCGTCCCCTTCCGCTGTGATAGCGAAGGTGCCGTCCGCGATATAGATAAAGCCAAGACTTGCATCATCCGCATTTTCCGCGTGGATACCATCCTTCCCACTCTGGATGGTATAGCTTCCCCCGGCAATGCGCACGCTGTCTTTGCCTGAAAGCCCGTGACTGGCTGCTGTAATCTCATATGTCCCGCTGGTGAGGACCAGGTCATCCTTCGACACAATCCCATGCCCGACCGCCGCGCTGACACAGAGGCTTCCCTCCCCGTTTAACGTCAGGTCCGATTTCGAAAAGACTGCCGCATCAATATTGTTGTCATCTATCGCCACATACTCCCCGCCATTGGCGAGCGTATTCTCTGTCCCCTCTGCCGTAGTTATAAATACTTTGTCCGCAGACAGCACATAGACTGCCGACGAACTGGAACTGGTAATCTGCGCCCCGTTCAGCACAATCTGAACTTTGTCCGTATCGTCCGCATCAACTATGAGCATACCATCATCCAAAGCCCCGGAAAGGATATACGTTCCCTCCTCTACGATGGAAACTGTGCTTTCCGCAATCTGTACACTGTCCGACTCGCAGACAGCGCTGTCCCCATTCAGTTCGATAGAGACTGCGTTTTCCTCGTCATAAGTTGTCGCCATATCACGCTCTGTAAACATATCGGATGTGTCCGTCAGCGACTGTGCGCCTGTTACGTTTCCTCCTGCTGACTCTGAAGCCGCTCCCCCGTCTGCCTCCGAAGAGGAGCCGGTCAATGCGGAAATCCCCTGCGACACCGCGCCACACCCTGTCAAAATGCATGTTCCCGTCAAGAGAAACGCTGTCAGAAAAGCCTTTCCCGCCAGAATATTCCTGCCAGTCAAACTCCCCTTCTCTTTCGAGGTGCGCTGTTCTTTAAAAGCTGCCGCAAATCTTCTTTTTTTCTTCATTCCGTCAGCCTCCTTTACAATTCTCCTATTACAGTTTCCTGCCTGGAGATGGTGATTTCCAGATTCCCGTTTCTGCATCGCAGTTTGTCTATCAATTCCTTCTCCCTGTCCGCATTGCGCAGTGTCAAATCATAGGTCAACCGGAACAAGCTCCCCATATTCGTTGTCTTGACCTGCGTAAGCTCCCACTTTGACGCATATTCCTCTAAAATCTCCTGAAACACATCTGTATAATCCAAGTCCTCCGGGATTGTGATATGTAAGGTCTTGTAAAGAGCCTGCTTCTTTCCCGCGCCGAAATCCACATGATTATAGAGCATGCTCATTCCTCCCAGCACAAGGGCAAAGAGAAATCCATATCCGATATAGCCCATTCCTACCACAAGACCGGTGCCCATTGCCAGGAAAAGGGCGCCAATCTCTCTGGCAGAGCCGGGCACAGAACGGAAGCGCACCAGACTGAACGCGCCTGCCACCGCCACTCCGGTCCCCACATTGCCATTGACCATCATAATCACCACGCACACGACTGCGGGAAGGAGCGCCAATGTCGCCACAAAGCTCTTTGTATAGCGTCCTCGGTACATATAAAATCCTGCCAGCATAAGCCCGATGACAAGGGCGCAGCCCACACAGAGCAGAAAATCGGATACCGCAATCACACTGGTCATATCCGTATCAAAAATCCCCCGAAACATCTCATTAAGCATAGCGAACTTCCCCCTGCCCCCTGTATTTTACCATATTGCGGTAAGCCGCCCCATATTTTGAAAACGAGGTTTTGTATATCTGCCGGCTCGAGAGCACATGGCTCATCCATAGCGGAATCCCGCCGGATGTCTTGATTTCCATCAGAGTCTGCCCCTCTCCAAGCAGCGGACTGCCGTATGCTTCCTCTGTGAGAGAGAGGTTATCTTCCCGGTAAAGGATATTTTCATCAAAGGTTACTCTAAAATCACTGCCATCCAACGCATAGTAAGCCTCCCGCTCATATGAGAGAAATACAGTGGGACGCAGTATTCCATAATAATCCCGGAAATACTCAATCTCCTCCTCAATTTGGGAGTGGACGGGAAGCGCACTCCCCTCCCGGAAACTCTTCATCACCTGATATTCTGGGAGAGCCATCCTTCGTTTGTACACCACGGATTTATATTTTTTCTTCAGTTCCACATATGCCATATCCGACGGCTTGATGCGCCGATATGTACGGATGCGCAGTTTTTCCTTGTAAACGGGTTTTTCCAGGGACCGTCTGATAAGGCGGAAATTGTCTGTGTCCAGATAAAGATTGCGGATTGTGGTGCGCCCATAATCGTCCAGTCTCATAAAGGGCTGCATCGCGCACAGTATGGCTTCTTTCTCCTGTCTTGTCAGGAGATATTTTAATTCATAACGCTGAAACGTCATTTGATATGACATAAAAAACTTCCTCCAATACTCTGTAATGGATTCAGTATATGTTTTCTACCTTAAACAAACTTAAAAGACGCCGCCCGTTCACGGAAAGTTCACACGGACGGCAGCGCCACTGTAATCTTGAGAGATTTCTCATCTTCTGTTGACGCGCTGATTTTTCCTTTATGCGCCTTTACGATTCCCTCCGCGATGGAGAGACCAAGACCGTATCCCCCTGTCTGGGAATTTCTGGACTGGTCCGTACGGTAAAAGCGGGAAAACAGATGAGACAACTGTTCTCTGGAGATAGATTCTGTACGGTTGAACACAGTCAGATAAATCTGCTTTTTCTGCTTTTTCAGAGTCAGGGAAATCTCACTCTCAGTCACCGCATATTTAACGGCATTGTCCAGGAGGATTGTAATTAACTGCCTGAGCGCTTTCTCGTCGCCGTGAACGGACAGCATAGGAGCGATATCGCAGCTTAAGGTCTTGCCCTGTGTCTTTGCCAGAGCCGCAAATGTCTCTACCGTCTCCTCCGCCACGTCGGAGAGCGGGAAATCTATCATCTGATACTGTGCCCGCTCTTCTTCCATGCGGGAGAGGGTGACAAGGCTGTTGGTCAAATCCGCCAAACGTTTTGTCTGATTCTTAATGTCTGAAAGCCACTCATTCTCCCCTATATCCATTTCCAGGATTTCCGCATCCGCATCAATGATGGTCAGCGGTGTCTTGAGCTCATGTCCGGCGTCTGTGATGAAGCGCTTCTGCTCTTCATAATTTCTGGAAAACGGCTTTACGATGCGCCCGGACAGAAAGAGGATAAGCAGAAACACTGCCAAAAGCCCCGCTGTGGAGACGCCCAGTGCCGTAAAGACAAAGGTCCGGAATGTATCCAGGCTCCTCCTGCAGTCCAAAAACATCACTGTTGTCCCCGTATCCGTTGTGTAGGCGAAATAACGGTAGGTACTGATAAATCCCTGCGCCTTGCCTTTTTTCTCAACCCTTTTCGCATAGTCTTCCGCTTCAGCACTGTCCACTGCCGCAATCTTTCCCATGTTGGCGGAGAGAGTTTCCCCCTCTTTATCCAATTCCACCCAGAAATAGCGGGACTCGTAGGGAAGTTCCGGAGAAAAAAGGCTGTTCTGCGGTTCTTCTCCGTGAGGTTCTTTTTCTGACTTGGGCGCCTCTCCCCCGAACTCTTCGCGGTTTTCGGGAAAATGACCGTCATTTTCTTTGAGGACGGTCAGGATACTGTCCGAATCTTCCACAATTTTCCGGTAATTCAGGGCTCCAATGATTCCCATGATAAGAAAGAGCACCGCAAACAAAGATAACATGCTCGCCGCGATAAATTTGATACGAATTTTTTTTATCATTTGATTTCCTCTAATGAATACCCTGCATTTCTGGTTACTTTAATCTCAATATCCGCATGGAGAGCCGCCAGCTTTTTCCGCAGATAGGAAATGTAGACCCACACGACATTGATTTCCGCCTCACTGTCATAGCCCCATATTTTTTCCATAAACCGCTCTGATGTAATCAGATTGCCCGGATTGTTCATCAGCAATTCCAGCATCTGATATTCTTTGTTCGCCAGGCGAAAGCTCCCCGAAGGCGTGCTCAGTTCAAATGTCCCCTGATTCAGCGTGACATTCCCCATGCGCAGCCGGGAATCACTCTGCACGGTCTGTATGCGCGTCATTGCCCGGATTCGTGCCAGAAGTTCCTTCGTATGGAAGGGCTTTGTCAGATAGTCATTCGCCCCGGAGTCCAGCCCTTCCACCTTATCATCGATTTCTGATTTTGCTGTCAGAAGGAGCACCGGAATCCGATTTCCGCTCTTTCTCAGCTCCCGGAGTACAGTAATTCCATCCACCTTAGGCATCATAATGTCAAGAATGACTCCGTCATAGTTGTCCGCCTTAAGATATGCAAGCGCTGCCTCCCCGTCATAGACCGCATCCACGGAATAGTTGTTCCGTTCCAGAATCGCAGTCAACGCTTTGGACAGCGCCCTCTCATCCTCTGCCAGTAACAGCCGCAATTTTCATCCCTCCATGAATCTTTGTATTATCTGCTATGCGCATTATAACATGTTAGCGTCAGTGTACAAGGGGCAATACGGTCGATGAAGGACAAATTTAAGCCCCTT
>OGQQ01001938.1_pt1 | contig 14549 bp, 6 predicted proteins | sample 1553281 | NCBI WGS metagenome assembly OGQQ01 (sample SAMEA2579937, study PRJEB22360) | human gut metagenome | biome: human gut; feature: human-associated habitat; material: faeces | place: Denmark | collected 2008/2010 | reverse complement strand
AGGGCGATACGCTCAAGCCCATGCCGGAGGATATGCGCCGCAGCATCTATGAAGAAACCGGCGGCGACTTCTCTGGGACGATCTGCGCCGGGGCAACGGTCGATGATTTGGACGAGACTGCCATTGAAAACTTCCGTGCCAAGTGGATCGAAAAGAGCGGCAAAAAGCAGCTTGCCACGCTGTCTAAGGAGCAGCTTCTCCACGACTGCGGCGCAATCACGGATGACGGCGTGACATATGCAGCTCTGATCCTGTTCGGCAAGAACGCGGCGATCATCAAGTATCTGCCGCAGGCTGAGATCATTTTTGAGTACCGTTCCTCCGAAGCATCGGGTCCAGCAAATCAGAGAGAAGAGTTTAAGGTCGGCTTCTTCGCTTGCTATGACCGCGTGTGGGAGCTTGTCAATCTGCGGAACGACAAGCAGCACTATCAGGAAGGCTTTTTCGTGTTTGACATTGCGACCTTCAATGAGCGCGTTGTCCGAGAAGCGATCCTGAACGCGGTGAGCCACAGAAACTATCAGTTTGGCGGCAGTATCTTTGTCCGCCAGTTCCGCGACAGGTTAGTTGTCGAAAGCCCCGGAGGACTTCCCTTCGGCATTACGCTCGACAACATACTGGATCGCCAGCTTCCGCGCAACCGCCGTATTGCTGAGATCCTTTCGCTCTGCGGCATGGTGGAGCGTTCCGGTCAGGGCATGAACCTGATGTTTGAGCTGAGTGTGCAGGAGGCAAAACCGCTTCCCGACTTCACTGGCACAGATGACTTCTTCGTCAGCGTCACACTGAACGGACTGATCCTCGACAAAGCGATGCTTTCCGTTATCAACCGGATCAGCGAAAGAGGCGCGGAGCTACTGTCCACCGAGGACTTCCTTGTGATTGATGCTCTGTACCATGAAAGACCGCTGAATGAGAAGATGCAGTCCCGTTTGAACCGGCTGATCGAGATGGGTATTGTCGAGCATATCGGCCGCAAGAAGTATGTTCTTGCCAGAAGCCTCTATGCGGCAACGGGCAAAACCGGTGTGCATACAAGACGCGTCGGCTTGGATCGAGATACCAATAAAGAGCTGCTGTTAAAGCACATTCGGCAGAACAACGAAGTTGGTACTCCGTTCAAAGAATTGCAGCAAGTTTTGCCGGGTCTCAACCGCAATCAGATTCAAGTGCTGATGCGGGAACTCAAGGAAGACGGAAAAGTGGTCTGCAAAGGCAAAACCAGTGCTGCGAGATGGTTTATCATCAAGTGATTCACCGGCGATTTCAGATGTGTTTTTGTGTTCAACTTGCGACTAACTTAAAACCAACTTGCGACCAACTTGCGACCTAATCAGTATGTTGGTGATGTCAATTTTCATTTTGCCCTCCCGGTGTTACGCGCACAACCAAAATAAATCTCTGCAAAAGCGGAAATCCCAGACCATCAATGCTGATAGTTTGGGATTTCTGTTTTTTTGAAGATGTTGCTTTTGTGTTAGTCCATTTTAATTTTCCATGCAATAGGCGATCTCAAGAGAAAGACTCGCACAGGCTGGAAAATACAACATCCTTGCCCGGTGCGAGTCTTTGCACTTATGCAATTTGAATCGCTGTGTACCGAGCGGTACGCGCGGTGGTGTAAGCGGTCGGTGTGCTTGGCTCCTCAATTGATTGCGGCCTGTGTCATGCTGCCGCTTTTCAGATGAGATTGGTGGTTCCTGCCCGGAGCGGCTCAGCTCACGTTGCCGTTCTTGTCACAGGTCAGAGAGAGATTATATGTTTTATCAAAAGTAATGGCTCCCAAATATTTCTTCACCATTCTGGCTGAACAGTATGCCGTGTTTCCACTTTTGGTTGCGGACTTGGAAGCAACAGACCAGACGCTGTTGTAAATTGTGACATTGCAGCTGGAGGCCGTGCAGGTCGAGCCTGTCCCGGTGTAGGTAAAGGAGCCAGTAAGAGTGATCTTCCACTGCTCAATATTGTTTTCATTTTTATAGACATAGTTTTTCGCCTTTGTCACGGAGCCAGACGCTCTGGCCTGCGGCAGGGTCTCCAGCGTGATCTCAAGATAGCTGCCGTCCGCATAGGAGATGACTTCCAGCAGTTCCTCTCCCGCGCTTGCATGCGCAATCTGCGTGGGAAGCCCCGATAGCAGCAGGACAAAGGCGAGCAAACCGGCAATCATTTTTATAATATTCCTTTTCATAATATTCTCTCCCATTTTCATTTGCTATTTACTCAATATATATTTCGACATGCGACCTCTCGTCCGCTTCTCTAGCTCGGGCCGTCTCAACAGTGACCAGAACCGTCCAGGAAATCAGAATGGCCAGCATTGTGGCGCAGACCGCGAACAGCACACGCCTCCGGATGCGAAGGCCCTTCAGAACCGCTGCAGTTTCCATATTTTCCACATACGCTGCCGCGATCTCCTGTGGCGTTCCCAGCTGTGCCTGAATCGCCGCAACGTCCGCGTCGGGATGTTCCTGGACGAATTCCTGCACGGTCTCCCTGATCTGCGTCATGACATACCGGCGCATCTTGCCGCCCGGCAGCCATGACCGCACCTTGCGGTAATAGCGCCTTGCCGCCCGTTCAGCTGTGTTCATTTTTTCCTTGCCCCCCCTGAATAATTTGAAAAACACCCTGTGTGATCGCCCGGTACTCCCGGCTCAACTCCTGCAGACGGCGGCGGCCGGGCTCCTCCCGATGATAGTAAACACGCGTCATCCGTTTGCCTACCAATACCTTTTCGCCGGAAAGCATGCCCTGATCCTGCAGCTTATAGAGTACCGGGTACAGGGAGCCTTCCTCTGTCACAATGGCTCCGCCGCTGCGTTCGGTGATTTCCCGCACGATTTGATATCCGTACATGTCTTCCTGATCGAGCAGAGCGAGGATCAGCAGCGATATAAGACCCCGCTGGAAGCAGCTCTGTGTATTTTCCTTTTTTGCCATCTCATACATTCACCTCGGCCGTTTGTATCAGCTTGTCAAAAGTTCTCGCGGGAGTTCTGCCAGATCACTTTCAAAATCGGAATGCATTGACTGCGAAGAAGAAAATGCAATTTTAACTGCAGAAACAGACAATCGGTCTGGAAAATACTATGGCGTTATTTTTTGGCGCAGAGTTTCCTATTGGACTTTCTGACCGTACATCTTTTGACAATATGCTACCAATACATATAATACAGGCTAATCATAATAGGTCAATAACTTTTGCGAAAACAATTATTGACATTTTGTTGGAAACGATATATTCTTTTAGTAGAGGCCTGAAAATTATTGGTAATAATTGCCAATTTTCGCTTATTGGGCCATAGACGAAGCTGCCCGAAAGTCGATAGAACATTTCGGATGCTTCAAAAATGAAAAGAGGTAATTATTATGAAAAAGAGCCTTTGGACCCGGCTGCTTTCTCTCCTGCTGGCGGTGGTGCTCTGCGTCGAGCTGCTGCCTGCGGTGGGGTCTGCGGTTTCTCCTTCCGAAGATTTGGAGCATACCGTCGAGGGGACGGTCGAGGAGCCGGCTGAGGTCGCGTTCGAAGAGGCTTCGCTGCGCGGCGAGCGCGTCAAGCACTTCCGTATGGGGGACGGAAGCTATGTCGCGGTGCAGTATGACGTGCCGGTCCATCATCAGGACGCGGACGGCCGGTGGCAGGACATCGACAACACGCTCGAGCCGGTCGGGCAGACCTATGCGGTGGAGGACGGAAGCGTCGCCTTCGCGGCCAGCCTGAATGGAGACGCCGTCTTCACGGCGGGCGCGGACGAGCACCGGGTGCAGCTCTTTCTGGACGGCGATTCGGACGCCCTGCCCAGTCACGATGCAACACTGGCAGCTCCGGAGCCGACGGAGGCCGTCGCTCTTCCTGAGGTGACAGAAGAAACGAAAGAAGCAGCGGAAGAACCGGCAGAAGAGACCGAAACGGCGACGTCGGAAGAGGAACCTGCTGCTGAAATGATGGTTGAAACCGGGGCGGCGGCCGAGCTGGAGCCTGCCGGTCCGGCGCGCTCCTACCACGCGGCAGAGGCCGTTGTGCAGGAGCCTTTTTCTCTGCGTTCAGATGACCCGTTTGTCCCGGAAAAGCTCAGCTCTTCGCTGCTTTACCCGGACGTTTACGACGGCGTTGACCTTGCATACACGCTCTACGGCGAAACGATCAAAGAGACGATCCTGCTCAACAAAGCGCAGGCCAGCTATCTCTTTTCTTTCGTGCTGCAAACGGGCGATCTGACCGCAGAAATGCAGGAAGACGGCTCTGTCCTCCTGCTCGATGAGGCCGGATCGCCCGTTTACGCGATTCCCGCGCCCTACATGCTCGACGCCGGGGGGACGTACTCGGACGCCGTGCGCTATACGCTCGAGGAACTGGACCGCGGCAGCTACCGCCTGCTCGTCGATGCGGACGCCGCGTGGATCGAGGAAGAGGCGCAGTTCCCGGTCGCCATCGACCCGACGATCGTCAAGATTTCGCAGTCCGGCTCCCTCTCGTGGGCCTATATCTTCTCCGGCAGGCCGGACTACAACTACCCCGAAAGCCCGGTTCGGGTCGGCTATACCCAGCATAACGGCAGCGGCGAATATCAGGCCATCGCGGCGGTCGACAAGCTGCCTGAACTGCCCTCCGGCAGCATGGTCACGGCGGCTGCCATCCATGCATTACAGTCCGGCTTCAGCAACGTCTCTTCCGACGATTTCCAGTACCTGTACGCCCACCAGCTGACAATTGACAAGACGGGAAATCAGAAGTACAGCGACTGGATCAAGACCCTGACGTGGAATAAAATTTATGCAAACGGAACGAATCATTATAAAACCGCGACGGAGGATTTCATCCGCCTGACCAGTACGAACGGCTACCGCTCGCTGGATATCACCCGCGCGGCCCGCAGCTGGTACAGCGGCGGGAAATGCCATGCGATCCTGCTGCGCTCGGACTGCAGCGCGAGCAAGCGCATCGTCTCCTCGTTCCAGACGGGGGCGTCGTATCTCACGGTGACCTACCGCAACGACTTCGGCCTGGAGAGCTACTACACCTACCAGACCCAGAGTGCGGGCCGTGCCGGTACCGGCTATATCTCGGACCACATGCAGCGCCTGACCTTCGTCGTGCCGCTGCTCTCGTCGGATAGCAGCGTGATGCCCTTCGGGCTGTCGCTCGTGTACAACTCCGGCCTCAGCCGGGAGTCCTTCGGTGTGCAGCAGAAGAAAAACCCCAACGAGCCGCCCGACTATACGCGTGACTACCGCAATATGCTGCTCGGCTCCGGCTGGAAGCTCTCCGCGCAGCAATGCGTCCAGTCCGTCCGCATCGGCTCGGACGACGCGCAGACCCTCTACTGGGTCTACACGGACGCCGACGGCACGCAGCACTATTTCTCCAAGGAGGGAGGCGGCGGAGCCGAAACGGACGGCGTCTTCCGGGACGAGGACGGCCTCGGCCTGAAGATGACGTGCCAGTCGAACCCGGACAGCGACACCGGCCACACGAACTTCACCATAACGGACGACAACGGCAACGAGACCTTCTTCCGCGACGGCATCCTGACCTATACAAAGGACGCCTACGGCAACGGCATTTATTATTGTTATAACGGCATCAACTTCGACACCCCGGACGGCAAAAGCTGGCGCCCGACAAACGAGGTCTTTAACCGCCTGACCCGCATCTGCCGCCAGAACAAGGACGCTTCGGTCGAATACCTCGCCAAGCTGATCTACGACGCGGATGGCAGGCTCCTCCGCGTCGGCGACGAGGCCGGGAAGGAGACAAAGTTCCATTACGACAACACCGCGGGCGTCCGCCAGCTCGATTACCTCCTCTGCCCGGACGGCACAAAGCTGAACTACACCTACGATACGACCGGCCTGAACGGCGCGCACGACGGCGAGGCCAATTACGGCATCTGGTATACCTACCACACGGACGGCACCATTGACCAGTTCTATGAATTCACCCTCGACGGCGGAACGCATGTGCTCGGCGACACGGTCAAGTGCTGGAACGGCAAAAACCGCTCGAGCTACCGTGCGTTCGGTGCGGACCAGCTGGCGGAAACGGAGGACGACATCCGCCTGGAGGTCGTCTTCGACAACTGGGGCCGCACCATCTCCACCTATACCACCAATACGGATATCACGCGCATCCTCGGCAGCTCCGCCGCTTCCTATACGGACACCGCAGAGCGCAGCAAGCAGAATAACCGCCTGACGAGCGTCGGCTCGACGGGCATGACGGCGGAAAACCTCCTGCGGGACGGCGGGCTGGAATCGGAGGACGGCTGGACGAACGCCTCGACCGGCAGCCGCTCCCCCGCGGACCCCCCCACCCGGGCGGGCAGCGGCTCCGCAGCGGCCCGCACGACGATCACGCACGACGAAAACCGCCGTCACGGCACGGGCGGCCTGAATCTCTACCTCCCGGACAGTGCGGGCAGCGGCGACGCAGCCGCCATCTCCCGCCCCGTAACGCTCACCGCTGGGGAGACCTACACCCTCTCGGGCTACTTCTCCGCCAGCTCCCACCTGCGCTGGAGCAGCGGCGCGCGGCTGGAGGCCGTCGTGCAGGGCGGAGGCGCGGAGCAGACCGTCCTGCTGACGGATGCCCGCCCGTCCTCCGCCATCGAAAACGGCTGGCAGCGCGTGACCGCCACGTTCACGGCCCCGGCGGCGTCCTGCCGCCTCGCCTTCCGCATGAGCGGCTGCACGGGCACGGCCTACCTCGACGATCTCCAGCTGGAGCAGGCGGAGGCCGCCTCCACCTATAACCTCCTGCAGAACGCCTCGTTCGAATTCGGCGATGCGGGCTGGAACCTGCAGGGCGGCTCCGCCGCGGCTGCGGATACCAGATTCGGCGCGAAGGCCATGACCATGCAGGGCAGCTACAATGGTAACCTCCATGTCAGCCAGCCCGTCGCGCTGAACTGCTCCTCGGATACGACGTTCCTGCTCTCCGGCTGGGCGCAGGCGGACTACGCCGCCCCGAACGCCGCTTTGGAATTTGACGGCAGCACGCGCTACTTCGGCCTGATCGCGGAGATATTCTATGTGGGCGTGGAAAAGCCCGAGCAGCAGAGCATCCCGTTCAGCTGGGCCACCGCCGACTGGCAGTGCGCCGTGGGGACCATCGTGCCGAAGGAGAGCGGCAAAACGATCCGGCGGATCATCGTCTACTGCGCGTTCGACCACAATTCCGGCACGGCCCGGTTCGACAACCTCTCCCTGCGGCAGGAGCCGGTGCAGACCTACTCCTATAACGCCGACGGCAACGTCACGGCCGCCACGCAGACCGGCACGGGCACGGAAAAGGCCGGGTATACCGGCACGGACCTGACCTCTTACACGGCCGCAAACGGCGCAAAGTACACCTATACCTACAATGCTGCCCACGACGTCACCTCGGCTTCGGTCGCCGGGATCAAGAGCACCACGACCTATAACGAGGCGGGAAACGTCATCGGCTCCAAGCTGACCTCGACGGAGAAAAACGAGCAGAAGTACCTCGAGAGCAGCGCCGTCGCGACGCCGGACCGCAACCACATGCAGAGCGTGACGGATGTCAACGGCAATGAGACGCTTTACGACTATAACTCGCTGACGGAGCAGCTCCTTCAGACGAAGGACGCCCTGAAGCGCGAGACGAACTATACCTATGACGCCAACAGCCGCCGGACGACCATGGTCTACCGCCACGGCGTCGCCGCCATCGACTACGGCTACGAAAACGGCCGCCTTGCCACCCTCGACCGCAAGACCTACCGGAGCGGAGCCGCGCAGCACCAGATCTACTCCTTCGGCTATAACCAGTGGGGCCAGGCGACGAGCATCGGCGTGAGCAGTCCGGATGTCAGCACGCCGTGGGTGCTGATGGAGAATGTCTACGCCGCGAACAACGGCCTGCTGGATTCCACGACATATGGCAACGGGACCGTCGTCGAATATACCTACGACAGGCTTGACAGAGTGACGCGGATGGTGTATTCTGGCGGCAGGTATGTGAATTACCGTTACAATGCAGAGGGTTCCCTTGCTGAGCTGGACTACGGCGAGGGCGACGCGGCCCCGACGGCGACGTACCGCTTCGAGTACGACTCCCTTGGCCGCCTGATCCGCAGCCAGCAGCGCGACGGGAATACCGTCACGCAGCGCACGGAGCAGCTTTACGACACGGCGAACCGCCTGTCCGCGCAGGGCTGGACGATTGGCGGGACGAGCTACCGCGAGTCGTATGCCTACGACGCGTCAGACGGCAGCCTGACCACGCTGAACACGGCCGTCGGCACGAGGATCGGCTACAACTACGATGCCCTCAAGCGCCTGCGCAGCCGCGCAATTTATCAGGGCAGCACGCCGCTGTTCGAAAACCGCTACGCTTATGCCACGCAAAGCGGCAATCAGAGCACGACACTTGTCGAATTCTTCAACTACCGCCTTGCCTCGGACGACGGAAACGGCGACATCATCGTCGGCTACCAGTACGAGTACGACAAGGGCGGCAACATCACGGACATCAAGGCCGAGGTCGACGGCGCGCTGATCCCGTTGGAGCACTACGAGTACGAGGAGAAACAGGGCCAGCTCAAGACGGCCATTCGCTACGAGAACGGCGAAGAAGTAGACAGATGGACCTATTCCTATGACACGGCAGGCAATATCCTGTCAGAGGACTACGAGGGAAGCAATAGCGAGCTGCACGAGTACGCCTACGAAGACGGTCGGTGGGGCGACCTGCTGACCTCCGTCGACGGCGTCGACCTCGAGTACGACGGCAGCGGCAATCCGACGCTTTACGCGAATGGGACGGAGCTGCTCTGGAGCATGGAGTGGCAGAACGGCCGCCAGCTCAGCCGCGCTACCACCGAGCGCGACAGCACGACCGAGGATGTGCTGGATTTCGCCTACGACGCAAACGGCATCCGCACGAGAAAGACCGTTACGCGGAATACTTACCGCCCCGTTCAGACTTATAAAGTTACTTTTGTGGCCGACGGAAAGACTGTCAAGACCATGAACGTTACGGAGGGCTATACCCTCAAGGACAGCGACTACCCGGCCGTCCCCGAAAAGGCGGGCTACACCGGCGCGTGGCAGCGGTATCCCTCGCCCGTCAAAAGCAATGTGACGGTTAGCGCAACATACACGAAGATCACGACATATTACACGGTCACCTTCGTGGCGGACGGAGAGACCGTGAAAACGATTTCCGTTTACAGTGGCTATAAGCTGACGGACAGCGATTACCCGCGTGTGCCCTACAAGGTGGGATATGAGGGCAGCTGGCAGAAGCGGACTGCCCCGGTCACGAGCAATGTGACGATCAACGCGGTCTATACGCAGATTCTCCACACGGTTTCGTTCCGCGTCATGGACGAGGGCATTATCCACACGATGGAGGTCCCGGATCGTTACGTCCTGCAGGAAGAGGATTACCCGACGATCCCGAAGCGAGTCGGTTATACGTCGCGCTGGGATACGCGTGTCACAATGATCGTGCGGGATACCATCATTGATGCGATCTACTCGGATGGTTCTACACATGAAGTGACGTTCCTTGCCTATGGGAACGAGAATCTTGGCACGATCACCGTGGAGGACGGCTACCTGCTGCAGGAGGAGGACTATTCGACGATCCCGGAGCGCACCGGCTATCGCGGTTCGTGGCCAACGCAGGTTGACCCGATCTACGAAGATACGATCATTCATGCGCAGTATGAAGAGGCGATCCCGGTTCCGACACTGCCGACCGCCCCGGGAGAGATCATGTCCGGCGGCGAGGGCGAGCCGGTCGAGGCCGATGAGCCGGAAGAGGGCGAAAACGACACAACACCGGCCGAAACAGAGCGCACGATCTCTGGCGTTCTGGCCTCGACTGAGACCGTGACGCATGAGTATCTGACGCAGAGCGGCAAGGTTGTCCGGGAGACTATCACGACTTCGATGGATACCACGACCCTCGATTTCTTCTATGATGAGTCCGGCCGTCCGTTCGCGTTCAACTACACGCCGGAGGGAAGTACCCCCAATACCTATTACTATATTCTCAATCTGCAGGGTGACGTGGTGCAGATCATTGACGAAGGCGGTGTCCCGCAGGCAGAGTACGTCTACTCCCCGTGGGGCGAGATTATCTCTGCAGAGGGTGATCTGGCGGAAGTGAATCCGCTCAGGTATCGTGGATACTATTATGATAGTGAAACGGGGTTCTATTATCTGCGTTCTCGCTATTATGACCCGGAGAACCATCGTTTCATTAATGCGGATAGTTACGCGAGCACAGGGCAAGGCTTTCTGGGTACAAATACATTTGCATATTGTAATAATAGTCCTATACAATTCTCAGATGCTACTGGCCGCATTATTGAATTGTCGACTGATGTAAATGACGGAGACGCGGCACAATACAATCTAGCTGTTGGTTACTTAAAAAACTCGGAATTAGGTTCTGAACTGATCGAAAAGCTTGAAAGCTCCACGAAAGTTTTTACAATTGTTTTTATTAGCGATGATAACATGCGCTACGAACCGGGTACACGAACAATATATTTTGATCCATATAGTGGACTGGTTATGAAAGATCAGACATCTGTTCAAAGTGCTGCCCTAGGTTTAGCGCATGAGATGGGTCATGCTGCACAGGATCTCGATAATGAACTGAATGGTATGCGGTATGATATTGAAAATGCTAATGTGGCAAAGTATGAGACACCTATTGCCAAACAGCTGGGTGAGCCCGTAAGAAAAGACTATACTGATGCCGTTGCTTGTAGGCGTATGAATAACTCGATACACTATACAACTACATACTGCCGTCCGTGGTGGCATTATATAGCACCGTGGAATTGGGGAAAGCCGCGTGTATCTATAACAGAACACAACAAATTCCTCAATTGATTTTAATGTGAGACAGGAGGCGGCAGTTAATGAAGCGTGTAGTTATTAGTGGCCTAATCTGTATGGCAATCCTTTTAGAGCTTTTAACATTTGCTTGTTGTGGAGTTAAGAATGCAAGATTGCAAGTTGCGTTAACTGATTACGCAGCAGTTCTCGAGTCTAACGGGCTGGACGGGCTGCGGCTTAGTGTATATTACATCGATCCGTCTATCCTCACACGTTTTCCGCTGACGGAAGAACGGCTACTTTCGTTCGGGTCGGTTCAAAGGTTTGAAGTGGATAATGCACAGCTTCTGCAGAACATCGAGCTGCTGAAAACGATAAATGCAGAGGAAATGACGCCGGTTTCGAACGCTTCCGTGCTAGATGCGCGGCTGTGCTGCATTTTTGAATCAGACCGCGCGGGTCAGGTCCTGCGTCTGACGCTTGGTGGAAAAGACAATAGTATTTTTGTGAATGGGGTCGAGGTCGAAAATTTCGAGCTGTTACGCGATCTCCTTATGGCATTTGCTTCTGAAGAAACGATGCGAGTTTTGGTTCACTATTTTGACAAGGAATAGTTCTTACAGCATTTGATTATCAGCTTATAACACCTGCTAAAGACGAAACTTTCATCTTTAGCAGGTCCGCCCCTTCGGTAGCCTCGTCCTCTCGACGAACGACTACGCTCCGCGCGGCGGCAACCTGACGCAGACGACCTACGCCAACGGCGTGGCCGTGACCTACAGCTACGACCTCCTCGACCGGCTGGTTGAAAAGTCGTATCACGAGACCGGAAAGCCCGACCTCACCATCCGCTACACCTACAACGCCGAGAGCCAGCTGGCCCGCCTGCGTTACGAGGAGGACGGCGAGACGGTCGGCTCCTACGCCTTTGAGTACGACAGCCTCGGGCGGCTCATCCGCAGCACGGCCATGGATGAAAACGGCTCTGTCACGCAGCGAACGGAGCATCTTTACGATGCGTTCAACCGCCTCTCCGGCCAGAGCTGGACGCTCGGTTCCCAGACCTACTCGGAGCGCTACGCCTACAGCGACGGCGAAAAAGGCGACGGCAGCCTGACGTCCATGACGGCCGCGACGGGCGACAGTCTGGAATTCGGCTATGACGTTCTCAAGCGGCTGAATCGCGTTACGGTGAAAAACGGCAGCTCCGTGATCCTGAACACGGCTTACGCGTATCGTGACGTGAGCTGGAACCGCGGCAGCGCGCAGGTGGAGTTCCGCAACGTCCGCCTCGGCAGCGACAGCGGCATGCTCCTCGAAGGCAAAAAGTACGTTTACGACGACGTCGGAAACCTGAAGGAAATCCGGGAGAGCACCGGCGACTTCAACAAGCTCGTCGAGTACGCCTATGATAGCCAGAACCAGCTGACGTCGGAGGCATATTACAAGTCTGGAGAGGCAAAAGCCTATCTCACTTATTATTACACCTACGACACAGCCGGAAACCTGCTGACCGTCTCCCAGAAAGAGGGAGATACCACGACGCTGCTCCAGACCTATACCTACGGCGACGCGCAGTGGCACGATCTCCTGACGGCCGTCAACGGGCAGGCGATCACCTACGACGCCTCGGGCAACCCGCTGTCCTACGGCGGCTGGAGCTTCGGCTGGCAGAACGGAAGACAGCTGAAAACGGCATCCAAAACCTCTGACGGGAAGACAGAAACGTTAGAGTATGCCTACGACGCCGACGGCATCCGCACGAGCAAGACCTATACCGTCGAGACGTTCACGCAAGTGCCGGACTATACCGTCACCTTCCAAGCCGACGGCACGACCGTCAAGACCATGACCGTCGAGGATGGCTACGTTCTCAAGGACAGCGACTACCCCGCCGTCCCGAGCAAAACCGGCTATACCGGCGAGTGGGTGAAGTATACGTCGGCGGTGCACAGCAATGTAACAGTCAGCGCAACCTATACGAAAGACGTAGTGACCTATACTGTTACATTTGTGGCCGATGGCGTGACCGTCAAGACTATGACCGTGGAAGACGGTTATACACTGAAAGACTTCGATTACCCGACTGTTCCATCCAAGACTGGCTATAACGGTATGTGGAAAAAATACACGAGCGCGATCCACAAAAACGTTACTGTCTATGCAATTTATCGGGCGCTTACAACGGCGAAGCACACCGTAAAATTTGTTGCACGGCTGGAAGTTGTAAAAACGATGACCGTTTCCGACGGTTATACACTGCAATCGAGTGATTATCCGACCGTACCGCCGCGTGAGGGCTATCGCGGGACGTGGGAAAGATATAGTTCTCCGGTTTATGAAGACATTACAATTAACGCGGTATATCATAAATTGGGCGATATCATCCCAACTCAACCCACTGATCCAGACGAGATCATGTCCGGCGGCGAGGGTGAGCCGGTCGAGGCGGACGTTCCTGCTGAAGATGAAACCGTTGCCCCGCAGGGGATGCACGTCACCGGAACGCAGACGGTCACGCATGAATACCTGACCCTGAACGGCAAAGTGGCCCGTGAAACCATTCGGACGAATAATACCTTGACAGCCGTGCTGGATTTCGTCTATGATGAATCCGGAAAGCCGTTTGCGCTCAAGTATTCGGCGGATGGCACAAGCTTTGAGACGTATTATTACGTTCTCAATCTCCAAGGAGACGTGGTCAAGCTGATTCAGGAAAACGGCGACGTCGCAGCACAGTATACTTACGGTGCATGGGGCAATGTGTCAAGTTCCGGTAGACTGGCCGAAATCAATCCGCTGCGGTATCGCGGATATTATTACGATAACGAGACGGGATTCTACTACCTGCAAAGCAGATACTATGACCCGGTAAATAGAAGATTTATCAACGCGGATGGACTCATCTCCTCTAACTGGAGCTTTAGCGGCCTCAACATGTTCGCATATTGCGAAAATGACCCTGTTGGTCGTAGTGATCCGTCCGGCATAGAGAAGAGAGAAAGGGTTTCTTTTACTTCCTCGGGAAAGCAATACGGTCAATTTCTGAAAATTGACGGGAGGTAAATTGAGATGAAGAAAAAAGTTCAATCGTATACCTTCCCTGTATTTGGAAGTATCCTGTCCCTGTTTATTCTGGTTTTCTGCACAGCATGCGCTTCCTTTGACAGCTATCTGGAAACCGCTCTGAATTTTTATGATGCGCACCAGACAGAGCTGCAAGCAGCGCAGGTGGCCCTGCAGGAGTTCACGGACTCCAACGAATGCTTTATGTGGATCACAAGCACAGTCTCTCTCGGGGAAAATTATAACTATAATAACGGCTATACGAAAAAATACGGCGGTTTATACTTTATTTCGCCGGAGGGCTATCCCAACGAAACATACCAGAACCTGTACGCCTTTGTTTCTCTGCTGTTTTCGGATGATCTGCACAGCATCGAAGCATCAAAAGATATGATTCGATTCACGGTGCTGCTGACATCAAATATCGGTACGGACTCATCACTGGTATGGACCAATGGTGAAAACGCGCCCACCGGTACATATCCTACCGTGCAGCGGCAGCAACAGTTGGATGCACATTGGTATGCGATCACAGCCTCGGATTAAAATAAGGAACTCCTGAGAACCTGCTAAAGACGAAACTTTCATCTTTAGCAGGTTCCGTATCTATCAGTACATAGTCGTATCTGTCCTTCACTTGGCTGAGATAGTTTTTCATC
>OGQQ01001936.1_pt1 | contig 14563 bp, 12 predicted proteins | sample 1553281 | NCBI WGS metagenome assembly OGQQ01 (sample SAMEA2579937, study PRJEB22360) | human gut metagenome | biome: human gut; feature: human-associated habitat; material: faeces | place: Denmark | collected 2008/2010 | reverse complement strand
AAACGTACAGTAAAACAAATAATTCATGAAAATAAGGAGAACACCACTATGCGCTTGCGGTGTCTGCGGATGCAGAAGAGCTCTCCGCTGCCGAGTCGGGTGCGACGTCGATTTCGGGTTGGTTCTCCTCGCCCTGCTCCCCGAGCAGTCGCTGGGCTGCGCGGTAGGGTGTGAGCAGGCTTTGGGCGAAGGGGCTTGCGGCGGGAAGCCCGGGTAGGGTGTCGGCGTTCAGGGCTGCAAGGGCTTCTGCGAGATTGAGGCCCTGGGATTGGGCGATGCGCCGCAGCTCCGAAACAGCGGCGCTGCGGCCGAGGGCGTCGTCGAAGCTGAGCCATTGGCGCCAGGCGATGGAGTCGCCTGCCTGCGAGGAGGCTGCGGGTTCGTTTGGAACCGTGGTGCCGTTGGAACTGGCAACGGCAAGAGAATCGCTTGAGTCGGCGGATTGCGAGATGCTCCGACGAAGCTGCTCCAAGACGCGCTCGCGCTCGCATGTGTCCGTAGGGACGAGGTCGCCTTTGGGCGCCTTCATGTGTTGGCGACGCAGTGGAGCTGCGGGAATACCCACGGACGCGAGGGCCCGCTGCAGGTTGGTGCGCCAGGTGTGGTTGGTGCCCACGACAGCGATGGCGCGCGGGTCGGTGCCACAGGTCAGCTCGTCGGCAATCGTCTGCGCGATGAGGCGTATTTCGCCGGAAGGGTCGGGGGCCGCTTTCCATGCGCGTTTTCCCGTGGGGAAGGGGGTTTCAAGCGCCACGCGCTGCAGCAGCGAGTAGGCCTCTTCGAATTCCGCAAAGCCCGTGGCGCAGGGGTAGGGCGCGAAGGCGGGGCAATTCCAGGCGTCTGTCGGACCCTCGCTGACTTCCTTGGGCGTACCTATGATTAGTTAGGAATTGATTATGGAACTACAATGACCTCTTATTCTGTTCACGACGCTGCTCGCGTGGGCGGCATCGCGGTGTTCTTCCATCTGGAGCACTGGGAGCGCATCTTCAACGGCTTCGGGCACCTCACGAGCGGCATCACCCAGGAGCTCATCGCCATCATCGTGTTGTTCGTGGCTATGGTCGTTTACTTCGTGTACCTGCGCCGCGGCGGCGATGACGCGAAGGTGCCGACGTGGCTCGCAGCGGTCGGCCTGGTGCTGGCCGTGGTGCTCGTCGCCGTCATGGGCCACTCCTACATGATGGCCTCGCTGCCCGCCTGGGACTCCGTGCTGCAGATCGGCTCGCTGCTCGGCGCGGCCTGCGGCTTCGGCCCGGCCGCCATGGCGGTGCTGTGCGCCGTGAAGGACGAGTCGCTCGATTACACTGCAAAGGTGAACGTCATCGGCCAGATCGTGAACGTGGTGCTCGTGGTGGCCTACCTCGTCGCCATGCAGGCGACGGTGGGCGCCTACACCCAGGTCGACTTCTGGTTCGACCCGACCCAGCCCACCATGGACATCGCCCCGACGGGCGCCACCGAGCCCTTCTCCGGCGCCTCGCTGCCCTTCTCGATCGTCGCGCTCATCGCCGCGGCATGCGGCGTGGCCGGCGCCTTCGTCGGCAAGGCGAAGAAGGATTGGAAGGTGTGGGGCGCGGTCTGCGTGGCCTGCGTGCTCGTGAGCGCGCTCGCCCTGCGCGTCGTGTTCTACATGACCGGCATCTCCATCTACCCGTTCTTCTAGGCGGCCCGGAAAAGATGCACCAAACTGGAAGGCCTCCCATGGCGGGAGGCCTTCTTTACGTTGGGGGAGAGGCGTCTTGCTAGCTCAGCTTCCCGCCGAGAATCTTGGCGGCTCCGGCTTTGTCGAAGTTGCCGCCAGTGCGGCGCGTGAGCTCGCCCATGACGCGGCCCATGTCCTTCTTCGTGGACGCGCCCGTGTCGGCGAGCACCTCATCGATGAGCGCCGCCAGCTCGTCGCCTTCCACTTGGCGGGGCAGGTACTCTTCCAGAATGGCCACCTGCTCGGTGAGGGTGTCGGTGCGCTCTTGATTGTTGCCGGCCTTGATGGATCCGTCCAGCGTCTCCTTCGTCTGCTTGATGGTGCGCTTGAGCATGGCGTCCACGTCGGCCTCGGTCACCTCGCGGCGCTCGTTTACCTCGATGGCCTTAAGCTCGGTGTGCACCTGGCGAAGAATGTCGCGTCGGTGGTTGTCGCGCGCCTTCATGGCCGCCTTGATCTCGTCCTGCAGCTGCTGGTATTCCATGAGCGTCCTTTCGTTCGTATAGGGTGCAAATGTTCGCTTCCATGATAGCGCTTACGGGCGGAGAACGGCACGGAGAGCGCGTTGTCGGTGCCCGTTACCGCTCAAAGCAAACCCACGCAACCCCCCCTGCTTTGCCTGAAGAATCAAAGAATAAGCCATGATGAGGGGATTTGCGTGGGCTGTTACGGGTCGAGCGTCGCTCAGGTGCAGCTGAGGAGGGCCGCCCGCGCGCATGAGCGGAGCGAGCGGCCCTCGTGGTGGGCTACTCGCTCACGTTGAACGGGATGTACCACACCGACGGATTGGTACCCTCTTCGGGCAGAAGCTGGTAGCCGCCAGCGGCCTCGGCCTCGGCGCGGATGTCGTCCAGTTCGCCGAAAGTACGGGCACCGGCCGGACAGGCCGCTACGCAGGCTTGCTGCATGCCCTCGCCAGCGTCGATGCGCTCGGCACAGAAGGTGCACTTGTCCATGGTGCCGCTCGGCATGGTGTCGTACATCACCGTCTCGTACTCGTTAAGTTCGGCGCCGAAGTAGCCGTCATCGGAGGCGGCAAGGTGCCGCGCGTCGTAGGGACAGACCGCCTGGCAGCTGCCGCAACCGATGCACTTCTCCTTGTCGATGACGACGATGCCGTCCTCGCGCTTGTAGGTGGCGTCCTGCGGGCAGATCTCGACGCAGGGCGGTTCGGCGCACTGCATGCACAGCATGGGCACGCACGTCTTGCGAGCGTTGGGGTAGGTGCCCTCGAACACGCGGTCGACGCGGCTCCTCCTCACGCCCGGACGCGTGCCGTGAGCTTCCTTGCAGGCCACTGAGCAGGCATGACAGCCCACGCACTTCTTCAGGTTGATGAGCATTCCGTATGTCATGGTCTACCCCTCCTTAGGCGACTTTCTCGATTTTTACGCGGATGTTCTGGTCGAAGGCCGAGCAGATGTGATCCATGCGGTCGGGCGTCTGGCCAGGGATAAGGTGAACGATCGGCACGCCCTTGTCCTTGGCGATGGGCATGTAGGCCGACTTCGACCCCCAGTGTCCGCCGATGACCGCGATGCACTCTGCGTGCACGCCTTCAGAAGTGGCCAAAACACCCTCCACCGACACGCCATCGGTTGTGACGAGGCGCACCTTGTCGCCATTGGCCAAGCCTTTCGAGGCGGCTGTGGCGGCGTTTATCTCGATAGTGTAGCCGTAGGGGTTCTCCTCGTTGATCTCATTGATGTAGGGATCTTCCATGAGCCACGAATCAGTGTTGATGGCATCGGTGTGGTACGTGGGGATGATGTCGTAGTCAGGATCGGTCACCTCGTAGCCGCAACCGGGCTTCCAGTCGGGAAGAGGCTGGTAGTCGTCGGTTTCCCACGGAATGTTCAGCTCGGCCGCCTTTGCTTCAACCTTGGCTTTCGCTTCAAGCATGAAGTCAAAGTACATGGGCACGCGCCCCGGTTTTTCGCCGGCCCAAATGTACACCTCGTCGACGGTGCGCGGGTGGTCGTAGACCGCATGCTCCTTCAGCCACGCGAAGTCGTGCTCCTCATCGATGTTCGATTTAAGGATGGAGTCGGCGAACGCCTCCACATCGAGCTTCTGGTCAAGTGGTATCGAATACTCCTCCTTCACGCGGAACATCATATTCAGCGTGGAAATGAACTCGGCGTTCTTGCCGGCCCGCGAGGCCAGCTCGCCAAACAGCTCCCAGCTGGAGGGCGCTCCGTCGCGCGGCTCTACGACCTTCTGCCATACCGGTACCGTCCAGGGGTTGTTCATGCCGCCGATGACGCGGTGGTTGTTCGCCGCATGAGGCAGAGGTTCGGTACGTTCCAGGTAATGGCACTCCGGCAGGATAATGTCGTAGAAGTACGACGATTCGTTCAGATACATATCGATGCCTATGACATAGGTATAGTTCTTGAAGATCTCGGCTTGCTCGTCGTAGTTGCCCCACCATTTGATGGGGTTGCACGCGTAGCAGAAGGCGACTTCGGCAGCTTGGGTGTGATACAGATCCGGATGCGCCTGCGCGATGTGCTCGAAGTGGTTGTCCTCGGAAAGCGGCTGAATTTCCAACATGCCCATAGTGGTGGGGGTGTAGTCGCTCTCGTACACCTTCGTGTAGTACGAGTTGGGGAAGGCCAGCAGCAGCTGGTTGTTGTCGATAAGCCCCTCGGGCTCCCAGATGCCGAGGTTCCAGGACATGTTTGGATTGCCGTCTGCCCAGCCGTTGCAGATGGGGTCGAATCCGCAGAAGCCGCCCACGGCATTCGTGGAGCCAATGAGATTGTTCAGCGTAAATACCGCCTGGCACGTGAGCCACGTGTGCTTATGGCGGGTGATGCCTGAGAAGGCATCCACGGCAGCGGGGCGATACGGCAGCTCGACGCCGTCAATGGTGGTGGTCTGCCCGATGCAGGCCGCCTCACCCAGCTCCTTGGCAATCTGGCGCACCGTGTCGGCGGGAACGGTGGTGATCGGCTCCTGGTACTCGGGCGTGTACTTCGCGATATGCTCCTTGTACAGGGTAAATCCTGTCTTGCATGGTGTGCCGTTCACTTCGAACTCGCCCTCCAGCTGCGGATCGGCGCACGTGTCATAGGTTTTCGGCGTACCGTCGGCGTCCATGTACAGCGACTTCCCCGTCGCCTCATCGAAGAGGATACGGCCTGTTTCAACGTTGACGAGCGAGGGCGAGTTGGTACGGTTTTTCAGAAAGTCTCTATCGATGGTGCCCTCTTCGTGTACCAGCACATACGCTATTGCAAGTGCCAGCGCTGCATCGGTACCGGGGCGGATGGGCACCCACAGGTCGGCTTTCTCGCCCGAACCGCCCATGTGCGGATCGACCACCACATGGCGCAGACCGTTGGCGCGGCGCTCGGCGAACATCTCCACGGTCATGTTATAGCCGTGGCGCGTGGCCGTGCCGGCGTTGGTGCCGAACTGCAGCACGTAGTTGCAGTTGGCGTAGTCGGGCCGAGCGTTGCCGGTGCCAGTCAGCAGATATTCCAGCTGGTGAACGCCCGTGCCGCAGATGTCCGAGCAGCTACCCTCGGCGTTGCCGTAAATAACGCCCAAGGCCGTGTGCCGTACGAGTGAGCCGATCTGGCTTGCCACCATCGACATGCCGGTCACGGCATGCGGGCCACTGCGCTCGATGGCCGCCTTCACGTTGGAATCAACCAGCTCATAGGCCTCGTCCCAGGAAATCTCCTCCCAGCCAGGATCCTCGTCGAAGCCTTTACGGGGATTAGTGCGTTTCATGGGCTTGGTGATACGGTTGGGATCGTACAGCTGCATGATGCCCGCCGCGCCCTTGCCGCAGATGTGCCCGCGGCCGATGGAACTATCAGGGTTGCCTGCCAGTTCTACAACCACGCCGTCGACTACGTGCGCCTTGATGGAGCAGTTGTTGAAGCACATGTTGCACGTGGTGGGAATCCATTCGCCTTCGTTCATGTCGTAAGCGGTTTTCTCTGGTGCCGTATTTGGCAGACTCTCCCCGTTGTTGGAGTTGTTAGTGGCAGGCGAACATCCTGCCAGCCCGGCCGTCAGAGCTGCACCCGCGGCTCCTGCCACAAATCTACGACGGCTAACGTTTAGTTCGTTTCCGTTCATAGCGTTCCCCCTTCTGCTCTTCAATTGTGCGCGCAGGCGCTGTGCTGTCGCGCATCTGGCGGCCTCTTGCCGTCTGATGCGGATAAGTATCCCACGCGGAGAAGGACGGGAATTGTCTCTCGAATTGCAAACAAAGACCATAGAAATGTGTTCGAGGACACAAAGCGATAGGTTCGGCGCGCCGTTTGTCTTGGTTGTGAGGGGGCGCACCGATTGCGACTCGGCGGCCCAAGCTCAGGTGAGCGGTTCGTCCCCATCGCTTTTATAGAAGGGAAGATTGGCCTCAATCATGGTGCCATAGCGCTCGCGAAGAGCTGGCAGAACCGTGACGCGCCGGTATCCGATGTCGATGAGCTTGTCGCGTGCCAGCTTTTTGAGCTCGCGGCTGGCGGTGGCTCGCTCGGTGCAGGCGATAAAGGCGATGTCGTCATGGGTTATGGGCAGTTCCCCTTCATATCCGGGCTGACGAGAAAGCGCCAGATCGAGGCGCATCAGCACCGAAACGACCTTTTCCCTCACGCGGCGATGCGCAAGCGTCAGCGTTTGCCCGTAGATAGACGTCGTCTGGTTCAGCGCGATGCGCGCCGTTATCTGCTGGGCTATTTCCGGCCCCGCATCCGCAAGTCGCTCTTTGAAGAAGTCGCCGTCGAAGGAACAGAGTTGGCTGGGCGTAAGTCCGACGAAATAGTAGAAGTCGGAAGCTATGTAAGACACAAACACGTCGGGTACGCCCGCAACGGAGCCGGGGCCAAAGATGGTCTGGGGGATTTCCGTCTCGTTGTTGCCGTACACCTTGTTGAGCAGCACCCCGCTACGCACGACGAACATACGCCGCCGCGCGCTCAGATCGGTCCAGACCATTTCGCCGACGTTCACATTGGAAATGTTCGGTAGGATGTACTTGTGTTCCCCCTGCTGGGATGCGCAGAGAAAGGCGAGTGGACACATCTGCCGCATCGGGCAATGCTGCGCTTCGAGCAGCAGCCTGCTCGTAAGTTCGGCTGCCTTCATCTTTCTCCCTTCCCCCTGAAATTGCGCCCATTATACCGCTGTCGCAGAAGGAGCGGCTCCAAACAATGGGTCTTTTCAGGGGGTCGCCTGAAGCCGCTCCGTCCGCATCGCGCTTATCCTTCCATAAGCGAGCCCTTTACGATACCGCGGGCGGCCAGGTAGGTCACCAGCATGTAGCCGCCGTAAATGACGAGCGTGAGGGCGGCGGCCATCATGATGGGGCCGGCCGAGGACACGCCGATGGCGTCCAGCAGGGAATCGGACAGTACGCCGATGGCGCAGACCGAATGGCATACCGCCAGCCCCAGCGGCACGAGGAAGTACGCGAGCACTTGGGCGAGCAGCGACCGATAGATCATGCCCCGGTCGCAGCCGAGCTTCCACAGGATGCGGTAGCGCGGCGTTGAATCAGACGCCTGGGAGAGCTGTTGGATGGCCAAAATGGCCGCCGTGGAAATAAGGAAGACGAAGCCGATGTAGAGTGCCAAATACGTGATCATGAGGCGCAGCCCGGCGGACTGGGAGAGCATCTCGTTTGCCGTGAGGATGCGCGTGACCGGCCACAAGAGGCTTGCGTAGGGGTCGTCGGCGCCTTGGGTGCCCTTCTCGAACCCGCCCATGTCCCGCGGCTGCAGCGCGGCCACGATGTCGTCCAAGGCCGCGTCATTCTCGCCGGCGGTCTTACCGTTGTCGGCGTACATCACGTTCAAGTACTGGGTGTCGGGAATGCAGCCCTCTGCGCGCAGGGCTTCCACGGCCTCGTCGGGGGTGATGACGACCAGGGCCGTGGCCGCCATGGCGTTGTCCTCCAGCTGCGTGTCGTACAGAGGGCCGGCCAGCGCGTAGTCGGTGCCGGCGATGGTCACCGTGGGAGCCGCGTCCAGCACGGCGCGGGCCAAAGGCGTCACCATGTCCATGTTGTTCGCCAAGGCGCAGGTGCCCGCTGCCAGTTCCACGGGATCCTGGCCTTGTAGGGCGCGGGCGCCGTTGAAGTCGGAGAGCGACACCACGGTCAGTGGCGTCGCTCGCACGGAGCTCAAATCGTCCAGACGCAGCGTCGACGGATCAACGCCGGTCGCTTCGGCGGCCGCAACGAGGGGGTCGTAGGTCATGTCCGGCGCCGAATAGGTGCTCACCTGGGCGAAGGCGCCCACGGTTTCGGCCCACAGTTCCGGTGCGGCCTCCTCAAGGGCAGCAGCCATGTCCCAGTTGAAGGACTCCGCCTGGGCCAGACGCTCGGGGGCCTCGGCCTCCATCTCGGCACGGCGCTCAAGCGGGTCGCCCGATGAGGAAGCCTTCGACCCGTCGGGCCCGTACCACACGGCTGCCTCCAGGGTGGCGGAGTAGGGGTTCGCCGCTTCAGCGCCGCCGACGAACACCTCCACGAGCCCCATGCCCGAGGAGAACACGGTGATGGAGAAGAACAGCAGAACGCACACGGCCCATAGCGACAAAAACGCTGTGTTCACCTTGCTAGCGATCTGGCGCACGGTGAACAGGTTCAGCTTGCGCAGGTACACGCCGCGCAGCCGCGTGAGCACGGCAATGGCGAAGCCGGCGAGCGACCAGAAGAACAGCAGCGATCCCACGAGCATGGCGATGGTGGCGCGGATGAACTCCGGTTGGTCCAGCATCACGAGGCCGTTCTCGATGAGCTGCTCGTAGGCGTAGGCGAGGATGGCCACTGCTGCGACGAACCCCACAAGGCACACCCACGGGTTGCGCACGCCGGCGCGCTCGTTCTTCTCGCCGGCGCGGATGAGGTCGATGAGCTTGCAACGGCTCACGGTGATGGTGTTGAAGGCGGCCACCACCACGTAAATGGCAGCGAAGCAGGCGAGCGTGACGAGGAAGGCGTCGGGGGAGAACACGAACTGGTAGTTGGTCATCGTCGTGCCGAACAGCGCGGCGGTGAAAAACGACAGTCCCTGGGAGAGCAGCACGCCGCAGATGAGACCCACGGCCAGGGAAAGCAGCCCCACGAGCACCGTCTCGTACAGCACGATGCGCGACACATGGCCCGGCGTCATGCCCAGCACCAGGTAGGTGCCGAACTCCCGCTTGCGACGGCGGATGAGGAACTGGTTGGCGTACAGAATGAGGAAGCCCAGCACGCAGGCCACCACCACGGAGAACATGCCCAGTATGTAGGTGGTGGAGTCGAACACACTTCGGGAGGCCGAGGTTTCCATATCGAAGAGGATCTGCTGGCTGCCGATGGAGTTGAACGCGTAGAACACCGCCACACCGAACAGCAGCGTGATGAAGTAGACGGCGTAGTCGCGCACCGATCGGCGGATGTTGCGCAGGGCGAGCTTAAGATACATGGCCGGCCTCCCCGCCGAGGAACGACACGACCTCCATGATGCGAGCGAAGAACGCGTCGCGGCTCTCATCGCCCCGACGCAGCTCGTTGAACACGGCGCCGTCCTTGATAAACAGCACGCGGCTGGTGTAGCTGGCGGCGAAGGCGTCGTGGGTGACCATCATGATGGTGGCGCCCATCTGGGTGTTCATCATCTCCATGATCTCCAGCATCACCGTGGCGGCACGGGAATCGAGGGCGCCGGTGGGCTCGTCGGCTAAAATGAGCTTCGGGTCGGTGACCATGGCACGGGCCGCGGCCACGCGCTGCTTCTGGCCGCCGGACATCTGGTAGGGGTACTTCTGCAGCACGCCATCCACACCGAGGCGCGCGGCCATGGCGTTCACCTTGCCGGGAATGGCGCGGGCCGGCTCGCCCTTGATGGTGAGGGCCAGCGAGATGTTCTCGAAGCCGGTGAGCGTGTCCAGCAGGTTCGAGTCTTGGAAGATGAAGCCGAGGTCGTCGCGGCGGAACTTCGCCAACTGGCGCTTCGACATGCCGGTGATATCGCGGCCGCCCACGATGATGTGCCCGCTCGTGACCACATCGATGGTAGAGACGCAGTTCAGCAGCGTTGTTTTGCCAGAGCCCGAGGGACCCATGATGCCGACGAACTCGCCGGCGGCCACATCGAAGCTGACGCCGGCCAGCGCGTGGGTGACCGAGTCGCGGCTGCCGAAGACCTTCTCGATGGAGCGCACGGAGAGGATTGGGGAGCCTGCGTTGACGGGGTGGCCGGCTTGGGAAGCGTGGGTTGGGTCGGCTGCGCGGTGGGCGCCATGGGCGGTGTGGGCGCCCCTTCCGCCGGCGCTGGCTGCGGAGGCGGCGCCGGCCACGTAGTTCTCGCGGGAGAAAGCGGCGGCGATGCCGTCGAGGGTCGTCGTGCCGTCGCCATCGAGGGGCACAGGCGTGCCAGGATCGGTCGGACGCGGGCCGAAGGCCGAGGGGGTGGGTTCGGTGTACACTTCGGCCATTAGTAGCTCCTCTCGGTTTTGGGCAGCTGGTGGGAGATGAAGGCTCCCACGGCCCCGATGATAGCAAGCGTCAGGATGATTTTCCCTGCAGTGTTCACGACAGTCCTTTCTCTCGGATGTGCGGCTCGCGTTCCGCCTGTTCGGAGACGGTTTGATGGATTGCTTCATCCCTCCGGAGGCGGCTACGCGGCATTCCGATTCGCTCAGACAGTCCTCGCTGGTATCGAAGGCGTCGGGGGTGTTTGCTCCCTTTCGCGTATCGCCTTCGATACCATCTGCGGAACTCGCTCGGTCGGAACGCCCCGTATCCGCCTCCTGCATTTGACGGATCGCGAGCTTGATTTCATCCTAAAGAGGAGGTGTGTATGGTTCCATCGATCGGACTTACGGTTGACTTACGAATGTGTTAGGTTGCGCAGGTTTCTACCTGTTTCTACCTGTTTCTACCTGGCCGCCTCTTCTAAGCGCCGAAGAGTTCCTTGCGGGTGCGGTCGTGGGGGAAGGTGAGGATGACGCGGGTGCCGGTGCCCTCCTCGCTGGCGAGGCCCACATGCAGGCCCATGGAGGCGCACAGGCTCGCCACCAGGTAAAGGCCCATGCCCGTGGCCGAACCGTGGGCGCGGCCGACCTGACCGGTGAAACCGCGTTCGAAGACGCGGGGCACGTCGGCGGCGGGAATGCCGCAGCCGTTATCGCGCACCTCAAGTACTGTGCGGCCGCGGGAGGTGCCGGGCTCCTCTTCGCGGGCGGTAAACGTAAGCGTGGTGGCGCCGTACTTCGCCGCGTTTACGATCACCTGCCCCAAGATGAACACGAGCCAGGGCTCGTCGGCCAGCACCGTCATAGCGCCCGGAATGTCGAAGGTGGGGGTGCAGCCTTTCTCGATGAGGAAGCGGCCGTGGCGCTTGCAAGCCTCTCGGGCGACGGCGGCCAGGTTCACCTCGCGGATGGCGTAATCGCGTTCGACCGAGGTGGATCGCGCGTAGTAGAGGGCCTGATCCACCTGGGCTTCGATGCGCTCCAGCTCGCGGGCCACTTTGGCGGATTCGGGGCCCGGGTTGTTGGCCAGCATGAGCTTGATGGCGGCGATGGGCGTCTTTATCTCGTGGATCCACAGTTCCACGTAACGGCGGTAGGCAGCCTCATTGTCGCGCAGGGCTGCCGTCTCCTCGGCTGAAAGCTGTGCGAGGCGCGAGGCCGTATCGTAGGCGATCTTCCCGTCCAGAAAGGGCGGCTCGGCGATGAGGGAGGGAAGCACGCAGGCTTGGCGCAGCTGCCCGGTAAGGTGGTGCAATTCGTGGTAGAAAGCGGCCTTGCGGCGGTAGTCCAGAAAGCCGGCGCCCAGCGCGATGAGCGTGAGGACGTCGGCGACGAGCAGCGTGCCCGTCGAGTTCACGCCGAGGGCCGGCAGAATGAGCACGGTGCTTGCAAGGGCCAGCAGAAACGCCGCCAGACCGATGACGTTGTCGCGCACGTAGGTGGCCGGCGTGAAGGGGGCGATGGGCGTATCCGCCTCGCCTGTGCCGTGCCCGCTCATACGGCGTACCCGACGCCGCGGCGGGTAGTGAGGAAGTCCTCCGGCACGCCCAAAGCTCCCAGCGTCTTGCGTAGGCGGTTCACGTTCACCGTCAGCGTGTTGTCGTCGATGAAGGCGTCGGATTCCCACAGGGCGCACATGATCTCGCTGCGGGGCACCACTACGCCGGGGTTACGCATGAGCGTCTGCAGGATGCGCAGCTCGTTGCGTGTGAGCTCGGCAGTGCGCCCTTGGAATTCCACGGTGCCGGCGCCCATGTTCAACGTCACGCCTTTGTGAAGGATCGTCATACCGGCGGCGGGACTCGCGCTGCGCCGCAGTAGCGCCTGCAGATGCGCGAGCAGCACGGCGGGCCGATAGGGCTTGGTCACGTAATCGTCGGCCCCCAGGTTCATAGCCATCACCTCGTCGAACTCGCTTTCCGAAGAGGTGAGCATGAGGATGGGCACCGAGCTTTTGGCCCGGATGTCGCGGCAAATGGAATGCCCGTCGGTGCCGGGCAGCTTCAAATCGAGCACGATGCAGTCGGGCTCGGCAGCGAGGGCACGGGCCGCGGTGTCGCCCCAGGTGCCCTCGTAGGCCGCCACGGCGTAGCCGGAAAGCTCCAGCACGTGGGCCAGCTCCGTGCGCAGGGCGGTATCGTCTTCGATGAGGTAAATGCGCTGGGCCATGGCTGCCTCTCTTTCGGCGGTGTTCACAGGTGCCGTCCGCGCAGGGCGTGGCGCTCGGGCGCGAGGTTCGGACGTGGGGCTCGCGCGCAAGGCTCGGGCGCGGTAGCGCGGGCGCGAGGTTCGTGCGCTCAAGCGCGACGGCAAGCATCGCAGCTCATTGTAAGCCCGCGCGCCGTCCCCGCCCCCAGCAACTTCCAACCTTACGCAACCGTAAGTTGGTTACCAGTTTTACTCGGAAGGCGTGCTCGACCGCTCGATAGTAAGCGAATGGGCGGAATTTGCCTGAGATCTTGAGTTATAAGCGTCAGCAGAAGAAAAATGCGGACGAAATTAACGAACAATGTATAAAGAAAGGGTGCGAATGTGTGAGCAGACGCTGATAACTCGTGATTCTGCGCAATTTTAAGGCTGTTCGTCGCCAATGGCGCCTCTTTGCGGCATTGCGACTCCGTCTCGGTCGGCGCGGGGAACGGATCGGGACATTCCCGCGTCATTTCTTCTGCCGCCACGACGCCTACGGCAAGGGCGACCCGGCGTACGTGATCGAGCGCAGGTGCGGGGCCCATCCCGACCTCGCCGTGGGCGACGCCTCCCCGTGGGTGGTGTTGAACGCCTCGGCGTGGGAGGCCTCCGCCGACCCCGGGCTGCGGGATGTGCTACGATACCTCCGGACCGGGGAGGCCGAAGGGCCCCTGTCGTCGGAGATCGACGCCCTGGTCGGCGTGTTCAACGAGGACAGGGAGTGGGTGGACCGCGTGCTTACCTACGAGCAGGAGACCGAGATGCGCTGCCGCCGAGCGCGCGAGGAGGGCCGTGAGGAAGGCCGGGAGGAAGGTCGCGAGGAGGGCCGGGAGGAAGGCGAGGCCCGGCTTGGCGCCCTCATCGGCGCTCTGCTGGCCGACGGCCGCTCCGAAGACGTGGCCGCGGCGGTGGAGGACAAGGTGCGCCGCGAGGAGCTCTACGCCGAGCTCGGAATATGAGGCCAGCGCGCTTATGCCGTGCGCATTACGCCTGAAGGCGATGCGCTGGCCGAGAAGCGCTGCGCCGCGCAGTCCGAGGTGGCCGATCGCATTCTGTCGACCCTGACGCCCGAGGAGATCGAGTCGTTGAACGTTCTCACGGAGAAGATCATCCACCAGTGCAAGGACATGGGCGCCCGCGGTGAGCGCAAGCATGGTCGCCACCATCGTCATGGCAAGGGCCGCGGCTGCCGCAAGTAGCGTTCGGCATGTCCCCGATGCCTTTTCAGATAATGGCCTCCCAGGGGCCATTATTTTTTTCAAAGATTATTCTTGACATAGAATAACGCATCGCTATAATAGATTTCGACAGAGCGGGAGATACGAACCCCCCTCTCTCCTCTTCTCTCCTCCGCACGCGCCTATCCCCCTCGGGCGCCAAGGACACTCATTTGCGAGCCCGGGATCCCCCTCCCCGGGCTCGCAACACGTCGGGGGCCGGTCGCTTCGGAGGAAGGCCGGCCCCTTCCTGCTCCTTACTTCAAAAATTACGAATCTGCACAGGGAAGGATGCGAGATCTGCGCATTTGCACGAACTCTGCGTTATCCGTCGCGCAAAAAGAGCGCAAATGCGTAAATCTTGCGGGGGCACGATGGGGGAAGAGGGGAATCATGCGCATTTTTCTTCCTTAAGAATCCCTAAGGTTTCGTCGCGAAGGCGAAAAGTGGGGTAGTATGGTCGGGAAAACGTGGCGGCCTTCGCGAGGCCGTCTGAATTTGGCGGCTTGTGGGGAGTCGCTTGGAAGAAGGGCCGGCTGAAGAGCTCCGCCCGAACGAGGAAGGATTCAGCTATGCGAGAGATGCCCGCCAACCAACTGAACCCGCGCATCAAGAGCGTCTGGCGCATTAATGATGCCATTTGGATCGCGGTCTCGTTCCTGTGCTGCTTTCTGCCCTTCGCTATCATAGCGCTGGTGGCACCGGAAGAAGCGTGGGCTGGCGTGGTGGCTCTAATCGTGGTCATTGTGTTCGCGGCGCTGCTTGTGTTGTGCGTGGTGGTGCTGCCGCCCATTCGCTATGCTCGTTGGCGCTACGAGCTTACGCCGGATTACCTGGATATTGCTCGCGGCATCTTCTGGCGCAAGCGCTTCGTCATTCCGTTCATCCGCGTACAGAACACTGACACGCGCCAAGGACCCATCCTGCGCGCCTTCGGGCTGTCCAGCGTCACCGTGGCCACAGC
>OGQQ01001928.1_pt1 | contig 14606 bp, 10 predicted proteins | sample 1553281 | NCBI WGS metagenome assembly OGQQ01 (sample SAMEA2579937, study PRJEB22360) | human gut metagenome | biome: human gut; feature: human-associated habitat; material: faeces | place: Denmark | collected 2008/2010 | reverse complement strand
GTCGACCCGCGCGATTTTGAGTCTAATCGAATTGGTTCCGCAATCGATTCCGGCCACTGTCACTGCAGTCATCTCTACCTCCCTCTCGAGTCACGCATACGGCCGATGCCGTCAGCGTGTCTCTTGTCCGTCGGATTGCGCCCGCACACATCGGCATACCGTCGGATCGAACTCATTGCGCATGCGTTCCAATGCCATATCGCCGATCGGGTTGACGCCGGGGCCCATGACCAGCGACTGTGCCACCAAGGCGTGCAAACACTTCACACGCACCGGCATGCCACCGGCGCTTATACCTTCGATGTGCTCCTCACTCTCATTCAGCCGTTCGGCAAGACCGTGGCGGAATGCCAGGTACGCGGCATGCGCCCTCTCGTATTGAGCACGCAGATTGGTATCGTCGGCAAGCATTTCGTTGTATTGTCTCATGAGTCCATCGGCTTCCAGATGCGATACGGCCTTCACCGCCTCCGGACTGGTCAGGTACATGGTCGTGGGGAATGGAATGCCACCGGGCAATACAGGCCCTGTGATCACCACCAGCGGGGTGCCGTCCCCGACGCAACGTGCTCCGACAGCCACCATGCCACGCGGATACCTGCCAAGCTGGGTCTCGACGGTGGCGATGTCATTCTGCGTCGCCGGGTGCTCCATGACCCGCTGCAATGTCTCTGCGGCCAATGTCTCTATGCCGTTGGCGTTCCGGCCTTCTTTGCTCATGCTTCCTTCCGATCTTGGTCAGGGAATCGAACGGGCCATCGCCCGCATGGTGTGTGGGTATGTCGAATGCGCTACTGCCCTGCCGAACCGCCATCCTGCGGGGCATCGGTGCCCGCGGTGGCATCAGGGTCATTCTGTTGCCGCGATTCGGCGGTGTTGCCATTATTGGTGGCATCGGGTTTTCTGGCATCCGATTCCTTGAACGAATAGGCGAGCTCACTGTACCAGGGCAGGTTCGATTGGCCCGTTTCCGTGTTCGCATTGGCATCGGACTTCGGCTGTTCGCCGCTCACCGCCTCGGGATGCTCCACCTTGATCGCCTGCTCCCCTGGGAACACATACCCGAGCCGTTCCCTGGCCTGGGCGGTTACGTATGCAGGGTCGTCCCAGCGGGCGATGTCGTTTTCGAGATCCTTCTTCTGCGCCGCGAGCACGGCTTCCTGCTTCTTGAGCGAGTTCAGCTCGCTCAGATTGATCGCATACGTGTGGAATGCGGAGATGATCTGGATGGAGCCCACCGCGATGACGAACAGTGCGATGAAGAATGCGATGGGGCCGGTGTTCGCTCCCTTCGTGTGCGTCCGCTCCTTCTTGGACGAGGAGGGCGCAGACTGTGGTTTCGAAACATGTGGCCGCTTGCTCATAGGAACGAAAATACCCGCCGCATTCGACGTGCGGCGGGTATTAGCGAATAAGGTCCCTAAGGACGGGTCACCCGGTCAAACCAGAATGCGTTTCGAATCACATGTACTTCCGGCATGCCTTGAATGCGCTGTAGCCAGCGTATTCGGCGGTCGAACCGAGCTCTTCCTCAATCTCGAGCAGGCGGTTGTACTTGGCGATGCGCTCGCCACGTGCCGGGGCGCCGGTCTTGATCTGGCCGGTGTTCTTTGCCACAGCCAGGTCGGAGATGGTGGTGTCCGGGGTCTCGCCGGAACGGTGGGAAACCATGGAGGTGAAGCCGTTCTTGGTGGCCAGCTCGATGGCGTCGAGGGTCTCGGTGACGGAACCGATCTGGTTCAGCTTGACCAGCAGGGAGTTGGCGGCGCCGAGGTCGATGGCCTTCTGCAGACGAGCCGGGTTGGTGACCAGCAGGTCGTCGCCGACGAACTGCAGACGATCGCCGAGGCGAGCGGTGATGGCAGCCCAGTCTTCCCAGCCTTCCTCGTTGAACGGGTCCTCGATGGAGACGATCGGGTACTCGTTGATGAGGTTCTCGTAGTAGTCGAGCATGTAGGCGGAGTCACGCTCTTCACCGTCGAAGCGGTACTTGCCGGTCTCCTTGTTGTAGAACTCGGAGGAGGCGACATCCAGGCAGATGCCGATCTGCTTGCCAGGCTCGTAGCCGGCGGCGGAGATGGCGTCCATGATGTACTTGAGGGAGTCCTCGTTGGACTTCATCTTCGGGGCGAAGCCGCCCTCGTCGCCGAGGCCGGTGTTCAGGCCTTCCTTCTTCAGGACGTTCTTCAGGGTGTGGTAGACCTCAACGCCAGCGCGCAGAGCCTCGGAGTAGGTGTCGAAGCCGTACGGGGAGATCATGTACTCCTGGATGTCGGTGGCGAAGTCAGCGTGGGCGCCACCGTTCATGATGTTCATGTTCGGGACCGGCAGGATGTGGCCGTTGGTGCCGCCGATGTAGCGGTACAGCGGCTGATCCGCGGACTCGGCGGAAGCGTACAGAGCGGCCAGGGACACGCCGAGGATGGCGTTGGCGCCCAGACGGCCCTTGTTCGGGGTGCCGTCGAGCTCGATCATGGTCTCATCGAGAGCGCGCTGATCGGAAGCGTCCATGCCGATGACCTTCGGAGCGATCTCCTCGTTCACGGCCTTGACGGCGTTGAGCACACCCTTGCCCTGGTAAACGGACTTGTCGCCATCGCGACGCTCCCAAGCCTCGGCTTCGCCGGTGGAAGCACCGGACGGAACGAGGCCCAGGCCCTGAGCACCGTCATCGGTGTCAAGAACGACCTCGACGGTCGGGTTGCCGCGGGAATCGAGAATCTGACGCGCGTAAACGCTTTCAATTACTGCCACAACTACTCCTTATAAACGTTAGGTTGTGATGACAATGCCAAGAATAGTGCGATTTATGGACGTATGCCAAACTTTGCCCGCATGTTCCATGTGAACGCTCACACTCTTTTTTGCATCCCACTGTCATTGACGCGGTGTCGGTTTCCAGTCCAAATCGTCAAGCAATTGACTGGTCCATCCGACCACTTCGTCCGAGCTCATCGGCTTGGAACCAAGCGAGCCTGCGAATGGAGCCGGTACCAGATACGTCTTGGTCAACGGCCGGTACTGGATGCCTTTGTAGATTCTGGCCATGCGCATCTGCACGGATTCACGCGGCTCGAACTTCGACACGCGCACGTTGCGTCCTTGCGCGATGATCTCGGAAATGCCGAGCTTGCGAGCCTTGAACCGCAACCGCGCCACGTCGAACAGCGCCTCGAAATCGACGGGCGGCTTGCCGTAACGGTCGGTGAGTTCGTCGCGCAGCTCGTCGAGATCGTCTTCGGTGCGTGCGGAGGCGAGTTTCTGGTACGCTTCCAATCGCAGTTTGTCCGAATCGATGTAGTCGACGGGAATGGACGCCTCGATCGGCAGGTCGATGGTGACGGCAACCGATTCCTTGCGTTCCGGCTCCTTGTACTGTTCGACCGCTTCGGACACCATACGCACGTACAGGTCGAAGCCGACGCCTTCGATATGGCCGCTCTGCTCGTCTCCCAGCAGATTGCCGGTGCCGCGCAATTCGAGATCCTTCATGGCTACGTCGAAACCAGAGCCGAGCGCGGTGTTCTGCGCGATGGTGGCGAGCCTGTCATGCGATTGCTGGGTCATCGGCTTAGTCGGATCGTACAGGAAGTACGCGTACGCGCGCTCACGTCCACGGCCGACGCGGCCACGCAGCTGATGCAATTGGCTCAAGCCGAAGCGGTCGGCATGGTCGACGATCAGCGTGTTGGCGTTGGAGATATCAAGGCCGGTTTCGATGATGGTGGTGCATACCAGCACGTCGATGTCGCGATGCCAGAAGTCGCGGATCACACCGTCAAGCTGTTTCTCCCCCATCTTGCCGTGGGCTATGCCGACATGCGATTCGGGTACGAGCTCGTGGATTTTCGCCGCGACGGAGGAGATGTCCTGCACGCGATTGTGCACGTAGAACACCTGCCCACCACGCAACAGCTCGCGCCGGATGGCGGCGGTGACCTGCGCGTCCTCGTAAGCGCCGACGTAGGTGAGCGCCGGCAGACGATCCTCCGGCGGCGTGGCCAGCGTGGACATTTCGCGGATACCGGTGACAGCCATTTCCAACGTGCGCGGGATAGGCGTTGCCGACAGGCTCAGCACGTCCACATTGGTGCGCAACGCCTTGAGCGTCTCCTTGTGCTCGACGCCGAAACGCTGTTCCTCGTCGATGATGACGAGTCCCAGATCCTTGAACTTGATCTTCGGATTGAGCAGCTTGTGCGTGCCGATGACCACATCCACGGAACCGTCTTCAAGCCCCTTGATGGTCTCGTTGATCTCCTTGGTGGTCTGGAATCGGCTCATGGCAGCCACGTTCACGGGGAAGCCTTCGAAACGTTCGGTGAAAGTCTCGAAATGCTGTTGCACGAGCAGTGTGGTCGGCACGAGCACGGCCACCTGCTTGGAATCCTGCACCGCCTTGAACGCGGCGCGCACCGCGATTTCGGTTTTGCCAAAGCCCACATCGCCGCAGATCAGACGGTCCATCGGAATGGGTTTCTCCATATCCGACTTGACCTCGTCGATGGTGGTGAGCTGGTCGGTCGTCTCCTGATAGGGGAAAGCGTCCTCCAGCTCCTTCTGCCACGGCGTGTCCTTGCTGAAGGCATAGCCTTTCGTACGCTGGCGTGCCGAGTAGAGCTTGACCAGATCCTCGGCGATCTCATGCACATGCTTGCGCGCCTTGGCTTTGGTGGCGGCCCAGTCGGAACCGCCCAGCTTGTTGAGTTTCGGCGTTTCGGCGCCGATGTATTTGCTGACCTGGTCGAGCTGGTCGGTGGGGATGAACAGTTTGTCCGCCGGGGCGCCGCGCTTGGAAGGCGCATATTCGATGACCAGGTATTCGCGAGTGGTTTTGTTGGCGCCGGTGCCGATGGTGCGCTGACGCATTTCGATGAACCGGCCAATGCCGTGCTGCTCGTGCACCACGTAATCGCCTTTTTTGAGCTCCACCAAGTCGATGGCCTTGCGCCGGCGTTTCGGCGTTTTGGCCACGGCCACGGCTGAAGTGCGGCCGGTCAGGTCGCGTTCGGTGAGCAGGGCGATTTTGGCGGCTTTGTCCACGAAGCCGTCGATGGCCTGAGAGCGGATGACGTCGAAATTGGCGATGCCGGTAGTGTTGATCGCACGCTTGAGCCTGGCCAAGGGGCCGGCCGCAGCGGCGGTGATGGTGACGTGGAAGCCGGCATCGAGCAGGCCTTCGATGCCTTGGGAGGCCTTGGCCTCATCCCCTCGGAATTCGGCCGGGTTCTGGGCGTCGAGCTGCACATGGCCGGTCAACGTGGTGTCCACGCCGAAACTGGTGAGGCGAATCACCGGATGTTCGGAGTATTCGAGGGAGCTGATGGTTTCCGCATAGTCGAGGAAGCTGGCTTCGTCGAAGCTGATGGGCGCGCCGGCGCCGTGGCCGGAGGCGGCCACATGCCAGCTTGCGGCCAGGAACTCGTTCGCGGTTTTTGCCAAGTCTTCGGCGGAGCGGCGCAGTTTCTCCGGGTCGCTCAGGAGGATCACGGCGTGCTTGGGAAGCATGGAGCCCACCGGTTCCAGATGGTCCACGAGTGCGGGCATCAGGGATTCCATGCCTTCGACCGGAATGGCGTTGGCGATGGATTCGAGCATGTCCTCAGCATTGGGAATCGAACCGACCAAGGCTTTGGCGCGGGTGCGCACGGCGTCGGTCAGCTGCAGTTCACGGCATGCGGTGGCCCAGATGGTCTTGAGGCCGTCGCCGTAGGTACGCTGGTCGGAGGCGTGGAATTCCTTGATGGTGTCAATTTCGTCGCCGAAGAATTCGATACGCACCGGGTGCGGTGCGGTGGGCGGGAATACGTCAAGAATGCCTCCGCGCACCGCGAACTCGCCACGGTCCATGACCAGGTCCACGCGCGTATAGGCGTTTTCGATCAGACGTTTGGCGGCTTCGTCGAGGGGCAGGTCCTCCCCCACGGTGAACACGAGCGGCTCGACATCGCCCAGTCCTTGGACGACTGGCTGGATGAGCGAGCGGATCGGCATGACGAGAATGCGAATCGGGCCGAACATCGAATCGGTATCGCTCGGATGCTTGAGTCTGCGGAACACGGCCATGCGGCTGGCCACGGTGTCCGCGCGCGGGCTCAGACGCTCGTGCGGCAGGGTTTCCCAGGCTTCGAGCTGGGCGATGTCGTTCGGGTCGCCATCATACCAGGAGCGCAGCGAGCCCACGGTCTCTTCGGCTTCGCGGCCGGAGGCCACGACCAGCACGACCGGCTTGCCGGGTTTGCCGGCCACACCCTGCCCGATGGCGGCGGCCAAAGCCGGGCGCAAACCTTCGGGGATGCCGGCCAGGACGGAGTTGTCGACGTCGTCCGAAGCCTCGATGTCGCCGGCGGCGAGCTTCAGGAAGGTCTTGTCCTGTTCCAGCTCAGACAGGATGCCTACCAGTGAGCCGTTGATCAGGTCCGGGTGCGTCGCCTCACCGGCCATTGAACTTCTCCTGGGTCTTGGCAAGACCGTGGAAGATGATGTCCTCGGCGGCGTCGGCGCCGTCAGCCAGGAATTCGGGCAGCTGCTTGCGCTGGTCCGGACCGAATCCGCCCAGCACCCAGTTCACCGTGTTGTCATGCGCGTTCGCACCGCGCTTGGAGTGACCGACGCCCATGCGCACACGCGCGTATTTCGGCGTGCCGAGGGAACGGTCAATCGACTTGATGCCGTTGTGGCCGCCTGCGGAGCCGCCTGCCTTGACCTTGATACGGCCGAATTCCAAGTCCATGTCATCGTGAATCACCACAATATGGTCGGGCTCGATCTGGTAATAGGCGCTAATGGAAGCCACCGCATTGCCGGAATCATTCATATAAGTCAGCGGCTTGGCCAGAAAGAACTTGACGGTGCGGCCGTCCAGGTTCATCACGCTTTTACCGAGCATGGCCAAGCCCTTGTGATCGGCGAAGTTCACCGTCCAACGTTCGGCGAGCACGTCGGCGGTCATGAAGCCCATGTTGTGCCGCGTGTCCTCATATTTTTTGCCGGGGTTGCCCAGTCCCGCAATCAGCCAGAAATCCGATGCCATAATCCGCTCCTCGTCCGTCTTCCTTTATTCCCGTATGCACGTTCTGTACGTTCCGTACGTCATGCGCGCGTTCGCCTCGCGCACTGGCCCATGCCCGGCCGGATCCAACCGTCAAGATTGTACTCAACGCCGCCGTCAAGCTCGTTTGCTCCGGCATCCTCACACTTTTCTTGACTGAAATGACTTACTGCAAGGCTACAGGTCCAAATACCAGTAGGACATGTCCCGCATGGTGCCGGTAGAGTCGGTGGCAGCGGCGGGCATGAGTCCGAATTGGGTGAAGCCGAAGCGGTGCATGAGGGCAATGGAGCCGGCGTTATCGGCGAAAATGATGCCGCAGGCCTTGCGCATGTGGCGGGCCAGCGCCTCGGTGAGCAGCCTGTCAAGCATGAACGTGCCTACTCCCCTGCCTTGCCATGCCGGATCGATGTAATAGGCCAAATCGGTGACACCGTCATATCCTGCGCGGTCATAGAACACGGAGAGCGCACCGAAGCCAATGATTGAACCGTCTTCCGATTCCACAACAAAAACGCCGTAGGGCGGCGTATGGGATTCGACCCAGGCGCGGCGTTGGTCGAAGGTGCGCGGGGTGAGGTCGGCGGTCGCACCGCCGGCCATCACTGAGGCGTTGTAGATGTCGGCGATGGCTTGGACGTCGGATTCGACGGCCGGACGGAAGGTGTATGGCATGAGGTTCCTTTGAATACGCAAATAGCCCGTCCTTATGATAAGGACGGGCTATGTCAGTTGAGGTAACCGACTCCCTTCAGTCGCCTTCGGCGATGGCTCCCCTCACCCTGAGGGGAGCCAATTCCTGTCGGAACTACTTGTCGAGCTCGATGGCCTTGTTGAGGGCGTCTTCAAGCTCCTTCTGCGCCTTGCCGTAGGCGGTCCAGTCGCCGTTCTTCATGGCGGACTGGCTGTCCTTCATGGCTTGGGCGGCATCGTTCAGCGCCTGCTGGAGTTCGGGGCTACGGTCGGAAGACGAGCCGGAATCCGACTTGCCGTCCGTGGTGCCGGACTGGCCACCATTGGTATCGGAACCAGATTGGTCACCGGACACGTTCTCGGCATCGCCCGCGGCCGCACCGGAATTGCCACCGAACACCTGATCCAAGGCCTCATCCAACGTATCCGCGAATCCAACCTGATCACCGAATGCGACCAGCGTCTTCTTGAGCAACGGGAATGAGGTCACGCCCGAAGACTTGACGTACACGGGCTGCACGTACACCAGTCCGCCACCGAGCGGCAGGGTGAGCAGGTTGCCGCGCACCACTTGCGTGTCGCCGGATTGCAGCAGGTTCAGTTCCTTGGATACATCGGCGTTGGCGTTGAAGTTGTTCTGCGCCTGGCCGGGGCCCGGTACGTTCGAATCCTTGGGCAGCTCCTGCAATCGGATGGTGCCGTAGTTCGAGCCTATCTTGCCCTTCTCATTGCCGGCATCCGAGTCGACCGACAGGAAGCCGGTCAGGATCTCACGGGTGGACTGGCCAGCCGGAATGTAGGTGGAGGTCAGCGAGAACACCGGTTCCTCGGTGCCACCGGTCTGCAAGGTCAGGTAGTACGGCGGCTGCAGGATGTCCTGGTCCTGCTGGGACTGGGATTCGGTCGGATCGACCGGCGTCTGCCAGAAGTCTTCGCCTGAGTAGTACTGGCTGGCAGAGGTCACGTGGTACTTGGAGAGCAGCTCGCGCTGTACCTTGAACAGGCTTTCCGGGTAGCGCATGTGGCTCATCAGGTCGCCGGAGATATCGGAGAGCTGGTGGTACTGGCCAGGGAAGATCTTCTCCCATGCCTTGATCACCGGATCGGATTGATCCCACACGTACAGGTCCACGGAACCGTCGTAGGCGTCCACGGTGGCCTTGACCGAGTTGCGGATGTAGTTGGCCTTCTGAGAGCCCAGGGACGAGACCGTTGCGGAAGAGACGGTGGTGGAATCCTTGGTGGCGGAGCCGAGGTCGGTTATTTGCGAGTACGGGTAGGCGTCGGAGGTGGTGTAGCCGTCGACGATCCACTTGACGCGGCCATCGACCACGGCCGGATACACGCGGCCGTCAAGCGTCAGGTACGGTGCCACCTTGGCCACGCGCTCCTTGGGGGAACGATCGTAGAGAATCTGCGATTCGCTGGTCACACGGTCGGAGAAGAGAATCTGATCGGAGCCGAAGCGGATCGCGTAGAGAATCCTGGAGAACAGGTTGCCGACCGAAGGGCCGCCGTCGCCCTTGAACGTGGTCAGAGCACCTTCCGAACCGGTCGGGTAGTCGAACTCCCAAGCCTGCGTGCCTTCAGGGGCACCGACAATCGAGTATTCGGTGGTGTTCGGCGAGAAGTAGATGCGAGGCTCGTACTTTTCGGATTCGGTGAGCTTGCCCTGGGTGGGGATGCCGGATTCGAAGAATTCGGGCTGGCCGTCGGCGGTCACCTTGTTACCGTAAGCGGCCACCACGCCGTAACCGTGGGTGTACACGGTGTGGTCATTGACCCAGTTGCGGTTGTCATTGCCGGCCAGGTCAAGCTCGCGGGCGGCAATCACGGTGTCCTGGGAGACGCCGTCAATCTCGTACTTGTCGACCGCCAGGGTGTCGGCGAAGGTGTAGTACTGCTTGGACTGCTGCAACTGTTTGAACGTGGGGCTGACGACCTGCGGGTCGAGCAGACGGATCTGCGCGGTGGTGTCGGCCTCCTTGGCCAGAGCGCCCTGCTCACCCTTGTCGGTCACCTTGTATTGCTCGGTCTTGAGCTTGTCAAGACCGTAGGCGGCGCGGGTGGCGTCGATGTTGCGCTGGATGTAGGTGGATTCCATCTCCTGTGCGTTCGGGTTGACGCGGAAGCGTTGCAACAGCACCGGCCATGCCACGGTGAGCACAAGACCCACCACGACCACGACGGCAATGGAGGTCACCGGCACACGCCAGGCCTTGAGCGCGACGGAAGCGCGCACGCCGATGGACGCCTGGCCTTCGAGCGTGTGGGAGCGCATGAGCCAGATGCCCAGCACCACGCCGAGGATGGCGGTCAGCACGGCCATGATGAAGGTGACGGGGATGTTGGCATGCACGGCGGTGTAGGAGGCACCGGTGATGCGTGAACCCTGCACGGTGAGCTGGTCGAAGACGCCAATCATCTGGCGCACTGCCCAAGCGAACATGTTGAGCATCAGCCAGATGCCAAGCTGGCGACGGCAACGCTTGGTAATGGAGAACAGGCCGCGTCCGTTAACCGGCATAGTAATGCGGATACCACCCATCAGCACATGCGTGACCACGGAAAACACAAGGCCCACGCCCAGCAGCATGGCCACGGCGGCGAGCACGAGCTTCAGGCCCGGCAGCACGAACACGTAGAAGCCGTTGTCCAGACCGAACTGCGGATCGGTGGTGCCGAACGACTGCGCGTTGAACATGAGCAGAATCTCGCTCCAGTTCGCGTTGAACTGAGAGCCGAAGATGACGCCGACGATCAGCGAAATCACCACGGCCACGCGGCGAGCGGTTTTCGAGCTGACGGATTTGCCGACCTCGACCACATCGCCGTTAATGCGAATGGTGGAACCGTCGGCCGAATCAGGGCGTGCTCGAATGGCCAGCCAGGCGGAAACGAAGCCGGTCAAGGCCATGAGCAGCGCGTAGGCCACCCACAGACCGATTTTCACCCCGAGCTGGGTCCAGACCACGGACTGGAAGCCGAGCTGGCCGTACCACATCAGATCGGTGATGAATCGGGACAGGCCGAAGAACAGACCGACGATGATGGCCAAGGCCAGCACCACGCCGATCAGAATCTTGCTGCCACGGCTGCCTCCTGAGCCACCGGACGCTGGCTTACGGGTGATACGCGGATTGGCCGGGCCACGTGGAGGGCGGGATGACCCGGAGGGGCCGGCGTTGGTGTTGCGGGCCGGACCGTCCCCATCGGCCTCGACATCGAGGATGATCGGATCGTCATTGTTCGCATTGTTGCGTCGTGAATCGCCGCCATTGCCGAACAGTATTGAGAAAGGATCGTTAAAAGACATAACTCAAGCCTATCGAAAGGGCGGGAGGTAGGTTATGCCCTGAGCACAGAATGAGGCAGCGTTCTGTTCTACGCTCCGTTCTACGCTTGCCGGTATGAACAGCCAACGGCCACAACATATGCGTCCCTCAGCACACGCCACACGCCAACTTCGGCACAGGAGCACTCCAATCGTGGCGACAATATGTGCTTTGGCAGTGGTGTTGGCCGGCGTGGCAGCCTACGGATGGCATGTCGGATGGTTCGCCAAATCCACATCAAACGGCAACACCACCACTCCCCAGACCTCCCAGACAAGTGCGTTACCACGCGCCGACGTTCCTTCCCCGAAGAAGAACGAACCGGCCGCACAAGCCCAACGTGCGGTATCCGCCATGACACTTGAGGAACGTGTGGGACAGTTAGTGATGGTGCCGTTGCTTGCCGGTTCCGATCCCTCCTCGTTGGCTTCAACAATCGCCGATGAGCACATTGGCTCGGCCATTCTCATTGGCAATTGGAATACCGGCGCCGATACGGTCAAGACCGCGACCGCGCAACTCCAAGGATATGCGCCGGCCGGCAATCGTCTCATCATCGCCACCGATCAGGAGGGTGGTCAGGTGCAGCATCTGACTGGTACCGGTTTCGACACAATGCCCAGTGCCGTTGAGCAGGGCACAATGTCCGCTGACGCATTGCGTCAATCGGCAGGCACGTGGGGTTCGCAATTAGCTGCTGCTGGCATAAATGTCGATTTGGCACCGGTGCTCGGCACGGTGGTGGGCGATCGTGCCTCAAATGCTCCGATTGGCGCGCTGGATCGTGATTTCGGATTGGATGCGGCCGGCAACGCCGAACATGGCATCGCCGTTATTGAAGGTTTGCGAGACGCTCAGGTCGGCGCGGCGGTCAAACATTATCCTGGGTTGGGCGCGGTAAGCGGCAATACCGACTTCACCACCGAAGGCATTCTGGATACGACCACCACGTTGGGCGGGGCCGAGGCAGGTGCCTTTGACCAGGCGATCACCAAGACCGATCCTGCGATGGTGATGATGTCGTTGGCCACGTATCAATCCATCGACCCGAATAATCCGGCGGTGTTTTCTTCTACGATTATCGACGGTCATATTCGCAACGCCCTGAAGTACACGGGCGTGGTGATTTCGGATTCGATGTCTGCCGAAGCGTTAAGCAGCTACGATGTAAGCCAATTGGGAGTAAAGCTTGTCGAGGCGGGCGGCGACATGTCCTGCATCGGTCAGACGGATTACGTAAAGCCAATTGTGGACGGCCTCAACGAACGGGCGAAGTCCGATCCGGCTTTCGCTTCGAAAGTGACGGCGGCGGCGACTCGCGTAATGGCATTGAAAATCAAGATGGGACTGGCCTGACTGCTTATCCTTTGCACTGGTGAGGATTGATGCGCACTGATTCGCGCTAATCCTCACCAGCCCTCGTACAAATGCACACTAGTCCTCGTACGAATCGTCAGTCCTCGTATGAATACAGACCATGCTTGCCGATGTATTGCACCACGCCGTCAGGCACCAGATACCAGACCGGCTCGTCGTGTTCGGCGCGGCGGCGTACATCGGTCGAAGAGATGGCCAAGGCCGGGATCTCAAGCGTATCGACCTTTCCTTCGGGCAAGGTCACGCCGTCCGGACTGGAGTAGCCGGGGCGCGTGACGGCCACGAAGTGGGCGAGGTCCCACATGAGGTCGGCGTCCTTCCACTGCATAATTTCGGCCACGGCGTCTGCGCCGGTGATGAAGAACAGCTCGGCGTCGGGATGTTGGGCGCGGATATCGCGCAGGGTGTCGATGGTGTAGGTGACGCCCGGACGGTCGATGTCGACACGCGAGACGGTGAATTTGGGGTTGGATGCGGTGGCGATCACAGTCATCAGATACCGATCTTCGGCGTTGGTGACGTGCTTGTCCAGCTTGAACACAGGTCGGCCGGTGGGTACGAAAATCACCTCATCGAGGTCGTATACCCAAGCTACTTCGGAGGCGGCGACCAAGTGGCCGTTGTGAATCGGGTCGAACGTGCCGCCCATGATGCCGACGCGCAGGCGCGTATGCCAGTTGCCGCGTGCGGAAAGCCTGCCTTTGCCATGGCTGCTGGCCCCGGCCGGCGCGGACAGGTCAGACATGCGCCGTTCGGTTTCGCCTTGGGTGACGGCAACGATTTCGGCGGGCTCGGCGGATTCCACTGATTTTTCGGACTGAACTGACGCAGCCGTTTTGTGGCTGTCGGTAACACCACTCATGCCTGGTCGCCCTCGCCGGCGGCGTCATCGGCTGATTCGGTTTCCTCTTCGATTTCGCCGGCGGTGGGATTGTCTTCCCTGGGATCGATCTTGCCCATGTCTTCATCCCATTCGTCCTGGACCACGCGACGAATTTCGGCGAAGGTGGGCAGCGGGAAGTCCGGCTGGTAGAGGCGGCGGACCTCGGCCACACGCTCGGTGATGCGGATGAGCGTGTCGGTCATGCCGTCAAGGTCACCGTCGTGCTCCATCTGGCTGTATTTGCCGATGTAGCCTTCCATGAGCTCCATGTGTTCGCGCACGATCTTGAGCTGGGCATCGTCGAGGTCCGCGACTTCGGGCGAATCGGTCTCGGGCCAACCGATGAGCACGGCGTCCGCGTATTCGAGCGACGCACGCTGGGCGGCGGAGGCGATGCCGTCCTCGATCTGCACAAGGAACACGTAGCGGACGATGCTGAGCCGTTCGGCCGCGATCTTCAGGCCGAGCTTGGGATCGTTGAGGTCGATGTCGGGCCGCAGTTCGCTTGCCTTGTTTGCCGTGTCAGCCGTAATGTTCATGTTGCCGTCCTCGTTCATGCGCGCACCTGTCCTGTTCCGTAACCGATCCACTTGGTGGTGGTCATCTCCCGCAATCCCATGGGACCGCGTGCGTGCATCTTCTGCGTGGAGATGCCAAGCTCGGCACCAAAGCCGAACACGCCGCCGTCGGTGAAGCGGGTGGAGGCGTTGACCATGACCACGGCCGAGTCGATGCGCTTGGTGAATTCCTCGATGGCCGCATAATCCTCGGCGATGATGGATTCGGTGTGGCCTGTGGAATGCGTGTTGATGTGGTCGATGGCCGCGTCCAGGTCCGACACCACCTTGATGCCCATTTTGAGGGCCAGGTATTCGGTGTCCCAATCCTCTTCGGCGGCGTGGTTGAGGTCAAGGCCCTCGATTGCCGCGCCGGAGATGATGCCGTACGACGTGGTGTCGGTCTGCAGCACGACGTTCGCCTCGGCCAGAGCGGCGGCGATCTGCGGCAGGAATTCGGCGGCGACATCCTTATGAACCAATAGCTTTTCGGCGGCGTTGCACACGCCCACGCGCTGGGTTTTGGCGTTGATGATGATCGGGATGGCCTTGGCGAGATCACCGGACTTGTCGATATAGATATGCACGTTGCCGGCACCGGTTTCGATGACCGGCACTTTGGAGTTGCGCACGACGGCTTGGATCAGACCCGCTCCTCCTCGCGGCACGAGCACGTCGATATGGCCTCGCGCCTCCATCATGGCGGTGGC
>OGQQ01001919.1_pt1 | contig 14664 bp, 8 predicted proteins | sample 1553281 | NCBI WGS metagenome assembly OGQQ01 (sample SAMEA2579937, study PRJEB22360) | human gut metagenome | biome: human gut; feature: human-associated habitat; material: faeces | place: Denmark | collected 2008/2010 | reverse complement strand
TACGGCAGCCTCGGGCAGCAAAGCGAAAGCGCGGGGGCCATTCATATTGCAGCAGTTTACGTGCATGCCGCACTGCTCTTCGCCGGCCGATCGCGCGCCTTCGAGCGGGCTGTACTTGGCTATTTGCGAGGCGTCCTCCTTCATCGAGGCGGCCAGCGCGTTGTAGGCGCTTCGCTCGATCTGGTCGGCATAAAGCGGATTGCGGGTCAGTCGGAGCAGATCGTAGCACAGTTTCATCCATGTCATCGTGACGCAGGTCTCCATCGTATGATAGGCCGGTTCCGTCTGGAGAGCCTTTCCCTTGTAAAAGCATTCGAACGAACTCCCCGATCCGGCAATGTTGATCTCGTCGGCGATGATGCTCGTCACGGTCGCCTCGACCGCTTTCAGATAGCGGGGGTCGTTCGTAACCTTATACAGTTCGAGCAGTCCGTCGTAGCACGACATCATCTCGTAGGCTTTCTGTCCGTTCTCCCAAACGAACCATCCCCGAGACGGATCGTCGAGCGGGAAGCGTTCCGACACGGGAACGCCGTCGAGCGCCTTGGCTATCAGTTGCGGTCCGTCGGCCGATTCCATACGATCGACGATATACCGCGCGAAGTCGAGGTACTTTTCGTCCAGCGTGCGGTTGTACAACAGCATGATCGGTTCCAGAATCGAGCACGACGACATGCCCCGGTAAATGCCTGTCCGCTCGATTTGCCTGACGGCCGGAATTTGCGTCAGCAGATGATCGGCCAGACGTACCGCCCCGTCGAGCGCTTTCTTGTCGCCCGTCAGGTCGTAGTAGGCGAGCAGACCGAGCATGGTGTACTTGCGGCCCCACACGTCCCAGTTGGTCAGTTGGGCCTCCGGCGCGTAGTTGCCGATGTATCCGTCGGGTTGCTGGGCGGCGAGCAGCGATTCGACTCCGCCCTCTATTTTGCGCAACAGCTCGGGATCTTTGTTGTAACGGTAGGATGCGATGGCTCCGAGAGTCCATTTACCCCAGAATTCGGACTGCCACAGGCTGGTTTCCGTTTGCCGGCGCATCGGAGCGACCAGCAGATCGGGGTCTTCGCTGCATACGCGGACCCGGATACAAGCGTCGATCCGGTCGCCCAGATAGCCGTCCATATGCGTTTGTACCCGCGAAACGGGAATTTTCGGTTTTTTCTTCGCGGATTTCGGGGCGGCCGTCGATCCGGCGATAACAAGACAGCAAAGGATCGCGGCGGTCAGCAGTTGTTTTTTCATGATCGTTCGGGTTGTGAAATGTTTGATTCGAACGATAAAGATAGTGAAAAAATCGATGTAAGCCGTTTCGGCAGGACAACTCCCAAACAGGCCGCAGTTTTCGCTGCGGCCTGTTTGGAAAAAATCCACCGGCGGAGAGCTTACATGAAAGCCTTCACGTCGGTAACGAGTTCGCCGTCGAACAGGTTCAGCACTCGGTGGGCGAACGTCGAATCGTGCTGGGAGTGAGTCACCATGACGATCGTCGTACCTTCTTTGTTCAGCTCGGTCAGCAGAGCCATGACCTCTTTGCCGTTTTTCGAGTCCAGATTACCGGTCGGCTCGTCGGCCAGAATCAGTTTCGGGTTCGATACGACGGCCCGGGCGATGGCGACTCGCTGCTGTTGGCCTCCCGACAGTTGCTGAGGGAAATGGCGCGCACGGTGGCTGATGTTCATTCGGTCCAGAATGGCATTGACCATTTTTTTTCTTTCAGCAGCCTTGACTCTCAGGTAGATCAGCGGAAGTTCCACGTTTTCGTAGACGTTCAGTTCGTCGATCAGGTTGAAGCTCTGAAACACGAAACCGATCTTTCCCTTGCGGTAGAGCGTCCGGTCGCGCTCCTTCAGCGTACCGACTTCCTTGCCGAGCAGGAAATACTTGCCCGAAGTCGGATTGTCCAGCAGGCCCAGAATATTCAACAGAGTAGATTTGCCGCAGCCCGAGGGACCCATGACAGCGACGAACTCGCCCTGTTGCACCTCGAACGACACTTTGTTCAGCGCGATCGTTTCGATCTCTTCCGTACGGAAACTTTTGCTCAGTTCTTCGACTTTTAACATGGTACGATTTTTTTTGAGGTTAATTGAATATAATGTATTGTTGTAAACTATCGGATAGTTTTTTGCTCGTTATTTTTTCACCGAGTCGACCGGATTGGCGTTGGCGGCCCGGCAGCTCTGCCAGTAGACGGTCAGAAGCGCGATCGCGGCGGCAGTCAGTCCGGCGGCGGCGAACGTGAGCCAGCCGATAGCGATGCGTTCGGTGTAGGCGCTGAGCCACTCGCGCATGATATACCATGTGACAGGCACGGCCAATACGAATCCCACGGCGACCATTTTCATGAAACCCGCGATCAGCAGCCGCAGCACCTCGGCGTTCGTCGAGCCGTACACCTTCCGCATGGCGATTTCCTGCGAGCGTTGACGGATATAGTAGGTCGACATGGCCAGCAGTCCCAGCGCGGCGATCAGAATAGCGATCAGAGTCAGGTAACCGACGGCGTTGGCTGTTCTTAACTGGTTTTCATACCAGTCGCGTATCAGTTGATCGGTAAAGTGACACGAGAAAGGCCGTCCGTCCGTATGCTTTTCGATCGTTTGGCTGACCTGCTGGAACGTGAGCGCCGGATCGTTGGCCGTGCTGATGCGTACCAGAACGTTCATGCAATAATTGTCGTCGCCAACGACATACACCTTAGCGGGGCCTACCGGTTGGCTCAGGTCCCTGAAGCGGAAATCGCGCAGGACGCCGGCGATCGGGATGTGATTTTTGCTGAACTCATCCGCATCGACGGTCAGTCCGTTCGCTCGGATCGCTTCTTCGTTCAGCCATGTCCCCTGGTCGGTTCGCGTGTCGTTGTCCCGGACGATCTCGAATCCGCAGGTGCGAATGAACGCGGTATCGCCCATGAAAACCTGATAACTGATCGGATGGTCCGGGTCCGACGGATCCGTGTCGTTGTTACCGCCCGACGAAGGAGTGAAAGTCGCCAGCGACACGCTCTCCACTCCGCCGATTGTCATCAGATCGTTTCTCAGCGAAGCGTAGCTCGACATCAGATTGCCGGGAACGTCGGCCTGAATGAGCGCTTCGGTCCCGTAGCCCATATCGAAGCGGAGCATGAACCGGATTTGGCGGATCATTACGAGCGTGCAGCCGATCAGCGCGATCGTGATGAAATACTGGAACACGATCAGAATCTTGCTGTAAACCATTTTGGTTTTCTGCCGGAACGTTCCTTTCATCACTTCGATCGGCCGGTAGCTTGAGATCAGCGCGGCTGGAATGCTTCCGGAAACGATCCCCAGCAACAGGATGAACAGCAGACCGCCCGCCGCCGTGTACGGATCGATCGCTTCCCGAACGGAAACGTCCGTACGGACCAGCCAGCCAAAGGCATTTTCCGCAGCCATAGAGAACAGCAAAGCCAGCACGAACGAAAACAGACACAGCAGAATCGATTCGGCCACGATGCTCGAGTACAGTTGCCGTCGCGTTCCGCCCAGCATGCGGCGCATGGCCATCTCGCGGGCTCTGAAACCGGTTTGGGCTACCGACAGGTTGATATAGTTGATGACGGCGAAAACGAGGATCAGCAGTCCGACGACCGCCAGAATCAGGACGAACTTCTTATTGCCTCCGTTCTGAAAATGGAAACCGTCGAAAAAAATATCCTTCATCGGCCGGAGTATCGCTTTTTCATCGTGCGAGAAAGCGTAGTCGCCGGTTTCCTTGATACATTGCCGGATCGATTCGGTTTTGGCCGGCAAGTCGGCGTTCCGGCGCGCCATCAGGAACAATTCCCATGAATGGCAATCCATATAAGATTCTATACACCAAAGGTTATCCGTATTGAAAATGCTTGTAATCAATTGCGGAGTGCGGAATATGCCGTACGGGAAGTCGGCGAATACGCCTGTGACGGTCAGTTGCCGGTCGTCGATATCGAGCACCTTGCCCATCGGCGATTCTTCGCCGAAGAGCGTTTTGGCGAACTTGCTGCTGATGACGACGCCGTCCCGGGTCGCCAACACGTGACGGGGATCGCCTTGCTCCAGTTCGATCGTGAACATATGGAAGAACGACGAGTCGACGCAGTCGACCGCTACTTGCATATATTCCTCGCCGATACGTAACGTCTTGTTTTCGTAAGAGACGACGCAGTAACTTTCGATTTCCGGGAAACGATCCTGAAGCACTCGCCCTGCCGCATAAGCGCTGTAGGCGAAGTCTTGATGCTCGAACCGGTAGATCCGGTCGCCGTTGACGTGATGACGGTCGGCCGACAGTTCTTTGGCTACGTAGGTCGCGATCAGAATCACGAACATCAGCGACACGGAGAATCCGAACACGTTGATCGCTGTATAGAGTCGGTGACGGTTCAGAAAGCGTAGAAAAAACTTGAGATTGAATGCGTGTTTCATAAGACAGAGAGTTATTCGGTTTTAGGTCGTTTGATCGTAGTTTTCATATCGGCAGGGTAGGCTGCTATTCGGTCTTGATCGACCTGACCGGATTCTCAGTAGCGGTCCGATAGCTTTGCAGCGTAATGGTCAGCACGGTGACGAGCGCGACGCTTCCCACCGCAACGGCGAAAATCCACCACTTTACGGGTGTCCGGTACGCGAAGCTTTCGAGCCAGCGGTCGACGACGTACCAGCCGGCCGGAATCGCCACGACGGAGCATGCCAGCACGATTCTCATGTAGCGCTTATTGAACATGCGCAGAATTTCTCCGATGGTCGCGCCGTAGACTTTGCGCAGTCCGATCTCCTTGCGGCGGAACTGCGTCTCGAACAGGATCAGCCCGAAAACGCCGACGATCGAGATGCCGACCGACAGCAGGCTGAACAGCGTGAGCATCGCGGCGAGTCGGTCCTCCTTCTGATAGAGGGCGCCGATATTTTCGTCGAGGAAGCGTATGTCCGCGTCGGCATCGGGATCGAACGAGCGGACCGTTTCGCGTATGAAGGCCGAAATTTCGGGGATATCCGTCATTCGGACTTTGACGAACATGTGTGTCAATTTCATATTTCCGCTGACATAGTAGACAAGAGGACTAACCGCATATTGCAATGGCTGATAATGAACGTTTTCCGCTATTCCAATCACTTCGATGTCCGAAATACGGTCGCCTACCGACACGTTTCGTTGCAACTGGGCCGTTCGGTTAAAGATGAAATGTCCATTCGGGTGTTTCTTGTCCGAATCGCTGAAATTGCGCCCCTCCCGTATCGGAATGCCCATGAACGACAGAAAATTCGGCGCAACGGGATACCAGTCAAAGCGAAAGTTTTCCCCTTTGTAATCTATGGACCAATACGGTCGGGACTCGAGTACCGGTTGGGCCCAAGCGAAAGTGACGTCGAGGATATCGGGATTGCTCTTCAGCTTTTCTACAAGAGCGTCTTGCCGGTCGAATTGAAACGACAGTCGGGTCGTCAGAATATTGTCCCGTCTGAATCCCATATCGAAATTCCTTATGTATCGGTTTTGCTCGCCGATAGAGAGAGATTATGATCAGCGCGATCGAAACGACGTACTGAAACGATATCAGCATGATTCGCATGATCTTTCCTTTGCGTGAAAGGCCGAACGATCCGTTGAGTGCGAAAATCGGAGGGAACGACGTGCTGTAAAAGGCAGGGTACAGGGCTGCGATGATCCCCGCACCGAGCGAGGCTAGTATGCCATAGAAAATCAGTCGGAGATTCGATAGCGGATCAATCGACGCGTCGACCAGCGAAGCTACCCGGGTCGTCGACAAATATCGGGCGAGCAGCAGAGCGAGGAATAATGAAACGAGCGATAAAACGACCGACTCGGCGATAGAACGCAGTCGGAGCCTCGCATTGGTTTCGCCGAGAATCTTTTGGGTATTGATATGACGAATGCGGGACGGGATTCGGGACACGGTGAAATTGACGAAATTGATCATCGCGATCAGTATGATCAATACGGCGATCGTCAACAGGGAATATACGGTCGCATAGCTTGCCGTCTGTTGGCTGACATAGAGCATGTCGTGCGTGAAGTGAATTTTCGGCAGAGCCGTGAAACGCAATTTCAGCGTTTCGTCTTGTTCCTGTTCGATCCAAAGCGGATTAACCGCTTTTCGTATCGTTTCCAAATGCTCCGGGTCATCAACCCGGATATAATATTCGTAGGCTCCATATCCGTTTTCGATTCCGTGATCTCCTAAAGCTCCGATGATGCTGCAGGGAACGAAACTGGAGTTTTTCGGAAAATCCCGATATATGGCTACGATCTCCTTAGTCTCATCGTCGATTACCAAACGGCGTCCTATCGGATTTCTATGGCCGTACAGCGCAGTCGCAGCGCTTTGGGACAAAGCGGCCGCTTGCGGTTCTCCGATACGCTTCAGGTCGCCTTGGACTGTTTCAAATTCAAAAAGATCGGGCAGCGAAGGCGAGACGAGATAAAAGTCGATACCGAGCGATCCGGTTTTTCCTTCCTGTTCGTCGTAAACTCGCGTATTACCATAGCTATATACGATACCTCCCGATTCGATATGGGGAGAGGAGGCAAGCAGTACGTCGCCGCGCATGCGCTTGAGTCCGGATTCGTACAATCCTTCGAGCGTACCGTCCGTATATTCCGCCCGGAAAATCCGGTCGGCATTTTCGTAATGGGCATCGAAAGTCAGTTCATAGCTGACTTGAGCAATGATTACGATAAACGAGGTCAGAGCGAGTGTCAGGCCCGCTATGCTGAGCGATACGGCCAACTTGTTCTGCTTGTAGTAGCGCAAGAGGTTCTCACACATAATTTATTCCGTTTTAATTGACTTGATGGGATTCTCGGCGGCCGTCCGGTAACTTCGGACGGTGATCGTCGCAACGGTAAGCAGCAGTACGATGGCGGCCGTCGACACGAATATCCACGGGCCGATCGTGGTCCGGTACGCGAAGTTGTCGATCCAGTTGCGCGAGACAAAATAGCCGATAGGGGCTCCGAGGGCGAAACATATCAGTACTAGACGGATATAGGGCATGTTGATCATTCCGAGAATTTCGCCTGTCGTTGCGCCGTAAACCTTGCGCAGTCCGATCTCCTTGCGCCTGAATTCCGTTTCGAAAAGGATCAGACCGAAAATTCCGACGAGCGAGATGAATACCGACAACAGACAGAACAGCGTGATTTGCCGGGCAGTGGCTCTTTCTTTCCGGTAGAGCGAGCCGATGTGTTCGTCCAGAAAACGCACGTCGTCGTTCCATCCTCCGTCGAATTGCCGGATCGTCTCCCGAATATGTCGGAAAAGCTCGGGATAGTCCGCCGTCCGGGTTTTGACGAACAGATAATTCATGGACTTGAATGCGTACGATTTTCCGCGTACCATGAATGCGAACGGATCGATCGCGTACTGCAAGGGCATAAAGTTGAAATCGCGGGCGATGCCGACGATTTCGTCGCCCCATATCCGGTCTCCGACGGTTATGCCGTCGCGCAGCTGAGCCGTTCGGTTGAAAATCAGACTCGCGTTCTCTTTCTGTTCGTCGTTCGCCGTAAAATCGCGCCCTTCGATTATATCGATTCCCATGAATTTCGGAAAATTCGGGGCGACCGGATAGCAGTCGAATGAGATGTGCTTGTTTCGGTACTGCATACTCCAATTCATGCGCGAAGGCGCTATCAGCGGACCGTTGGCGAATGTCACGTCGACGATTCTCGGATCGGTTTTCAGCTTTTGAGCGAGTGTTTCCGCCGAGTTAGCCGCCGGTCGGCCGCGTTCGGCGACCAGTATGGTTTTCGCGGGGGCCCCCCATATCGTAAGCCAGCATGACGCGATTCTGTTTCCACACCGACAAGGCTGCTACGATCAGGACGATCGAGACGACGTACTGGAACGAGATCAGCGTCGTCCGCAGCCTGCGCCCCCGGACCGAAAGGCCGAACGAGCCTTTCAGGATCATCGCGGGCGGGAACGAAGTGCTGTAAGCGGCAGGATACAAGCCGGCCAGCGTTCCGAGGACAATCGCGACGAGCCCCGTGCCCAGCGCCACGTCCGCATTTTCGGCCAGATTGATCGGCGCATTGACCAAAGAAGCGACGGCGGTCGTGGAAAGATATTCGGTCAGTATCAGGGCTGACAGATAGGCGACGAAGACCGTCAGAACCGACTCGGCAAGCAATCCCCGACGAATCGATCCGTTCGACTCGCCCAGTACTTTGCGCGTATTGATCTGTCTGATTCGCATCGGTAGCCGGGCCGTAGCGAAGTTGACGAAATTGATGATTGCGATCAGCAGGATCAGTACGGCGATCGTCAACAGCGTATAGACCGTAGCCGGGTTGCTCTTGTCTACGAAATCGAAACGGATATCGCGCATGAAGTGCATCTGCGACACGGGTGTGCATCGGACTCGAAAGGCGCTTTCGTCTTGAGAGCGGGCGCTCAGGGATTCGACGCTTTGCCCGAGATCGGCTGCGATCCGAGCGGGATTGCCGGTGCGCACGGCTTTGATGAAATAAATATAGCTGAACTCTCCATAGTCTTCTATCGACTCGTCTAAAATATTCGTGAACAAGCTGTTGGCTTGGAAACTCGAATTGTCCGGACAATCCCTGCAAACGGCGATTACTTCTCCGGGATGGGTTTCGTCGCCGTTGACGACTACGGATTTCCCGATGGGATCGGCCGAGCCGAAAATCGAGCGAGTAGCGCTTTGAGACAGAATGACCGTTCCTCGCGAGTCGTCGAACCGGTCGATGTCGCCCGCAACGATTTCCGTTCCGAGGACGTCGAACATGGAGCGGGATATTCGGTATAGGGTAAGTCCTGCTCCGTCTTCCTCTCCTTTGACGAAATCGTGAACGGAAACGCGTTGCGGGATAGCCATGACGCCGCCGGCCTCTATGTCGGGCGACGAAGCGAGCATCCGTTCGCCGAGCGGCCGGCATAACAGCGGCGAATAAACGCCGAGTTCGGTCGGCACGTCTCTTTCGATCCGGAAAATCCGGTCGGCATCTCGAAAATGCGTGTCGTACGTCAGTTCATACCGTACCTGAGCGATCAGAATGATAAAAGAGCTCAGGGCGATTGTCAGACCGAACAGGTTCAGTAAAGTCGAGGCCCGGGAATTACGAAGTTGCTTGAGAAAAAGAGGAAGAAAGTTCATGTCGTTCGGGGTGCGTTTAATTCGGTCCGTATGCGAAGAATACGGCGCCGTTGATTCGCGGATAACATGCGGCTGCATCGCAGCGGCGGGCCGGAAGCCGTAGAGCCTGCCGCTGCAACGGGAGCCTGTATGTCGGAATGAATTTTCATATTTCGAATACGCATGGAGATTTCGGATGCTGCGCGGGACGCTCGTTCCTTTCCTATTTCAGTACGAGAATGTCGTTATCCCCGTAGGTTTCGTAGCTCGAAACGATGACTTTCTCGCCCGGATCGAGTCCTTCGATTACCTCGTAGGACTGCGGGTTCTGGCGACCGATCCTGATCGGCCGCTTGAAAGCCCGGTCGCCTTCCGGCGAGAGCACGTAGATCCAGTTGCCTCCCGTTTTCTGGTAGAACGTCCCGCGCGGAATCATCACCGCTTCGGTCGGCTCGCCCAGCTCGATATTGATATAGTAGCTTTTGCCCGTGCGGATGTTTTCGGGCCGATCGCCCACGAAATGGAGGTCGGTCTTGAACTGGCCGTTCTGCACTTCGGGATAGACTTTCTTGACGAGCAGGGAATATTTCGTGCCGCCGGTTTCCTCGTAGCTTGCGCTGAGTCCCGTCTGTACCTTGTCAATGTAGTGCTCGTCGACCTGAGCCTGCAGCTTGAAATCGGTCAGGTCGTTGATTTGGGCTATCTTCGTGCCGGCCGAGATCCACTGTCCGAGCTCTGCGTCGAGCCGGCCTACCTGGCCGTCGATCGGAGACTTGACGCTCAGATTTTCCAGTTGCTGGCGCACGAGCACCATATTCTCGAGCATGTTGTCGAGACTGTTTTCCAGCTGCTCGATCTGCACTTCTCTCTGAAGCGAATCCTGCCTCTGTCTGTTGATAAGGACCTCGAGCCTCAGTTCGGCGAGCGAGTAAGCCTCTTTGGCTTGTAGGTATTCCTCTTTGGAGATCAGTCGTTCCTCGAAAAGTTTTTCGTATTGCTCGAACTTACGCTTGTCCTGTCTGAATTTCACCTCTGCATCCAGCCGCTGCTGTTGCAGGTCGAGCTTGTCCTGCTCGAGTTTCAGTTTGGTGTCGCGCAGAATATTTTCCTTTTCGGCCAGCTCGGCCTCCGAGCGGAGAATGGACACGCGGAGCGAAAGGTTGCTCAGCGTGACGATCACGTCTCCCTTCCGGACGACGGCTCCTTCCTCTACGTTGCGCATCTCGACGACTCCGCCTTCGGTCGTGCTGAGGTGAATGGTCGTCATCGGCTGTACTTGCGCGTTGATGCGAATATAGTCCTTGAACGGGCCTTTCTCGGCCTTCCCGATCGTGATCGAGCGACTGTCCACCTTCAGCGTGGACGAGTGGTCGCTGGCAATCAGCCAGACGACGAATGCCAGCAACAGGGCTCCCAATACGTACGGAATATGCTTCTTTTTGAATCCTTTTTTCTTTTCGATAGCGATGTCCATGATATGCGTTTTATTTCGTTATGCTAGGTTCGGTTTGCTATTGCAATTGCTCGATCAGGGGAATTCCCTTGTAATATTTTACCAAACGGCACTGGATGATGTAGTCGAGTTTCGTTTTCAGTTGGTCGGCCTTGGCCGACAGCAGCAGGTTGGCGCTCGTCTGCAAATCGAGCGGACTGACCAGCCCTTCTTCGTACTTGCGACGCATGACGTCGTATGCCAGTTGGTTCGCCTCGACGCGTTTTTTCATCTGCTCGTACTGCTTGGCATAGCCTTGGCAGTCGTCGACGGCCTTGCGGATGTCGCTTTGCAACTGTTGCAGGGTCTGGTTTCTGTTCTGCTCCTGAATCAGCATGTTGTTGCGTGAGCGGTTGACGTTCGTGCGGCGCGAAAGCGAGTTGAAAATCGGAATGCTGAGCGAGGCCTGGATATATTCCCCCCGGTTATCGCGGAACTGATTTTTGAACGAGGGCGACTGATCGGTATGATCCATGTCCGCGATGAAATAGTTGGTCTGGTAGCCGCCCGATATGGATAAGGAAGGATAGTAATTGCCTTTGGCGATCGAATATCTCAATCGGCTTTGCCGGAGGTTGAAGTCGGCGATCTTGGCCATGGGATTTTGCCTCCGGGCGTCGAAATAGATACTTTCCGCCGTTTCGGACATTTCTTGAGCAAGCAGATCGACCTGCGTGTCGATCCGAAGCGTGTCGTTCAAAGGGTAGTTCATTTTCGTTTTCAACAGAGTCAGGTAATTGGTCAGATTGTTCCGGCTGCCGGTCAGTGCGGCGTCGTTGGTCGCCACTTCGGCCTCCACCTGTACCACGTCCGCCCGACTTTTCAGTCCCAAAGCCTCCTGTTCCACGGTCTGGCGCAGTTTCAGTCGGCTTTCCTCCAATTGCTCTGCGGACATGCGGACGACGCCTTCGTAGTAGACCACCCAAAAATAGTTTTCCATTACGCTGAGCGATATGTCGTCGGCGGCTTTTTGCAGTTCGTCCTCACCTTGCCGGCGGGCGACCTTGGTCAATCGAAGATTGTTGATCGCGGTGAATCCGCCGAATACTCCGATCGAAGCGCCGACTCCGTACGAGTTGTTGAAATTGACGTTCGAGGCATAGGTATTGGTCGCAGGGTCCAACGAACGGCCGAAATTCGACGAAACGTCTACGCTGCCACTGACCGACGGCATCATTTGGGCCACGGCCGAGATGTAGTCTTGGCGGTAGTTGGCGTTAGTATATTGCTGCTTTTTGACTTCGTGACTATTTTCGATCGCGTAGCGCATACATTCTTCCAGCGTCCAGACTTTCTCTGCGGATTGAGCCTGTAGTCCGCCGATAGGTAAAACAGACCATACGAGGACGAGGACGGTTTTTCTCATACCGATTGTTTTTTTAATTTATGATTCGATATCGGCGCCAATATCGTGCCTATGTGTGTATCTTGTTGTTTATTAGGGTTGTATGCTGATTTTGCAAATTCTTTGTTGTCAATTTTTTAGACAGGCGTGTCCTGTTTTTTGACAGGGGAAGCCGTATTCCGGTAATAATGCTTACCTTTATAAGAGTTGAAAACGGAACGCATATGGGCAGACAGGGAACCATTCTGGTAGTCGACGACAATAAAAGCATTCTGAAAGCTCTCGAGCTATTGCTGGAAAAATATTTCGCCCGAACGGTCATGATTTCCTCTCCGAACCGGATTCCGACGATTCTGCGCGAAGAGAGGATCGATCTGGTGCTGCTCGACATGAATTTCTCGGCAGGAATCAACAACGGAAACGAAGGTCTGTTCTGGCTGTCCCGGATCAAAAAGACCAATCCGTCGCTTCCGGTCGTGCTGTTTACCGCCTATGCCGACATCGATCTGGCCGTCAATGCCATCAAGGACGGGGCCGCCGATTTTATCGTCAAGCCGTGGAACAACGACAAGCTGATTTCCACTTTGCTGTCGGTCTACAATTTGGGCCGGTCGAAACGGAAAGTCAAGTATCTGACGGAAGTCAGTCAAGGGCTTTCGTCTTCCGAGGCGATGTTCTGGGGCGAGTCGGAAGCAATGCGCCGTATTCTCAGACTGGTCGAGAAAGTAGCGGAGACCGATGCCAATGTGTTGATTACCGGCGAGAACGGGACCGGAAAAGAAGTGATGGCCCGGGAAATACACCGTCGCTCGCTGCGCAGGGACGAGCTGATGGTGGCCGTCGATATGGGAGCGTTGCCCGAGTCGCTGTTCGAAAGCGAGCTGTTCGGACATTGCAAGGGCGCTTTTACGGACGCTCGTACCGACCGGATCGGAAAGTTCGAGATCGCTCAGGGCGGGACGCTTTTCCTCGACGAGATAGGCAACCTGTCTTATCATTTGCAAGCCAAATTGCTATCGGCCATTCAGAGCCGTACGATCGTGAGAGTGGGCAGCAACCGGCCCGTCGAGACCGATGTGCGACTGATCTGCGCCACGAACCAGAATTTGCAGGCGATGGTCGCTCAGGAGCGATTCCGCCGGGATTTGCTTTACCGTATCAACACGATTCATATCGAGATTCCGCCTCTGCGGCAGAGGCGCGAGGACATCGTTCCGCTCGCCCGCCTGTTTCTGGAAAAATACGCGGCCAAATACGGCAAGCAAGGAATAAGGATCGATGAGGAAGCCTGCCGGAAACTGCAAGAATACGACTGGTACGGCAATATCCGGGAATTGCAGCATACCGTCGAGAAAGCCGTCATCATCTGCGACTCGATGACCATCGGTCAGGAGAGCCTGCTGATGACGCCTCAGCAGGAAGAGCCGAATGCCGGCGGCGTTTCCACGTTGGAGGAAATGGAGCGAAACATGATTCGCCAAGCCATCCGGCTCCACGAAAGCAATATGTCCGCAGTGGCCGCCCAGTTGGGAATTACACGGCAGACGCTTTATAACAAGATCAAGAAATACGGGTTGTAGCATTTGTTATGTTCAAGGGATCGACATACCGGTTGGCCAGACTGCTGCTTTTACTGACTGCCGCGATAGTCGGCACGACGCTGTCGGTCGTCTATCGCCAATGGATGCTGCTGCTGTTGGCCGTTCCGGCGCTTATATTTCTGTTTTCGGCCTTGTTCAGGCTGCATTTCCAGAATATCCGCAAGATGACTTTCATGTTCAACTCGATAGAAAACGGAGACTATTCGTTCAAGTTCACCGAGTACGACGCTCCGGTCAGCGACAACCTGCTGAATCTGACGCTGAACCGCATCAAGGATCTGTTGGTCAAGGCTAAGAACGAAGTTATCGACAAGGAAAGGTACTACGAACTGATTCTCAATAGCGTTCATACGGGCGTGATTGTTCTCAACGAGACCGGAAACGTGTACCAGATCAACAACGAAGCCCGGCGGCTGATCGGACTTCCCCGGTTTACCCATATCAATCAGCTGGCCACGATAGATCGCTCGCTGCAGGAACTTTTCTTCGCGATCCGGGGAGGGGAGAGAAAACAGGCTTCCTACTCGAACGAGCGCGGTACGGTCTATCTGGCGGTCAACGCGTCGGAAATCACGATCCGGGGGAAGAGGCTGCGCATTCTGGCGGTCAACGACATCAACAACGAGCTCGACGAGCGGGAGACCGAGTCGTGGATTCGCCTGATCCGCGTGCTGACGCACGAGATCATGAATTCGATCACTCCGATCACGTCGCTCAGCGATACGCTGCTGGGAATGGAAAACAAAGTGGAGGGAGAGGTTCGCGAGGGACTGGAAGCGATCAATTCGACCGGCAGGAGCCTGATCCGCTTCGTGGAAGCCTATCGCAAGGTGACCCGCATTCCGACTCCCCGGCCCACGTCGTTCTATGTAAAACCGTTTCTCGAGCGCATGGCGAAACTGGCCGAACCGTACACGCAAAAGGAAAATGCTTCCGTCCGGCTTCGCATTACTCCGAGCGATCTGCTGGTCTATGCCGACGAGGACCTGATCGGACAGGTGGTGCTGAATCTGCTGAAAAACGCCGCTCATGCCGTGGCCGGAAAACCGGACGGGGAGATCGTCGTAACCGCCTATTGTACCGAGGCCGAGCAGGTGGCCGTCGACG
>OGQQ01001918.1_pt1 | contig 14666 bp, 7 predicted proteins | sample 1553281 | NCBI WGS metagenome assembly OGQQ01 (sample SAMEA2579937, study PRJEB22360) | human gut metagenome | biome: human gut; feature: human-associated habitat; material: faeces | place: Denmark | collected 2008/2010 | reverse complement strand
CCAGTATGGCGACTGGCTGGCGCTCGACGCCGGAGAGGGCAATTATACCGGCGCTTCCCGCAAGGAATTTATCGCAACGGCATTCTATGCGCATTCCGCACAGCTTCTGGCACAGGCAATGGACGCGCTGGATATGGACGGCGCTGCATATCATCGGCTGTTTGAAACGATCCGTGCCGCACACCAGAACGCATTCCCGGACTGCCGAACGCAGACCGAATGTGCATTGGCGCTACATTTTGGTCTTGCGGCGGCTCCTGACCGCGTTGCCGCGCAGCTTGCAGAGCTGGTTCGGAGCAACGGGAATCGACTGACGACCGGCTTTGTTGGAACGCCGTATTTGTTACACGCGCTGAGTGAAAACGGCTATGCACAGACGGCCTATGACCTTCTTTTGCAGACGAAAGCCCCATCATGGCTGTTCTCTGTCAAAATGGGCGCAACGACCGTCTGGGAGCATTGGGACAGCCGAAAGGCGGACGGCTCGTTCTGGAGCACAGATATGAACTCGTTTAATCATCACGCCTACGGCGCGGTCGCCGACTGGCTATACGGCGCGGCGGGAGGTATCCGTCCGGGGAAGCCGGGCTATGAAACCGTGCTGTTCTCACCCATTCCAAACCGGCGACTGCAGCGATTTGAAGTAGTAGTAAATACGCCGCACGGAAAAGTGTGTTCATGCTGGAAATGGAACGGCCCCACAGTGACATATGTTCTTACTACGCCGGTCAGTGCCGAGATTCGGCTTGGTGGTGAACAGCACAATGTTGCAGCGGGAACATACACCTTTGTTCGGGGGGGATACGACAAATCGCCGTATGAAGCAAAGGATTTTCTGAACGTTCGAAGATAATTCGCGGTTGCCCATAGCGCCCATCGGAGTTATTAGCAAATGTAGATATGAGAGCTGCACCTAAAAATATGATAGTTGGCTTGTGTCATTTTGAGCCATGCCATGTTAGACCCGAATGAGGATGTTACCACCGCCGCGGTTGATAATGTCTTCGGTCTTGTACCAGTGGAAATGGTTCGGGGAATACTGCCCTTCCTTCATGTATAGCAGCTTTTCGGCATAGACCTTCGGATACTTGTCTTGCATGGCGCGGTTACCGTTGCGGATCGTAATGAGCGACATACCAACCTTGTCGAAATCGCCGAGGCCGTAATCGGTAATGTCCCAGCCGAGCATACAGTCGCGGACTTCATCGTACTCGTGACCCTTTTCCTGCCACTCCTCCGGGGTAAAATTGCAGAACGGCGGCAGATAGCACTTGTATTTCGCGCACATGGCTTCAAGTTCTTTTAGTGCTTTGTTAATTTCAGAGCGTTTCATTTTTATGCTCCCGTTGATAAAGCAATCAAAGCAGATTACGTTCTAATTGCAATGTGTCCAGCCCGAACCGCACAAACGCATAATCCTCCCGATATCCCCCGCTTTTTCCGTTGTGCCAGCTTCCGTAGAGCGAAAACAGCGTCGGATCGACGAAAAGCGGCTCAGGCTCCGCTGCGTTGTGGTGCGGGCCCAAAAGATTGCGGTTGCTTGCCATCAGCTCCAGTTCCAGCACATTTTCACCCGGATGCAGATACGGCGAAAGATCAAGCGTATCGCTAAAAAGCAGCGTTCCGGCTTTCTGCCCGTTTACAAATACGCGCATATACTGGACGCGGCCCGCACAGCGAAGCTGCCAGTTTGTGCTCTGCACGGTGATCGTGCGCTTCAGGCGCATGGCCCCGTGGAAGAACGGGAAGCCCTGCACCGTAATATCCTGCAAGTCAAGGTCTGTGACCGGCGCGCAGAGACGGAAGCGGTCGCCGAAGCGAACGCCGTTTTCACCCGCCTGCCAGCCGGAATCCGGCCGCACGGAGAAGCTCCCGAACAGGTACATGGCTTCGATATTCGTCTCATAGCTGACACAGTTCATGAGCGTCTCCGTGACCTCGCCGTTTCCGTAATAGAAGCCGTCGAACACGTCATAGGTCTGCTGCGACTGGAAATAGTCCAGCTCTAAAACGATCTCGTTTTCACCCTTTCTGGCAAGCGCGGCAATGTTTCCACGCACAAACGAGCGATCAAGGACCCCCTGACCGGTCAGGCTGATTTCCGTGCCGTTCACAGATAGTTTTGTGTGTTGGAGCGTTTCCAACTCCAATGTCAAATCATCCGGCAGGTGATCTGCCGCAAACGCATAACGCAGCCAGATCTTCCGATTCGTTTTCTCCCGCAGCAGGCGCTCGGAGATATACGGAACCGGCAGCAACTCTGTATACATCTTGCCATCATAACTCAGCGCCGCCTTGTCCAGCGTCAGGGTGTTCTGTACCGGCGCGGACCGCGTCCATTTCCCGCCCAGCTCCATTGTTTCGGCAATGGGGCTTTTTTGCGCCTGCGGTATCGCGGAATCGTTCTGCATGAGAAGCACAGACTCACCGGGTGCGAGATGCAGCTTTGCTGCGATCCCGTCTGTCGTCTTTTCAAAAGCAACGGATTTCGTTTTATGTGTCAGCAGATCGTATGCCTCCACGCCCGCAAACGGAAGTTTTACAGACATGTCAGCTATGTCCGTCTCAGACAGATTGATTGCAAACAGGAAATTTCCATTCTCCGCAAAGCGGAGCGTGCAGCGCACGTCGCGGTTTGCCTCCGGCAGAAGCGCACGTTCCCGCACAAGCTCGTCCCACGTCAGGTTACCTTGCAAGAAGCTGAGATCGGCAATTTCGCCGTCAATGCGCGTGGGCTTCCGCCCCGCCAGCATCAGCCGTCCGCCCTGTGCGAGATAGTCTTTTAAAAGCGCGGCGGTACTGCTGTCCAGCGTATCGCAGTCGGGAATCACAACGAAGGAATAGGTACACTGTCCAATGGTCAGCCTGCCGTCCTTGACGCTGCCGTACTTCTCCATCAGCCGCTCGTCGCCGTAGTGATGGCCGATGCCAGCCGCGCCGAAGCGCTCAATGAGCACGTTGAACGGTTCGCCAACGTTGCGCACGGATGCTTCATCGTTCGCACGGTCAAACGTCAGATAGGCCGAATGTATCGGATGGACAATCAGCACGTCCGCCTGTTCGCGGCTGTTGGCAAGCAGATAACCCAGTTCTGTGAAATAGTCGTCGAACGTCTTTAATTCATCCGTCCACGGATTGTGCTCCGAATAAAACGCCGGATAATCCCGCTTGCGCTGGCCGCGGATGGAATACGGGTACAGATGCTGGCACATGAGGTTTACGCCGTTCACATACTGCCATTCGGCGATGCGCTTGAGTTCTTTCGGCGTCACGTCCCAGCCCGCACAGGCAAACGTCTCCGTCAGCACCTGCTTTTTGCCAAGCTGCTGCGCGGCGGACGAGACCTGCCGCGGGGCCAGTTCCGTGCCGGTTTTGCGCCCCAGCCAGTCCACGCCCGGAATGCTCTCATACTCGTAAAACGGCATCACGCCTGCACAGCACCACATCTGCGTGTAAAGCTGGCTCTCCTCGACTGTGTGACCAGTCAGACGGCAGTTGTGTTCTATGCACCAGCGGTAAACGCGACCCATGAAGTTTTCGGTATAGAGCACGTTCATCAGCCGCCAGTAGCGGAAGCGGAAGCCGGGCGCTTCCTCGCAGTCCACAAACAGCGCGCCGAGCAGATCGAGAATATCTGCGCCGTAGGCTTTTTTGTACTCTGTCAGCAGCACCGGCGTGTAGGCCGTCTCATAACGGAAATACTGCGGCTCATCGGTGAAGAAGCCCGCAATGCCCTTGCCGAATTCCGCACCGAAGCGTTCAAAATACTTCTCGTGCGTCAGAGCAAGAAACGCATCCGTGATGCGCGGGTCAAGGATATCGACCGTGGAGGAATTCTGGCAGTCGTAGACGCAGAGATACTCTGAAATGCCGTTCGCCGCGCCGGTGATGCGGCGAATATGACCGTTTTCCAGCGTGTAAACGCCAAGCGCGGCTGCATCAAAGCCCGGCTTTTTCTCAAAGCGCAGATAATGCGCCCGGTTTTCCGGGTCTTCCAGCAGCTTGCCGCCGGCGAAGCCGCTTTCTTGCTCCGGAGCTTCCCCCCGGGAAAAGCCGCTCGGCCAGCCGTTTTCATCGTAGCACCACGCCTGCATCCCGCGCTTTTTCGCCTCGTCAACGGATGCCTCCACCGCACGAAACCAGTCCTCGCTCAGATACTCGGTTTCAAGTCCGCCCCGCGCGTGCATAAAGAATCCGCCCATGCCCGCGTCCTGCATCGCACCGATCTGCCGCCGCAGCTCGTCCGGCTCTAATTTGTCGTTCCAGCTCCAGAATGGAACAGGGCGACAAAAGGCTGAAATCAGGTCAGTTGATTTCATTGTTATAGGCCTCCTTTGTGTCCGCTCGGTTCAGACGGTTTGCGCGATATTCACTCGGCGTAACTGCGTAGTGGCGCTTAAATACGGTGTAGAAATAGTTGGAATTTCCGAAGCCGGTTCGTTCTGCAATTTCACTGATCGGCACGTCGGTCTGCGCCAAAAACTCCGTCGCCTTATTCAGACGCAGACGGCGCAGATAGGCCGAAATGCTGCTGCCGGTGGCAGCCTTGAAAATATTCTGAATGTGCGACGCGGACAGACCGACATGATCGGCCAGCGCATCAATATTCAGCTTCGGATCGGCATAATTGCGCTCGATATAGCCGATGAGCGCGTCGATATAGTTGCTGCGGTTGTCAATGCTGGCAAATGCACAGGAGACGTCCTGCACCAGATCCAGAAACAGCCGCTTGACTGCGCGGGAAGATTCCGCACGCAGAACCTCCGTGCGGAAGCGCGAGGGGTTATATTCCATCGTCACGGCATAGGCACGCTTGAACGTTGCGATATATTCAGAAACGCCTGCAATCAGCAGATCCAGCGTATACGGCACATCTGCTGTCGGTTCGAACCATGCGTCAAAGAAGCCCGCAAGCGCTGCAGCGGCATCGTCAAAGCGCTGGGTGCAGAGAGCTTGTACTACCTCACTGCGGATCTGCTCTGCCTGTGCCTTGCCAAAGGCCGGACGTGCATCCAGCTCTGTGCGGGAAACAAAGTGACCGGCGGGATAGAAATACAGCAGATCCAGCCGCTCGTTCAGTGTGCGGTAGGCTGCGGGAAGCTGATCGACGGCAGAAATTCCATTGCACCAGACGCCAGAGACGGAAAACTGCGCGGCTTCAGAGAACGCTGCGCAAAGCGTTTGGGCAAGCGTCTGCGTGTCTACCGTATCCGGCTGCTCACAGACAAGGAGGAACCGGCCCTGCAGCATATCGACCAATTCATAGCGTGTCCCCTGCGGCAGCGTCTTGTCCAGCTGCTCCTGCAACAGAAAATGCGTTCTGCGGTACGACATATTCTGATTGTCATCCGAAAGCTCCCGCTGCCGGAGCTGGAGCAGGAACAGCGCAAAGCCGGAATATTGCTCCAACTCGATGCCATTGTCGGAAAATTGCCGCCCGATGACAAAATCGCTGCTTCGGAGCGTAAAAAAGCTGCGGAGAATGGCGTGCTTGATATAGCTGTAGTTTTCGGCGTAGCGCTTTTCCGAAAGCGTATACTGCGTTTGAAGCGCAGCATATTCACGGTTGATACGGATTGTCAGATAGACGGAGATCAATACGGCGAATACCACGATGCCCAGATAGAACAGCAAAAACCAGCGCGTCAGCGCACGGAATGGCATCGCCGCGGGTCTGTGATGAAATGGCCGAGTCGCTGATGCAGCTGATAAAATACAGGTCTGTATCGGCAGAGCGCGACCATGTGCAGATCGCATTCGCCTCCTGCACGACCATTTGGCCGCTTTCTGCGGCCCCGCCCAGCACAGCTTCGATCACGGCATCCGTCTGTTCCTGTTCCAGCAGCGTCATGCCGCTTGTGTAGGTCTGTCCGTTTGCATCCACGATCAGAAGCTGACGCTCCGTGCCGTTTGCCATACCGTAGCCGAGCTGCATCAGCCGCTCGGCGCTGATATTCGCAACAAAGAAGCCATTATAGCGATTGAGCGAGGTTCTGACCGGCAGAACATAACTGAAAACGGTTTTGTCGGAGGACGTGCTGCGGTAGCGAAGTTGGCGCATTGCCGGCTTTTGCGTCACACGGGACACAGCTGCAAGATTCCGAACGAACGCTGCGTCGAAAAAGTCATCCAGTGTACCAAATGATAACTGATAGGTGTTGCCATTGGCGTAGGCATAACAGATACAGTCTTCCTCTGCACAATAAATGTATACAGAGTCCAGCCATGACGACGCGCGCGTATAGTTTTGCAGCAGCTGCATGGATTGAATGACCGACAGGCTTTCTGTATCCATAGAGTAGATTAGCTGCAAAAGTTTCGGATCGCCGTTGAGTTGCGTGAGCATGGACGAAGCGGTGTCCTGCATGATGGAGGCGGAATAGCTGACGTTCGAGACAATATCCTGCTCTGCGAGATAGGACTGTTCCAGACTCCGTTTTTTGACGTTCTGATAAATGAGCAGAAAAACGAAGGATACCAGCAGCAGGCAGAAAACTAGAATGCCGCTGAGCACCTTAATAAAAAAGCTGTTCTTTCGATCGGTCGGAATATTGGACTTGATTAGCCGCACGAGTTGTCCTCTCCCCCCTCTTCATGCAGAGCATTGCAACTATGCAGTTTCCACAAAGCGGATGGTGAAAACTATTTGCATACCTAAAAAATATCACAATCCCAACGCACATTTCAACATAATCATAAAAATTCAAAGTCGCGCTCAAAAATCAAAGTCCGCTTTCAGGGCAATTCAAAGCAATCGTGAGAATTCAAAGATTACAAATGTGCACCTCGCCACTATACTGAATTTAGCGAAAACGACAACGAGAAGACAGAGGTGGTTCGTATTGATGAAAGCAGAAACGAAAAAACAGGAACCAGGCACAATCCGCAGACGGTCTTCTTATAACCGGAGCTTGCGCAAGGATAACCGACAGCTGTTTTCCATGTGCGTGCCGGGCATCATTCTTCTGGCGCTGTTTGCGTATCTGCCAATGTTCGGTCTGGTGCTGGCATTCAAGAATTATAAATTCAATCTTGGCATCTTCGGAAGCGAATGGGTCGGGTTCAAGAATTTTGAGTTTTTCTTCACATCCGGTACCTTCGGACGGCTGATCCGCAATACGCTGGGACTGAACCTGCTGTTCCTGCTGTGCAACACGGTCATCACCGTTCTGCTGGCGCTTCTTTTATATGAGATCAACAGCCGCCACGCGATCAAGGCGTTCCAGACGGTGATCTTCCTGCCGTTTATCGTTTCATGGGTTGCCGCGTCGTATGCGCTCTACGCAAACCTCGCCGACGTCAACGGCATTGTCAACGGAATCCTGACGTTCTTCGGAAAAGAAACGGTTTCATGGTACACAACGCCAAAATGGTGGCCCTACATTCTGCTTGTCTGCTATCTGTGGAAGAACATGGGCTACGGCATTATTATTTATTACGGAAATCTGCTGTCGATCGACAAATCCTATTTTGAAGCGGCGCAGCTCGACGGCGCAACGCGCTGGCAGGTCATGTGGAAGATCTCGTATCCGTTCATCCGTCCAATCGTGACCATGTTCTTTATTTTGTCGCTTGGCCGGATTTTCAGCGCAGACTTTGGTATGTTCTATTATCTGACAAAGAACTCCAGTATGCTCTACAGTGTGACGGACGTGATCGACACCTATGTTTACCGCGCACTGCGCGTGACTGGCGACGTGGGTATGTCCACGGCCATCGGCCTGTGTCAGTCGGTTGTCGGCTTTATCATTCTGGTCGTAGCAAATAAGATCACGAAAAAAATCAACGGAGAGGGGACGCTGTTTTAATGAAAAAGAAAAACCGTATTGGAACAGTGTTCATCTATCTGATTTTCATCGTGCTCTGTCTTGCAATTCTGTATCCGTTTCTCTGTGTGCTGTCCGTGTCGCTTTCCAGTGCCGAGGACATCAAGCAGTATGGATTCCGCGTGCTCCCGAAGCATCTGGATTTCTCGGCCTATTCCTATCTGTTCCGTGACAGTAAGATGCTCTGGCAGGCTTACGGCACCACGATTTTTGTCAGCGTCGTCGGAACGGCTATCGGCTGTCTGGTCACGAGCCTGTATGCCTATGCGATTTCGCGCACGACCTTCCGCTGGCGCGGTGTGCTGTCACTGTTCGTGACGTTTACGATGTTTTTCAGCGGCGGCATGGCGGCGCAGTACATCACATATGTCAAGCTGCTGAATCTGAAGAATTCCATCTGGGTACTGATTCTGCCGGGCGCGTTTTCCGCGATGAACACGATCATCATGCGTGCCTATTATGAAAAGCTGCCCTACAGCATGATCGAATCGGCCAAAATCGACGGTGCAAGTGAGTACCAGATTTTCTGGCGCATGATGTTCCCGCTTGCAAAGCCTGCGTTGGCCACAATCTGCCTGACATTGTTCGTCGCCTATTGGAATGCTTACTACGAGGCCATGATGTATATGGATACCGGCAATTATGTGACGATTCAGCTGCTTTTGCAGCGTATGCTGGAAAAGGTCGACTTTCTCAAGAATAACGCGTCTACGGGGCTGCTCGGCGCAGAAGCCGCAAAGCTTCCAGGCGAGGCCATGCGTATGGCAATGTGCGTGCTGACAGTCGCGCCGATGCTGCTGGTGTTCCCTCGCTTCCAAAAATATTTCGTCAAGGGTATGGCAATCGGATCTGTCAAAGAATAAAATCATTGACAGAACGGTATGACATAATAAAAATGAAAAGGAGAAACACAAATGAAAAAGTTCCTCGCGCTGCTGCTGGCGGCTCTGATGGTTCTGGCGATGTTCACCGCCTGCGCCAAGACTGAGACGCCCTCCCAGGAAGAAACCACCGCTCCTACCGAAACTGCGGAACCCGCCGCTCCCGCGGACGAAACTCCGGCTGACGCCCCGGCAGATGACAATCTCTTCGCAGAAGAAGTCACGCTGCACTGGGCATTCCCCGCGCTGCAGGACAGCTTCCCCGGCTTTGAGGCCATCAATGAGAAACTCAACGAGATCACAAAGGAAAAAATCAACGCCAAGATCGAGTTCGAGATGATCCCTCTCGGCGAATACACCGAGAAGATGAACATGAAGTTCACGGCTGGCGAGGAATTTGATATCTGCTTCACCGGCGCATGGAACCCGTATCTGCCCGCCGTTGCGAAGGGCGCTTATGCCGAGTTGACGCAGGACGTTCTGGATAAGTACGCTCCTGACGTTGTCGCTGATCTCAACAGCGCTGTCTGGGATGCAATCCGTGTAAACGGCAAGCTCTACGGCATTCCGCTTCAGCAGATCTATGTCCGTCAGACCGGTATCCGCTTCAACACCGAGCTTCTGAACAAGTACGGCTTCGATCCCAGCACTGTCAAGACGCTCGACGATCTGGACGAGTATGCTGCGACCATCAAAGCCAGTGAGCCGGATGCCGTTGTGATTTATAATTACGGTCATCTTATTTATGAAAATATGGTCAACTATCTTGGCTATGATGTGATCGTTTCCAATACGACGCCGGGTGTTGTTTACTATGCTGCCGAAACTCCCGTTGTCTTCAACCAGTTTGAGTCTGAAGAATTCAAGGCTCTGTGTGAAAAGATGCGCGAGTGGAATCTGGCGGGCTACTTTCCGACAGACGCCGTTACCGGTGCTGACTCTGTAGGTGAGAATGACATCCGTGCGATCGACACCGACCCGGCGCACAAGCCCGGCGGCGACATCACCGAAGGTCAGCTTCGCGGCTATGACATCACCGGCATTGCCTTCGGCGACTGCGCCATGACGACCGGCGCTGTGCAGGCGACGATCACCGCTGTCTCCGCAACCTCCAAGAACGTCGAGCGCGCTGTTGCGTTCATCAACCTCCTTGACTCCGATCCCGAAGTCCTGAACCTCATCTGCCACGGCATTGAGGGCACGGACTATGAATTCGTCGGCGACAAGGCTGACGGCCTCATCAAGCCCATCAGCGACTATCCCGGCATGCTGAGCTTCCTCGTCGGCAACGTCTTCAACGAGTACTACACCGACGCTTCTCAGGTCGGCACCTGGCCGGAAACTGCCGAGATCAACGCCAACGCGCAGGCCTCCTGCATCCTCGGCTTCGCATTCGACTCCGAGCCTGTTGCAACCCAGATCGCGCAGTGCTCCGCTGTCGCCGAAGAGTATCTGCCCGCTCTCAACTGCGGCGCAGTCGATGTTGACAGCACGCTCGAAGCGTTCAACGCCGCTCTGAAGGACGCCGGCGTCGAGCAGATCATTGCCGAAATGCAGTCCCAGATCGACGCATGGCTGGCAACCAAGTAAATAAACGACCCCATCAGGATTTTTAGTCTGACTGACTGAAGGACGGGCAGGATGAGCCATCTCATTGCCTCATCCTGCCCGTTTTGTATGCAAATTCTTTGAGGATGGAGAGATTATGCCATGAAAAAAGCAATTTCCCTGTTCCTGGCGCTTGTCATGCTTGTCAGCGTATTTGCCGGACTCGGTATCACTGCCTATGCCGCAGATGCGCAGACGCTCTGGGTCGATCCGGTCAACGGCAGCGACAGCGCCGCCGGTACGCAGGTTGCCCCCTTCCAGACGATTGAAAAGGCAAAAGCCGCTGCTGCAGCGCTGAGTGCAGGCGGTGATGTGACGGTATGGCTGCACGGCGGAACCTATCGTGTCAGCAATGCGATCACGTTCACCTCTGCCGACTCTGGCAAGAACGGCCATGTCATCACATATAAGGCCGTTTCCGGCGAGGTTCCGGTCATTTCCGGCGGCACGCCCATCACCGGCTGGACAATATATGACGCACAGAAGAACATTTATGTCGCCGACGTTCCGGCTGCGGCAGTCAATTCGCGTCAGTTCTATGTGGACGGCGAGCACCAGACCCGCGCCATGACGGAACAGTCTCCCACAGACTGGACGCTGTTCGGCACAAAGGGTTATATGTCTCCTGCCGTTACGACGCAGGAAGCAAATGAGTATCTGGTTCTCGATCTCGGAAAAGTACGCAGTGTCAACTATCTGACCGCATATTCGTCCATACAGGCGGATAAAAACGGCCGTGCGGCCGGATTTCCGCAGGACTTTACAGTTGAAACCTCAGAGGATGGCACAGCTTGGACGGTGCAGTGTGAACAAACCGGATATGAGTCGCCTGTGGTTGCTACCGCTGCAACATTCAACTTTGCACCGGCTCAGGCACGCTATATTAAGCTAAATGCAACAAAGCTCGGCACTGCGAGCAGGACGAACCCTGGCCGGTATATGTTGGCCATTTCCGAACTGGAAACGGGTCTGAAAACCGGCAGCAATACAGATCTCTCGGAGGTTGTTGTTGATTATGACACCAACCTGATGACTGCTGTTGAGGTTCTGGGGCACAACGAAAATCATGACTGGAACTGGCTGAATCAAACCGGCTATGGCAGCGCGAACCTGTTTGACAACAATCCGGACACCGTCGTTACAACAGGCGGGTATTATCGCCAGCAGATCGAAGTCGAGGGCGTTTACCCATGGCTCAGTACAAATATCAGCCAGAACGGACAGAACGCAGAGATTGCAGCAATTCGAATCGCGGTTGACGCCATCAATCAACCCGTAGATTTTACAATCGAAATTTCACAGTCGAATGATCCCGGAAACACAGATTGGACAGTCGTTCACAGCGAAACCGGATTTGACTGGTCGCAAAATCAGTCAGCTGTCTTTATTTTCAGCCCGCGTGAAGCGAAGAAGGTTCGTCTGCACGCAACAAAAATCGCAAACGGTGTGGAAGCGCCCGGTACTGGAAGCGACGACGGCAAGGAGTATGCGCTCCGGGTTGCTGAATTTGCGGCATTCGCGCCAAAGTCCGGCAGCAGCGAGCCCGCCGAAATAGACTACACGACAAATTTGCTGCACCCTGGATGTGTAGAGGGCATCTTCCATAACAACCCCAACAAGGAATCCTATAACTATGATGAAGTCGGAACATTCCCGCTGGACGCGCTGGTAGACGGCAATAGCAGCGCCTATAGCTTTATCACCTCCAAACCGTATCAGCCGGAGTGGCTGCTTGGCAACGGTGGCAGTCTCTCGCCGTGGGTTGAGGTGCGACTGAGCGATAACGGCTCTGCTGTGCAACTTGGCGCGGTACGCGTTGCCGTTCGTCCGCGTGTTGTGCCGAATGACTTTGAAATCCAGACTTCTGTAGACGGTGTGACATGGAAGACAGTTGTGAACGAAGACAACTACGATTGGAGCGAGGAAAAGACCGCTGCTATGTTCACGTTCCAACCGCTACAGGCTGCCCGCTTGCGTTTTGTCGCGCACAATCTCGAAAAGCTTGTTGAGGATGAGAGCTACTACTTTCAGCTCAGCGAGTTGGAGGCGTATGGCGTAGCGCAGACGATTTCGGTTGATACGTCGAACGATTTGCTAGAGCCCGGATGTGTCAGCCCGATTTATCAGATCAATGGCGGCGCACTACAGGATTACACAAACTATACATATCCGCTGAATAATCTTGTTGACGATGATGTGCAGACATTTATCTCTTCGGACAGCCTCCTGAGGCCTTGGCTTGCTGCAAACGGCGGTGAGCTTGCACCGTGGGTAGACGTTTCAGTGACAGATGACGGAACAGCAGTGACGGTTGGCGGCGTGCAGATCAGTATTCAAGAGACCTATAATAAACCGGTTGACTTTTCCATTCTTGCTTCCGAAGATGGTCAGAATTGGACGACGTGCAGGCAGTTGAAAGGGTATGACTGGGGCGAAACAACCTCTCGGTTGTTTACATTTGCACCGGTTTCCGCCAGCAAATTGCGTATTCAGGTTCGCGATCTGGATGGACAGCAGGAGGGGTTGCCGCTTTATTTCCGACTAACTGAACTGGAGGCTTATGCACCGACCGATTTCATTGACATAGGGCGCGTGATTTATGTGCAGGTGAGTAGCAGTGAAACGTGTACGCCATCCGGTATTGCGGCGCTGCACGATAACAGCGATAAGACCTATGCCGCAGAGCATGCCATCAACGGAATGTACTATGATAATCTGGAGCATCTTGGTTACGCTGTTCCGGAGAGTTTTGGATTGAAAAACTTTAAAAACACTGCGGATATTGAGATCAACATCCTGCGCTGGTGGCAGCACCGCATCTTCCGAAATAGCGGTGTGTCTGCTGACGGTACGGAGATCTATCTTGATACGGATTGGCTCACATCGCTCCAAAGCACGGCCTATTCCGACCGCATCACATGGATAGAAAACGCGTATGAATTTATCGACCAGCCCGGCGAATGGTATCTTAACCGCAGCGAAAGCAAGCTTTATTATAAGCCAGACGGAAGCATGGATGGCAAGTCGGCGACTCTGCCGGTGACGGAGCAGCTCCTGGTCTTTGAGGGAACCGAAAATATCACATTTGACGGTGTGAAATTTGAAGATACTTCTTGGCTGACGCCGAATGAAATTGGCTACAATGATGCACAGTCCGGTACGTATGCCCAGCACAATGGCGTTTGGGGAGATGTACCCGGCGCGATTGAAACACACGCGGCAAAGAATATCACCATTACAAACAGCGAACTGCGCAATCTTGGCATCGGCGGTATCCGCATCGGCAATGGTAGTTCTGATTGCGCCATTACAAACAGTGCAATCCACGACATTTCCAGTTCCGGTATCTTTATCGGCAATAACACCGGCCATAATCATGGATATTGCGATCCGGGCACGGATGTAACGGGCGTTGTTGTGCGCAATAACTATATCACGCGCACTGGTCTGGACATCTTCGGCTCAAGCGCCATCTGTGCGCTGTATACCTCTGATACCGTGATTGACCATAACGAGGTCTGCTACACAACGTATACCGGTATTTCGCTTGGCTGGGGCTGGGACTGGAAAAACGCTCCCTGCTCCGGAAACAACACCGTTTCCAACAACTACATCCATGATACCGGCAAGACCATCCATGACGGCGGCAGCTTCTATTCGCTTGGCCTGCAGGAAGGTACAAAGGTGTTTGGCAACTATCTACACCACCACAGCGATGGCCTGTATGACAAGGACGGCGGCCTGTATACCGATGAAGGCTCGACGGGCCTGGAACTGTACAACAACGTTGTCGGCGACGGCGTTTACTGGTGGCAGAAGATCTGGACGACCAACATCAAGGACTGCTACTGGCACGACAACTTCTATTCTGTGAACCGTTCCTGGGACAGCGGCGTAAATATCCGTCAGGAGAACAACACCTATGTTGAGGGCGGTGATTTCAGTCAATACCCCGCTGCACAGGCTATTATCAACAATGCGGGTCTAACAGATCCAAGCGTGAAAGACGGTGTCCGCATGGGTATTGCAGAGAAGCACAATGTGACATTGATGCAGTATCCGGACGGCGAGGCATACTACTTTGAAAAACCAGCCGGCCTGCTTACATTTACAATTCCTAGTCAGATCGGCAACACGCAATATGACAAGCTGGCGCATACCGCAAATATTCTCATGCCGGAAAGCACTGACCGCACATCGCTTGCCGGTAATTTCACGATGGCTCCCGGCTTCACCTGCGACAAGGCCTCCGGCAGCCGCCAAAACTTCACATCTCCCGTTGTCTATACGTTTACTGACGGCACAGATACCATCGCGTGGACGGTCACCGTCACCTGCGATGTAACGGCGG
>OGQQ01001915.1_pt1 | contig 14680 bp, 9 predicted proteins | sample 1553281 | NCBI WGS metagenome assembly OGQQ01 (sample SAMEA2579937, study PRJEB22360) | human gut metagenome | biome: human gut; feature: human-associated habitat; material: faeces | place: Denmark | collected 2008/2010 | reverse complement strand
TCTAACCAGTGTATCATAAAAATGCAGCATCGTTGATAGAATACTGCATTTTTGATAAACATTCTCATTTATTAAGATGGTGACAACATCCCAGCTTTTTCCCACCGCCTGAATTCCGTTCGTGTCAAAGCCACACACAGCAGACAGGTAACCGTATCTGCCACAGGTGCCGCCAGCAGTGCCCCGTCTAATCCAATCAATCTGGACATTACCAGTGCCAAAGGAATCAGTAACACGCCCTGTCGAATCAGCGGTATAAGTAATGATCTTGTCGGCTTCCCGATTCCCTGGAAGAAGGAACCCGTCGTCATATGCACCCCATAGAGGAAAAAGGCCATCATATAAAGTCGGAAGCAATGCTGCGTACAGTCAAAATACAGCTGATTATCCGCAACAAACAATCCTGCTATCTGTCTTGAAAATACCATATAAACCAGCCACCATACAGCTGAAATAACGACTGCAATGCCAGTGGCCAGACGATAGGTCTGCCGTACACGCTGATAATTCTTCGCTCCGAAATTATAGCCGTTAATCGGCTGAATGGCGGAGGAAACACCCACAAACATGGAATGCGCAAGCTGATAAACTTTCATCATCATGCCATAAACAGAAAGCGCCATATCACTGCCGTAAATGCTGGCTTCACCGTAAACCCGCATGAGATTGTTCAACACGATCTGTACCAGCGCCGTTAATCCCTGAGTCAGCAAACTCGGAAAACCAAGCTGCAGAATCATCTTCAGCACCGGCCAGGTCGGGCGCAATGCGCCCTTTTCAAGCTGTACAGATTGTAATCTGCGCAGATAGACCAGACATAATATGCCTGCTGCCATTTCTCCAATCACCGTGGCAATACCAGCCCCCACGACCCCCATTTTCAACCCGAAAATAAATACAGGATCCAGAATAATATTGACCACTGCTCCCACGACCTGACCGATCGTAGAATACAGGGAACGTCCTGTTGCCTGCAACTTTCGATGCTTTTTTCCCATTTCCCTGTCCAAGTGTTCTCGCAAGCAGCGCATTTGTCCCTACTCCGGTTCCGATTGCAACTGCTACCATAAGCATCTGGACCGGGAACACCAGCGTAAGTGCATTAAGCGCAGACTCACTTCCCGATCTCATATTTCCAACAAAGGCGCTGTCCACAATGTTGTAAACTGCCTGCAATGCCATAGATAATATCATCGGTATTCCCATCTTCACCATGAGCTTATTTACCGGCATCTCCTTCATCTTGTTACTTTCTGCCATCTTCATTTCATCCTCCTTGTTTTGTTTTTTTGCACAAAAAAAGTGTGTGCTCACCGCATAAGCTGGACTTACGCTGATAAGCTACACACTTTTTATTGCATTATATTTTTATTTTTTCAAAAAGTCAAACAATTTTTTCAGGGTTAACTTTATTCCCTGCTGCCATGGCAGGGAAAATAAATCACCTGATACTCTTTTGCGATCTCTGTAAGGAACCGCATTGCTCCCTTGGTCCGGTTCTCATCCAAATTCACAAAAGGGTCATCCAGAATCAAAAACGGTTTCTGTTCCTCATACATGGCTTCCACCAAAGCAAGTCTCATACAGATACCGATCAGGTCACGGTTGCCCAGACTCAGGTATCCGATGTCTCTGGGCATATTTCCTTCAATCACCTGTAATCTGGTATTGGCATCCATCTGATAATTTTCGCATTCCGTTCCCGTGAGAATTCTGTAATATTTCCGGAACCCCTGCATGACAGGTTCTGTATATTTCGCAGTGAACGAACTCTTTGCCTGTTCCAACAGATTTTTTGTCATTCCAAGCAATTCATATTGTTTGAGTCCTTCCTCTGTCTTCTCCTGCAACGCTTCCAGCTCTTCCTGCATATTTTCCACATTATCCCAGGATTCCTGCAAGTCGGAAAGTTGTTTCTGATAGCTGTCAATGGTCTGAAAACGTTCTTCCATACGCTCCGAAAGGACCTGCATTTCATCTGCCAGACTTTCCAGGGATTCCTCTCCCTCCGGGACCTTCAGTGCCAGAAGTGCCGGAATGTCCTCTTTCGCTTCAAACGCTTTTATCTCCTGCTCGATTCTCCTATATTCTTGTAACTCCTTCTCATAATCCTTTCTATGACTTTCCAGTTCGGCCAACTGTTCTTCCGGATGCTCCTCCGGAATCAGCTGCAACGACACAAAATAGTCTTTTACCTGTTCTTCCAGCGCTTCGTATTTCTGTTTTTGCTGTAAATATTTCTTTTGTTTTTCCAGTAAAAGCTGTCTCTGTCTGCACTTTCCCGCCAGTTCATGCAATGCCGCAAGATAATTTTGTGTTTCCGGTACTTCTCCGTATTCTGCAAAAAACTGCTGCAAATCTTTCTGCAATACGGCAATTCTCGCAGTCTTTTCATCCGATCCGTCCTGCTTCTGCCGCTCCAAAAGTGCCTCGTAATCCTTTCTCTTATTCTGCAGTTCCACAAGCCAGGAGGTCAATTCCAGTCCTTCCCGAAGTCCCCAGCGAGTGCAGAAATCCTCAATCTGTCCTTCCGCTATGCTGACCTGTGTCTCAAGTTCTTCCATTTCCTGTTCCAAATAGGAAAGCTCTGTATTTTCTCCCGTTTGGACTTTGGATCTGCCTGCTGTAAACAACAGTGCCGCTGCCACAACTGCAATTCCCAGTACGATCAGGACTCCTCCGATCACTCCCTGTCCCAACAGGATCACGGCAAAACCGCCAAGCGATAAAAGAATGCCAAAAAGCAATAGCATTTTTTTCCTTTTACCTGCTTCTTCCTGTTCCCGTAAGCATCTGGCATCTTCCTGTGCCTGTATGGATTGCAGGGTTTTCCTCTGTATTTCTTTCGCCTGCAGAAGACTTTTTCCTTCATTGCGGTTCGTCCAGGCATTTTTTACACTGTCGATCTCCGCCTCCTGCGGCATTCCTTCCGCAAAATATCCGGAAAGCTCCTCTAACCGTCTGCTCTCTTCCCCTGACAGGGCATTTTTTCTTATCGCGCTTTCCAGGCTCTCAAGTTCTTGTGCTTCAGCATATTTTTCTTCCAGTCTGGCATTGTCCGCCATGGGAAAATTGTCTTTACACTGCGCCTGTTCTTCCTCTGTCAGGCAATAGATTTCCATTGCTTTGCGGACAGAAATCCCCTGATTGCAGACGGCTGTTTTTTCGCGTAATTCTTCCCCTTTTGGTATCACGCCGTTAAAATAGCTTTCCGCTTCTTTTAAAGTCTGCTGTCTCTGTGCCATTTTTGCACGCAGATCCAGGTACTTCTCTTTTTTCGCCTGCTGGTCCTTATAAATTCCCAGTTTCTTTTGTCTCTCCTGCAGTTCTGTCAGTTCCGCAGAAAGCTTTTCTCTCTCCTCGATCGCCGCCTTTTTCCGGGTATCAATACTTTCCATCGTATTCTGTATCTCCTGCCCGTTACGGATCTGCGTCTTCAGTTCCGTAATGCGGTCCTTGCTCTGACGGAGCGATCCGGTCTTACGAGATGGTGACATGCTGTTTAACAGATCGTTCAACCGCTTGTCCGCTGTCTCAAAATTATTGATATCGTCCGTATTCTCCGCCAGATTCCCGATCTTGGCATTGATACCGTCCGTAACAAAGGTCTCGCAGTCATTCTGTGAGATGAAAATCGTTCGTTCAAAGGATCCTGCGTCGATCCGGAACAACTCTTCTCCCAGATTTTGTGTGAAATCTCTGCATGGCAGATTTGTTTTCGTATCTGTCAGCTGAAATTCATCTTCTGCGCTTTTACTTCCGAAGGTTCTGCGGACAGAATATTGCTTTCCTTCACTTTCAAATTGCAGTTCTCCGCCGTAGACGCCCTTTTGCCAGGGACTGTATCTCTTCCTCTCATTTTCCAGCGGATCTCTCTTCCCTTCATTCCGGAATCCAAACAGCATAACGCGTAAGAATGCAGCCAGTGTGCTTTTTCCCCAGCCGTTTTCCTCACAGACGGTGTTGCAGCCATCTGTAAAATCATAGGTAAAGTCACTTAGTTTTCCGAAATTCTCAATGTGACATTTGATCAGTTTCATGCGTCCAGGATCTCCTCTCCGGCCAGTGCCTGCAATCCGTAATGTATCACTGTCGCCTTGTCCTCTTCCGGCAGTTCCGCTCTGCCCATGACAGTACGGATAAACTCTCCCTTTAAGGACTTATCCTTTGCAAAAGCAGCATAATCCACCAGATACGCAGAGTTGTCCTTAATCTTCACAAAATAAAAAAGGTGGCTGAACTGATGTAGCAGAAAATCAATATCCTTTTCACTTTCCACATCTATTTTCCCGACCAGTTCATACTTGATCAGACTTTTCTCCGGGTAACCTTTCCCGGTTGTCTCATCTCTCATCCGTTCCAGGATTTCCGTCGTGGATTCACAACCGGTAATATCCACCGGAATGGTATAGAGCTTCCGGGATGCGAAAGGAATAAAAGTACTGTCAATTGTACCTGTCAGCTCATCAATGTCAAGCATCACAAATCCATGCTCTCCGCATTCGTCAAACCCTCTGCCCTCCAGACAGCCTGGATAGCAATAGACGCCTCTCGCATCCAGACGCTCTTTTTTATAGCTGTGGATGTGTCCCAGGGCAAGATAATCAATTCCCTTATTTTTCAATGCCGTCAGATGAATGATCTCCGCCTTATCTCTCGCACTGTATTCCGATTCCTGCCCATGCAGGACTACAATGTTGCATTGATCTGCGTCCAGAGACAATGTATGATAGATGCTTCCGCTGTTTTCCGGTGTCAGTTCCACCCCGGTAACTGCAACTCCCTTACCGGAGGTATTCTCCGTCCCTGAAAGTTCATAGCTTGTCCAGTTGTTCCCGAATAGATGAAGATTCTCCGGAAGTTCCGAAAGACCGGACGTAAAGCTTCCTTCGTCATGATTCCCCTGTAAGTAATAAAAAGCTATTTTGGGATGTCCCTGAATTAAGTCTTTTACCACATTCCGGGCGGTAGCGGATACGTTTTTCGTATCGAACAGATCCCCTGCAATAATGATCGCCGCCACGCCCTGCTCTGCCCCGTATGCAACCATATTCTGAAAGGTGGTCAACAATTCCGTCTTACGTTCTCTCGCTTTTTCTTTGGTCAGATTTGCACTCATTTTGGAATCCAGATGGATATCCGCACAATGGATGATTTTCATATTGCTGCCTCCCGCATTAACCCTGTAGCACCTGTTGCAAAAGATTGTAACGATGCAGAACCTCATTCGCAAAACTGCATCTTTGATGTTCTCGTTTTGCAGACATATTCATTATATACGAATCTTTGTTCTATTACAACAAAAACGTATCGGTAATGAGACATTCGGTCTCGTTTTCCGATACGTTTTTTTAAGATGCTGAATCACCTGTGTTTATGACTATACCTGCAGTCTGCCGGCTGTAATGAGTTTTCCGGATTTTCTGTCAAATAACAGAATATCTTCTCCACCGATCTCGAACTTCACTTCCTGGCCGATCTTGTAGGTGGTATTGCCGAAGACCACGCCGGTCAACAGGAAATCACCGATACGAAGCTTAATCGTGGATTCCATACCCGTGGGCATGGCACCGTAGATCACGCCGTCCAGTCCTGCGCCATCGTGTAATTGCAGGGCTTCGGGACGTACACCGATGACAAAATCCTCGTTGGTGATCACGGGAGCTTCCTGCAGTGCATAATCATCCTCGTTCACTCTGGCAATATGATACTTGAAGACTTCATCCTTGTTGGATTTCTCCACAGCTTTCTTATCCTGCATTTTCTCTTTGTGACGGGCTGCCTCATCAGCTTCGTTCTTATCTCTCTCTGCAAACCATCTTAGCAGATCCAGATGTTCTTTCGGAACAAACTTTGCCTTTCTACCGTCTAAGATCGTCACATCCAGGCTGCCGTTTTCATTCTGCACACCCTTAGCTTCGATAAAATTAATGGAAGGATTTCCTACGAAATCAGCCACAAACAGGTTGTTGGGTCTGCTGTACACAGTCAACGGTGCTTCATACTGCTGCAATACACCGTTGTTGATCAGACAGATCTTCGTTGCCAGTGTCATAGCTTCCATCTGGTCATGGGTTACATATACGAAGGTGCTTCCGGTCTCTACATGCAGACGCTGCAGTTCATATCTCATTTCCAGACGGAGTTTCGCATCCAGGTTAGACAGCGGCTCATCCATGAACAGTACCTGGGGTTCCGGTGCCAGTGTTCTGGCAATGGCAACTCTCTGCTGCTGTCCACCGGACAGTTCTGCGGGATAACGGTTCATGAACATTCCGATCTTAACGATACGAGATACTCTGCGTACCGCCAGGTCTATCTCTTCCTTGGAATATTTTCTGACCTTAGTTACTACCTTGCCACCGGATACGACTTCGAATTTCTCGTTAAGCTCTTCCCCTTTTTCCTTATGACCTGCCAGGATGCTGTCCAGCTTGGCAGTCAGTTCCTGCTTCTTTTGTTTTGATGTACTTTCTTTGTCTGCTGCCTCGTGGAGTTTGTAATTATACAGCTCCTTTGCAGTATAGATAGAAATGGTATAATTATCGATCAGCTTCAGGTAGACCATATCCAGGTCTAATTTTCCCTTTTTATCTCTACATTCCTCAATGAGTTTTACCAGCTCTCCCGGATTCTCCAGTGCCTTGATCATGCTTTTTAAAGCTTTGGCTTCCTCATCGATCACGGGAAGTTCTTCCTTGATATTTCCCAGTCCGAAGGAGATGTTCTGGTATACCGTCATATTCGGCCATAGTGCGTAGTTTTGGAACAGAAATCCGACTTTTCTCTTATTTGCGGGAACATTGATCCCCGCTTCACTATCGAATACCACCCGGTCTCCGATCTTGATCTGCCCGCTGGTAGGGGTCTCCAGACCGGCGATCATACGTAAGGTAGTGGTCTTGCCGCAACCGGAGGGACCAAGCAGAGTGATAAAGGAATTGTCCTCCATATCCAGACTCAGATCATCTACCGCATAGAATTTTCCCCAACGTTTTGTAACATGTGTTAATTTGATTTCCGGCATAGTTATTTACCTCCGATACCTTCATCCAGGCTGGACCCGGTCAGTTTATTTACCAAAGTGTTAAAGATCAGGATCGTTACGATCAGGATCAGGTTGATGGCGCTGGAGAATGCATACAGTCCCATCTCATCGAAATAATCCAGTGTCGTGGAGAGGATAAAGCCCTGCGTACATAACAGTAAGAACAGAGACAGCTCTCGCAGACAGGTCATAAACGGAAGCATATATCCGTTGATAATGGAAGACTTCTGGATCGGAATGATGATCCGAAGCATTCTCTTGTACCAGGGAATATCCTGGATGATGGCCGCTTCCTCGATTTCTCCCGACAACTGCAGCATGGAGTTCAGTGCACTTCTGCTGGCAAAGGGAATGTACTTGATCACGCCTGCGATGATCAACAATGTGTAAGTGTTGAACAGGTTGATCTTGTCATTGGAGAACAGGATGAAGAAAGCTGCGCCCACTGCCAGGGACGGCATCAGGTACGGCAGGAATGCCACACCATTGACGTAATTCGCCCATTTACTTCTCCGGTTCTTGGATACTGCATAACCGATCAGGGTGCCGATCGTACCTGCGATCAGAGCACAGCAGACAGCGACTAACATTGTTCCCTTGAATGCTCTCCAGATCAGCGGATTGTGGAGGATACCCGGCTGTCCGTACAGAGCACCGGCTCCGTTGTTATCCGTCAGCCACCACTTGGTGGTCAGAGCGCTGGAATCCATGGTGTACAGGAAACTATAATCTCCCGGATTCGGAAGGAAAGTCTCCAGTGCGAAGGACAGGATCGGGAAAATACTGGTGAAGAAGGTGATGACGATCAGGATGACCGCGATCAGATATTTCCCGACTTTTCCTAAGTTGATCTTGGAGATCTGTCCGGATTTACCGGTAACCGTCGTATAATTTTTACGGCTCTTTAAGCTCATCTGGTTCATTAACAGGATCGCCACACCGAAGATCATCATGATGATGGCAAGAATACTGGCTTCCCCGGTATACTTGGAGTTCATGGAGATGTACTTGGTGGACAGAGTGGTCAGTCCCAGGTAGTGAGGTACGGGATAACTTCCCATGGCGCTTCCGAATACCAGCAGGATCGTGGAAAGAATCGCCGGTTTGACCATGGGTAAAGTAATACGGAACATGGTCTTCCACTTCGGTGTATCCAGAATCGTCGCTGCTTCCTCCAGATTGGCATCCATGTTGCGGAAGATGCCGCCGATCAGTATGTAGGCAAAGGGGGCATAATGCAGTCCCAATACTACTGCACTGGGGAACAGCCCCAGGCACCACCATTTGGGCATCGTAATGTGAAAGAGCGAAGCCAGCAGTCCGTTGGAGGTTCCGGTGACTGCATTGCTGTTGAACACATTCTGCCATACCACAGCCAGTGTCCACTGGGGCATGATGTAGGGGAAAATAAAAATGGAGCTTAAATATTTTTTACATTTTAAATTGGTTCTCGTAATTAAGAATGCGAACAAGCCGCCGAACAAAATGGAGATCAGGCAGGTAAAGACTGCCAGAAGCACGGTATTTAACAGCGGTGTCCACAGATTTGTTCTCGCCAGTTTACTGGTGAACAGATCCACATAGTTGGCAACGGAATATCCGCTTGCTTTTCCGGTAAGATGTGCATCGATGGTGCCCGGATGGATCTTGAAGGTATCCTCGACGATTGCCACGATCGGCGCCACTGTGGTAAAGGAAAGTACGATACCAAACAGAAGCAGAATGATATTTTGTGGCTTGGAGAAATACGTCTTGATCTTGTTCAGAACAATCACCATCTTGCTTGTTTTTTTTGTGGCACTCTGATTCATGGTTAACCTCTCTTCCCAATACAAGCTTTTGGTCCTGTAAACCATCCACCCCTGCGAATAAGAAAACTGCTACTTACATGCAGGCATGATGTAGCAGATTTTCTTATTCTGACAGGACAAATAGTCACTTTTTTATATCATATATCACTCAGCAGTATACTTCGGTAACAGCCCGATCCAGCTTCCTACCGTGAAGGATACGGATGCACAGTACTCAGGATCTTCCAGCACCAGTTCGCCATCGGTAGACCACCAGTCGAAGCCTCTGTCATTTTTGCTCTCGTATACAACATTACCGTTCTCATCATTACCGCCGGTGCTGTGCTGATAGGTAGCTTCGATTGCCTTTGCCACTTCAGGGTTAGCGGAATAACCGCCCATGTCTTTGCCCCATGCGCTGAAGCCGTCTTCCGTACAGGTCATGTATGCGATGAAAGCACATGCAGTCCAAGGCAGCGGGCTGTTATCAGTAACGAACAAGTAATGACAGTAGCCGTAGCCACCAATTCCCTTATAGCCATCCTGATAAGCGGCAACCTTGATATTGTTCACAGATACACCTGCGGACTCTTCTACGGAGCGCAGTTTACTGTATACTAACAGTCCACACTGATCGGTAGCGGAATCGGATACCAGCGTATTACAGATAGGTCCATCATCGGTCTGGGCATTGTAGCTGCCTACCCAGAGCTTGATCCATGCCAGGGCATATTTACCATCAGCGCCTAAGCCTAAATCATTTGCCTCGGATTCCATCTCATCAATCGTGGGCTGGAAGTAAGCCTGCTCATCAGCGGGTAATGCATTGAAAGCATCCTTTAACATGGCTGCGTATTTGTCTTCGGTCAGCATGTACAGGAAATTCTTACCTACAACCTCGGAATCAATATCCATGAACAATGCGTGAGTTCCTTCCGCTACGAAGTCCCAGCAGTTGTCATATACTTTATCTCCGGTACAGTTGTATTCGAATACCTTATTCAGCGTCTGTAATGCCAGATAACCGTCCACCGCATCTGGTGTGGTTCCGTTAGCCTCTGCCCATTCCTTGGGAATGAACGTATCCAGTATTCCGGTCTGTGTCATCTTGGATTCGATCTGATTACCATCCTGGATCAGGGTCATTGCGAAGGTTCCTTCCGGTTTCAGGGAATCTGCGGTCAGCTGCTCGAAAATCTTGTTGTTCTTGGGCTGCTGCCAGTCAAATTCCATGCTGTAAGAAGGATCAATAGACTGCAGATACTCGATGAACAGAGGAAGTGCTGCTTTACCACGGCTGGAATTACCTACACCGTAAAAGGTCTTGCCGTTGGATTCTTCAATGGCCTTCTGTGCCAGTTCCTCCATGGTCATTCCTTCTGCCTGTTTGATGATCTGCTGAGTTGCAGTAAGATTTGCGTCGTCGGCTACCTCCGGGGTCTTGGTCTCTGCCACCGTCTCGGTTCCGGCTGTCTGTGTGTTATCTGCGCTTCCAGTTGCCTGGTTCTGGGTCTCGCTGCTGCCGCATCCGGCTAACATACCAACACTCAGTGCACAGATCATAAGTAACGATACTACTCTTTTCTTCATATGCTGTCCTCCCTTGAAACATATAGTTTGTATAACCCTTCATGGTCCACGTACTTGGAATGGGATGTTTCCCACTTCCGTTCTGATGATTCTATTATACGTTGGGAATTCAGCAATTTGTATAAGGCAAAACTGTTATTATTTTAATATTTCTGATACTATGTATAGTTTTTCCGATATTTTATCGTTTCTTTTGTGCATCTTTGTGGTTTTACATGCTTCTATCCTGGTATTCGGAGGGAGTAACACCAACAATCCTCTTAAAGCTGCTGGAAAAATGTGCAACATCACGATAGCCTACCTGTTCTGCGACTTCATACACCTTATTCCGGCAGTCATTCAACAGTTTCATGGCAGTGCGCATACGAACTCTGGTGATGTATGCCGCCACCGTATAATCCGTCTCCCTTTTGAAAGTATGACTCAAATGTCCTTCACTGATCCCCAGGTGCTCTGCGATCTCTGCCACACACAGTTCCGGATCCCCATAATGAGCGGAAATATAGTCTACGGCTGCCATGACATATTTACTCTTGTCGCCTTTATTTAAGACCAGTTCGGGAAGCGGCTCCTCCTTTCTGTTTTCCAATTTTTCCTGTGTCCTCTTACGTTTCTCCAGTGCATTGTTCATTGCCTGTTCCAGTTCCCCGTCTCCAAAAGGCTTTAACAGATAGTCACTGGCCAATAATTTCAGGGCGCTCTGCGCATAGGAGAATTCACTGTAAGCAGTTAAAAAGATCACACTGACATCATTGCCTTCTGCCCGCAGTTCCTTCAGCATTTCGATGCCGTCCATTTTGGGCATACGGATATCGCAGATCAGCAGATCCGGATGATATTTCCGCACGGCTTCCAGTCCTTCGATCCCATTGCCGGCTTCCGCCACGACGACACAGTTCAGTGCCTGCCAGTCTGTCTCCATCACGATTCCTCTGCGCACCAGCATCTCATCATCGATCACGATCACTTTGTACATCGTATTACTCCCTCCATTGTCTCTTCCCGTTTTCTGTATATTCCCCACTATCCGGTAAAAATTCCTCTCTGTCCGTTGCTCTGTATCGGTTCCTCAGGCTTCTCCGTATCTTACCGGCAATCGTAATGTCACTTTCGTACCGTGGACTTCGCCTTCCTCTTCTGTTCGCTGTCCGTCCGTAGGGTTTTCGGCGTTTAAGGTAAGACTCTCCATATGAATGCCGTATTCTTCCCCATAGGTCAGCCGGATGATCGTGTCCACATTGGATACTCCGATATGCCCCACCAGCTGCTCCTGTCTTCTGTGATTGATGGCATCCATCCATTCTTCAGGAGCGCCACAGCCGTCATCGGTTACTTCAATACACAGAACATCTTCCTGTTCTGTGATCCGCACAAGGATATTTCCTTCTTCACTCTCCTTTAATCCGTGCAGTACCGAGTTCTCCACGATGGGCTGTATGATCAGCTTTGGGATCACACACTCTTCCAGTCCCTCCTGCAGATCCACGGTGTACGAGAACTTATCATTGAAACGGATCTTTTGGATATCTACATAACAGTTCACCAGTTCCAGTTCTTCTTTCAGATAGATGAACTGTCTCTTGGAGATACTGGTCCTAAGGATCTTCGCCAGTCCCGCCGCCATGGTAGCGATCTCCGGGATATGGTTGGCCTTCGCCACCCATTTCATGGTGTCCAGTGTGTTATACAGGAAATGAGGATTCAGCTGTGCCTGCATCATGGCAATATGGGAAGCATTGAGTTCCTTCTGCTTCTCCACCTTATCCTGCACGCTTTGCTCCAGTTCGTTGGCCATGATATTAAAGTTCCGGGACATCTGTCCCAGCTCGTCCTCTCTGTCGGAGACGATCCTGACAGTAAGGTCTCCTTCCTGCAGTGTACGCATGGCCGTATTCATCCGTTCGATAGGACGGGTCATATTTCTACCCAGCCGGGAAGCCACCAAAACACACAGAATGACACTGATGGTCAGCATCACGATCAACACACTGTACATGGAGTTCAATACTTCTGTTGAAAACACGCTGGGACAGGACAATGCAGTATACAATCCACTGTCTCCCAGCGGCTGGACCAGCAGTTCTCCGGCACGATATACTCCCAGCAGCTTATGACCAACCATGAGTTCTTCCCGGATCTGCTCTTCCTGCAGGTTACCATTATCATAAATGGTTCTCCAGAAGGGGTCCATGATTGCTACCTCCGCTTTGGCATTTCCCTTATCATGAAGCACTTTTTCAAAATTTTCTGCGCGCATGCTGATCACAATATAACCTTCCGGTATACCGTCTTTTCCCATAAGTTTACCCGCTGCATACAATAAAATCTTGCTGTCATTAGTATCTGCACGCCGCAGCACCAGCGTCTCTTTACTATCCTCGACTGCTTTCAGGATGCCCCAGTATACCGGCAGATCTGTCTTGGCACTTCCCTGTGCCGTAGTGTAAATACATTTTCCGTTTTTATCATACAGATCAAATTGGGCATATTCTCTGTAATCAGCCACTTCCCGATAGAATTGCAGGTAAATCTTGCTCTTCGACCAGGTATCATCTTCACCTATCTGTTCCACGATCCGGGTGTTAGCATTTATATTCTCCACTACCATCTCGAACTCCTGAAACAATTCCAATATGCCAGCATCTATCTGTTCCGCCTGCTCTGTTACTTTTTTCTCATAATCGCTGTTGATCTTGGTCTCCATAGTCTGGATCAGGAATACCCCAAAAAGCAATAACGGCAATAACGCAACTACACCGAAGCAGACCAGCAACTGTCTGTGAAACGACTTTTTAATCCACTTTTTCATCTGTTCTCCCCTGTAACGTCTCCCATGTGTTCAGAATTTTTTCCTTTTCCTGAGAAGCCCAATGAATATCATAATCGATCGTTTTTAATTTTGTCTGCTCCGGTGCTGCATACTCTTCCATATCATTGCGGACAGTTCTCCGGAAAAAGACTTCCTCCACCAGTCTCTGTACATCACTACTGACGGTAAATTCCAGAAATAATTTAGCATTTTCCATATGCTTTGCGCCCTTGACGATCGCTGTAGCGTCCGGTATGGCACTGGTGCCGTCCGTGGGGTAGATCACTGTAATATCTGCCCCTTCCAGAATCTTCTGTCTCGCCATTCCCTCTGTGGTAATACCTACCAGTCTGGTACCTGCATTGACTTCCTCCAGTACTGCCACAGATGAGGGCGACAGATAGCCATCCAGTGCACCGGTAAAGTCCTCCAGAGTCTTCTGTTCATCCTGATCCGATACCTGAAGCATTGTACAGAGTGCTGTATAACTACTGCCGGATTTCGTGGGATCTGCGAACGCGATCTTTCCCTTCCAACGATCGGTCTGTAATTCCTCCCAGGTTCTGGGAGCCGCTACGGGATAGACCAGTTTATTGTTATAGATAAATACCGTCGGCAGCACAGAAAAGGGCGTATAGGCATCTCCCTCCGTGCGATACTGTTCAGCAATTTGGTCGATTTCGCTGACCTTATAAGGTTCCAGATAGTCTCTGCACTCCTCAAAATTTTCAACACCTCCGCCGAACATGACGTCAAAGGTACCGGGGGCATCCTGTTGTAATTCATCAAAAAGTGCCAAAGTATCTCCTGCTTTGAGCTCCACAAAAATCCCTGTGCGTTCCTCAAATTCCTTGATGATCGGTTCGTATACATCTGCTTTGTGAGCGGTATAGACGATCAGTTTTCTGTCCTCCGGGATCTGATAGACCGTCTCTTCGGACTTGCTGCAGCCAGTAAGTAACAGGAGCGCCGCAGTCAGTCCGGACAGAACAGATATTCCTGCTTTATGTTTTTTACTATACGAAGTCCTCATAACTTTGCCCTTATCTTTTTCGTTTGTTTATTTTCACTGTATTGGTTCTGTTATCTCTCTGGTTTTTCGATTTTGCTCCCGGCTGCTGTCTGTTGCAGTCTCCGCATCCGGTCGTACTGCACATACATTTTCTGCACTTCATTTTCCAAAATATAGTAGTGACGAATATACGGAACAAGCAAAATCAGAATCACCACCGGAAGTAAGAGTGAAAAAAGGCTGTCGGAAATCACGTTCAAAAGAATTGCCAGCATCTCCAGTAGTGCAAAAGTCACTGTCACAATCAGATGAATCAGTCTCTCATGTTGGAAAAATCCTATCTGGTTCAAATGTTCTTCCATCTTGTCACGCAAAATTTCCTGTGAAACTTGTGCGCTCTGTTCCGTTTTCTCCAACCATTCATCAATACT
>OGQQ01001913.1_pt1 | contig 14694 bp, 26 predicted proteins | sample 1553281 | NCBI WGS metagenome assembly OGQQ01 (sample SAMEA2579937, study PRJEB22360) | human gut metagenome | biome: human gut; feature: human-associated habitat; material: faeces | place: Denmark | collected 2008/2010 | reverse complement strand
AGCTTGGGAAGCTCTTTTTTACTGCATCTATAATACTATATATCAAATATTTATTTTACATACAAAAATAATTTGCATATAATTTGCACAACAAGATTACTGCGTGTCATATTACAAACTTATGCAGCCGTTCCAATCTCATGCAAAAACTCCGGAGCTAAATCTGCCCCATTTGCCCATTCTATAGTTGTGTGCGTCAATCCGTATTGGATGAACTTATCCTTATCCAACAATTCCCCAAACACTTCTCCTGTAAGGTATGGTTTTAAATCAACCTTTTTTTTGCTTCCGTCACTGAACGTTACAAGAAGCTCATAATCTTTGATATAATCTACACCTACTACTCGTAACATAAGTTTCTACATTATGGGCTTTACAATGTCAACTCTCAATCCGAGCGCATCAATAATGCGAAAAAACAAACCGGCTCCGGGTTCAATCAAGCCATTCTCTATTTTTGATATGTAAGACTTGTTTGTCCCTACCTTCTTTGCAAGCTCTGATTGTGTCATTTTCGCCTCCTTTCTTGCATCAAGAAGTATCTGACTGGTATAAAAAGCATATGCATCATCTTCCGCCTTCGCACGTTCAGGGCTTCCTTCCTTCCCGAATTTTGCATCTAATACTACATCATAATCTACAATCTGATGATTATTTGTCTCCATAATACGCCTCCTTTATTTTTAGTGCCTTTTCTATTTCTGCCACTGGTGTTTTTTGAGTTTTCTTCTGAAAGCCATTAAACAGTACTACTATTGCCCCATCATCAAATATAAAGAATACCCGATAGATATTGCTATTGTATTCAGTCCTCAACTCATACAATCCATCTCTAATTAGTTTCACAAACTTTTTAGGCAATCTATCCTGAGTTTTCAGAAGAAGCAGACCATATTGTACCTTTTCTTGCTCTTTCTTTGTTAAAGTAGCCATAAATGCCTCAAAATACCCACCATATGTTCTTATCTTACGTTTCATAGTGCAAATATACAAAAAGTTTCCTTATATAGTAACTTTTATTAGTTTTCTTCTATTTGGGGAATAATCCTTTTTAGATTGGAGCAAATCGGGATTTCCGTTTTTTCTCATTGCATCAGGTTCTGAAAGTTCACCTTTCTTTCGCTTTCAATTCCACTTCGAACTCCTTTCCACAGTTCGGGCACGTGATAGAGGCTCCATCGCTTTTGGACTGAATTTCTTCCGGGGATGCGAAGAGTTGCCACATGGGGACGTTTAGGGCGGTGGCTATCTTTTCAAGGGTTGGATATGATGGTTTACCATTTACTATTTGTACAAGTCCAACTCTTGACATACCTAACAAATCTGCAAATTCTTGTTGGGTATATCCCTTCTCTTTTATGAGTTCTTTAATTCTATGTTTCATAATTGTGTATTTAATTATAATGCAAATATACACCACAAAGAAAAATGTAAATTATCCACTTTACTAATTAACGTTAATGAATAGCATATTGTTTGCTAATTATATTGTGTATGTAAATTATATACTATACATTCGCATCATCAAAGTTAAACAAAAAGCTATAAGATATGAAACGCTACAACTTAAGCAAGATAATGAAAGAAGCCCATCAGATTAAGAAGTACATGAAACTGTATTCACTCACTCATGGAGTAAAGAATTGGGCGGACTGCCTTAAACTTGCCTGGGTTAACGAAAAGAAGCGTGCGTCTGATGAGGACACGAAAAACGCAGAAAAAGAAGCGATGAAAGTTTCTTTAGCCGAACCCGCAAGACGCAGCGCTTATGATGATTTATCAATCCCGACATCCGCTTACTATACCAATAACAATAAAGGACGCTTCGGTTCTCATTACGTAGGTGACTAATTTATATATTATATCATGGAAGAAAACAGACAACTTGTAGGCAATATTTGCGCCTCTATTGAAGAACTTGGTAATGTGATAGTAGATAACGTAGCTGCATCACACAAAGATTATGAAATAATGATTGCTTCTTTGGATAATTCGATAGCTGAAATGAAGAAGAGATTAGGAAATGTATTGCCACATAAACAAGCATAGACGCACGTTGAGGTTCGACCAGCGAAATCACGTTATGATGCCCCGCCAGTAATACGGCTGGCGGGTTTCTTGAATATCAATTATTCATTGTTCATAAGAGGGGCACATTTGCACCTATATTTTAATAGGAAAAACATAACTCTTAAACATTACTTTTTGAGAATTATTACTATATTTGCATTGCATTGGGTTGTTCTTATGGAAATTAGAATTAATCAGAGGATTAAGATATAGAAAGCTGTGTAGGTCACAACCCCCTGCATGGCTTTCGCCTTTTTATCTCCGTATAAAGAAATACGGTACATCCTCGAACGAAAAGACTTTATTATGGACAGCATTCAAATTTTTAAGAATGAGGCTTTCGGCGAAGTTAGAGTAGCCGGAACAAGTGAAAAACCTTTATTTTGCCTTGCAGATGTTTGCAAATCTTTAGGGTTGCGAGTAGATGCAGTGCAATCAAGATTATCAGATGCCCCCATTCGGATTGGGGTCACTGATTCTCTTGGAAGAGAACAGCAAATGAATTTCGTTAACGAAAAGAGCTTGTACAAAGTTATCATGCGTTCAGACAAGCCGCAAGCAGAACCTTTTCAAGACTGGGTATGCGGTGAAATCCTTCCTTCAATCCGCAAACACGGCATATACGCCACTGACAATGTTATAGACCAAATACTGAATAATCCGGATTTCGGTATTGAACTTCTCACTAAGTTAAAAGAAGAACGGTCGGCACGCATCGAAGCGGAAAAGCAAGTAGCTGTGCTTACTCATGTTAATAAGACCTATACATGCACGGAAGTAGCTAAAGAGTTGGGGCTTAAATCGGCAATTGAACTCAACAACCGTTTAAAAGAACTTGGTGTACAGTATAAAGTTAATCAGACATGGGTTCCATACACTAAATACGCAACTCTTGGTTGGTTTGATATAAAACAAGAGGTTGCCGACAACGGTCATATTATCTACCATAGAAAGATTACTGGAATTGGCAGACAAGGCATAATCAACCTTATTAATTCTTAGTTAATAAATAAAGGGGTGTAAACGCATCCCTTTATGGGGTTATTAAGATGTCATTGTTTATTATATATTTACACTCAAAAATATGGGAAATATAACAACAAAAATTGAAATCATATTATCAATGAATAATTCCAATAATATAGTTTGTTAAACTATAAATCCGACATAGTTTGTTTGGATTTCTTTGCTTTTTGTTTTGCTTCAAATATTTTTTTTGCTCTTTCAACAGGAGCGTTTGTGTAAGACATTCTACCAAGAGGAGAAAATTCAACAATTAAATTATCTTTGACAAAACAAAACATCCATCCTATTCCATTTAGATTATATTGATATGATGAGTATTTATCTTTAGTTGTATTTACTTTATGAGTAAATGCCGACCTTGCCGGTTGTATTAAATATTTCCCATCCATTGGAATAAACACAGAGGTCCCTCCCGCCGTCATTTCATAAAAATTTAAACTTACCTCATACAGTTTATCTTGAAAATAAGACAAGCTAATTCTTGCTCTTGCACTTTTGTCGCCAAAAGTCAAGGTATATGTCAAGCTACCAAAACTATCTTCCAATTTACCTTCCTTGAGCAGTTTGCGCAAATGAGACATAGCTTGTTTTTCCGACATACCAAAAGTTAACCCCATAAATACAGTATCCACTGTTTGAGGGGAAAGTGCAGCTTTTTTACAAGCATTGTCATATTTTTCTTCCATAGTTTCCGTTTTTGTAGCCTCTTTGGGCTTACTATTGTTTTGACATGAAAGAATGATTACTGACAAAATAATAAAAAATAAGATTTTCTTCATAATATATTTATTTGGCTGTATGATTTTTATTGTTTTCTAATTTGGAGATAAATTTACTGACACGTATTCTTGTTTGCACGTTTTTCCTCTTGCTTTTTCTCATATTCTTTCGCTTCTTTCTTTTTTTGGGCTAATATTTTATAGCACTTATCAACAGATTTCGATTTAAATCTTATTTTATCAATTTCTAATTTTGTTTTATCATTTCCTAAAAGAGCCTCGTAAGCTTTTATAACTTCTAAGAAGCATGCCGCTTTTTCTTCTGTGAAGTTTAAATTTAGAGCTGCCACACAAGTCTTTATTGTCGGAAAGAAAGAACCTGTATTACCCCCTATCCCATTACTGTATCCTCTATAAAACATATCCTCGGCAATGGCCTCCCGGCTACTGTGCGACATCATAGCTATTGTCTTATCAACATCAATTGTTTTATAGATTTGCCATGCAACTAAGAAACCAACTAAAAGAGCTAAAACCCCAACAATTACTCCCATATAATCAAAACCTAAATTACATTCTTCGTAGGATATATATCGTGGATAAGTTCGACATAAAGCAGCTATGGAAAGTATAAAGGAAACGACCGATATGCCGTAAATTATAATACGTTCAAATTTCCCCATGTCATTATTCTTTTTATTTATAGTTTAATTTCTTCGTTATCCATATCGAAAGAATCTTCTTTAAACTTCATTTGATATAACTTTATGTTACAATTCCTCATAGATTTTATGGTTTTCAATATAAGATTTTTATCAAAATCAGAACATCTTGCCCCGATGTATATACCCGTAACAGCGTTATCTGGAATGTCTATATATTGAGACTCTTTTATTGGTTGTAACGTATATCTAACTTCTTCTTCTTGCTCCCACGACTTACTTTTTGAGGCAAAAATTCCCTTTAAGGTATCTATGGGGTTACTCTTTGCTAATAACATGAACTCGTCAGAATCTGGTGTCATCCGTTCATTGGAATATTTCACTTCAAAATTATTTGTAAATATATTCTTGTCTTTAAAACAATTCCGTAATATTTTTGCATCATACTCTATACAAAATCCCTTATGTCCATTTGCATAATACGACCACATGCATTCTGAATCATACCTTTTTGATACAGAAAAAATCCCGACACTATCAACCATCATATTTAGTATGTTAGTGGTAGCTGAGATTTGCTTCTCCAATGATGCGGCTTGCTCCTTCAATGATATGATTGGGTTCTCAGCTACCCGCCGATTGTATTCTAACTCCTCATAAATTCGTTTCAAAGAGACGCAAGATTCATTGGGGTCGTTTAATCCGTCTTTCGTAGGAATAAATAATTGATAGTTTTTTAGAGCGAGTAAATCACGATATATATTTCCTCTGTATTTATATAGGAGTTGAATGTCTCTTGAAAAGAAATCACGCTCCCAATCAGTAAGTTGTTCTTTCAATGCTTCTTCATCCATATTTATTTCCTTTTAATAGTTATACCCCGTAGGATTTTGATTTATCAAATCAATGGCATATTTTATACTCCATGAGCGAATTAACCCAGCATTCCCAAGTGAAGCGACCCCTGATATAACCTTTCCCTTACTATCGACTATCTCGTCGTGCTGCTGCTTATACCCTGATATTACAGCACCGATACAGTTCTCTTTGAGTTTAATATTGTAATATATGACTGGTCCACCAGAAAAACCAGGATTATTTATACCGTCCAACATAAATATTTTCTCATCACCCTCCTGCATTATAGCTGACATTGTGGCTCTTTTTAAAAAAGGCAAAGGATAACCATTGTTGACAATCTTGGCAACTTCATCTTGTGTCATAGCAAAAGGGAAGCCTAAAAAAGCCATATCTTGCCCATATACAGGTTCTCCAATACACTGTATATTCCTTTTTGTTATATTAGGAGAGCGAAAGTTTATACTAAAAACGGATATGTCAGCTATGTCATGATGCCCAATTAAATGTAGGGCATAATCCTTAAATATACCATTACTATATATACCTATTAAATCATTCTCTTTTGCTTTAGATATAACATGTTTTGCTGTTACAAAATATTGCTTATTGTCTACATCTATAACAAAAGATGTCCCTATTGCCTCTCCATATTTTATCATAAATACGCGATTTGTAAAAGAAGAACCGATTATAGTTCCTTCAATTTTTTCTTTTAAGTTCTCCATTACATTTTATTGTTTTAGTTTCAAAAATCCATCTTCGTCCACATACACCACAAACTCTTTTGAGGCAGATTTCTCTTTGACTGCGGCATTACCCTTTATCATCTCCCCTTCTCCGCGTAGCAGCCATTCGGCAGAAATATCTGTGAAATAATTCAATATTGAATATAGGATATCCAATGTCATTGCACTCTCCCCTGATATTTGCCTATTTAAAGTAGGCTGTGGAACGCTAATCAACTTACTCAACGCCGTTATAGACATTTTTTTATTAGCTAATACTGATGTAATTCTCTGTAATACAACTTCTTTCATAATATAATTATTTATAAACGTTCTAAATAATCAAATTAGAATTAAATTAATTCATTTTTGTATTGACGTGATTCATATTTGATTTATATTTGCATCGTCAAACGATAGATAATACCGTTTTGATAAAACCATTTTAGAATAATTAGTAAAAGTATTTTAATGATATGGAGAAAACAAGTTTTGTGACAAAAAAAACGTTAACAGAAACATTTCGGAGATTGCCCGTAGGCGGTGAGATTACGGTAAAAACCCGTGATTTCAAGTTCAACACGGCAAAAACCGCTAAGTATAATTTGAGAAAGGAAGGCATCGAAATCAAACTTACGGAAAGAGGAATGATTGATGAGTATAAAGCTATAAGATTAAGCTAAGGAGGAATGATTATGAATGCAAATAAAATCTCAAAACAGATTACCGTATTTGCAATAGGATTTATCGGCTTCTTATCCCTTCTCGGCATCGCAGGTAAATCAGATTATAATCAGGAAGTCATATACAACATGACGGAAACGGCTTACAATGTTATTGTAGATTCTCTCGGCGAAGGTTGTAGCGATACTCAAATCGTAAAGACTTATTTAAATAACAAAGAATATTACGACAGTCTAAGTTGGTAGGTTATGGGAAGAACGAAATCTGTAGGAAAGGTAAAACTTGTACAAAAAACATGGCTTTCCGCTAAGGAAGCAATGGCATACTTAGGATGCAGTGATAAACTGTTGGAAAAACTAAGGAACAATGCCGAAATATCATTTTCTAAATATAATAACCGTACCATTTGGTACGACTTGAAAAGCATTGAAAGGTTTATAGAAAGAAACCGCGTTGTGTGAACAACGCTCCTTCCTCTTAGCTCAGCCAGGCAGAGCATCGCTATGGTTACTTGTTCGAAGGTTTAGTATCCGGTAATTTCCGGTTAGCGAAGGTCGCACGTTCGAGTCGTGCAGAGGGAGCAAAATATAGTATTTGAGCTTTGCTCATAAATCGTTCATTGGTTTATTGATGTAGATATTAAGAATATAAGTCTCTATTGAAACTGTATTCTTATTCTAATATTAATCAAGGAATTACGGATAGCGGAAACGCGGTGACTCCGTATAGGCTTGGTTATCGTAATTGTCTCTTCGCACCGAAATGTCCTACGGTAGAGAGTATGCGGTTTGGGCGCCCGTATCGCAAGAGACAAAGGTCATAAAGACAACATAAGCGTCCGATACAGTCTTAAATCGGTATAAAGTATGCGGTGGTAATGAAAGGCGCCCGTACACGCTTATTATATATACTCCCTTCCCGTCAAATTCGGGCACGCTGAAAAGCCAAACACGTATTGTTGCGTTGAAGGGAGCAATGCTTAATGAATAATGATATGAGAAAGGTAAAAACATTTACGGATTTGGTATTTAATCCACATGCTTTTAGCAAGGAGGCACGTCATCTTCCTTCTCCGCTTCGTGAGGAATACATGGAGGCAAAACACGCTGTAATGCGGTTTGATAATGGCTATGGAATAAGTGTTGTAAAAGGAGATATGTTCTATTCTAACGGTATAGATACTTATGAGGTTGCTGTCCTTAAAGATGGTGCTATTTGTTATGATACCTCAATTACAGATGATGTAATTGGTTATGTAAATGCAGATGAGGTATCTAATATAATGAAACAAATTCAAGAATTAAAATAGAGAATTCCCGTGGCTCTCAATAGATGCTTGAGAGTAGTAAGGCAACCATCGGAACGCTCACGGGAACAAAAGCCTGTAAGGATGAATAATTCATGATAGCTTTTTAATGTAAACAGTCCCGTCTACGTGCTGGTCGGGAAACACTGCGACATGGCGGAATGGTAGACGTAGCACTCTATGATAGGAATGTCAAACCTTAGATGTGCGGAGCTTGACAACTCGTCCCGGTTCGAGTCCGGGTGTCGCAACATCTTCACTACAGATGAAGTATTTGTTTAGTCGTAGCCGGGCGGTCTGTGAAGATAGTCCGGTTTTTATTTGAAACCCATTAATAACAATTATATGAAAACATTACAATTAAGTGAACAAAAAGCCCGTGAACTATATCGGAGCGGTTCAAAAGAACTAAAAACAGTATTGGAAGAATCCTTTGGAGAGGATTTCTTTTCACAAGACGTTACAGAAAGAGTGAAAACCTACCTTGATGCTTGTCACGAGTTGGGAAGGGAACCACTCGATGAGAAAAAGCTATTGGAGTTAGGCTTGACGGAACACGATATTGCTTATCAAAAGCTGGCTATCGTTACGGAAGCTCTAAATGGAGGCCAGAAACTTAATGTATGCGATGCTAACGTGAAACGCTGGTATCCGTGGTTCAAGCCTAATGGGTCTCCTTCCTCTTTCGCTTTCAGCGGTTCGAATTGCGCTTGTGCGTATGCGGTTGCGGGTAGCGGGTCTCGCCTTTGTTTGAAAAGCGAAAAGCTTTCCAATTATTGCGGGAAGCAATTCATTGATTTGTGGAAACAATTTATTCTATAACCCTATAAACTTACAATTATGACTTTAAATGTAGATAAAAAGAACGCTTTAAAGGCTTGGAGAGAAGCGGACAATAAAGGAAAGCAGATGCTTGAAAATCTATACGGCAAAGAAATATTTGCCAATCAAAACGTAATGGATAGAATCAAAACGTTTGAAGACGCAATGGAAGAAACAGGAAGAAAAGGTGTCCCTGATTTTTCAGATTTACCCAAAGACATGCGCAGGCATTTCATTGCGTTATATAAAATGGAAGTTATTACGGAAGCTCTGAATGAAGGCTGGAAAGCAGACTGGGATAACTCGGATGAGAACAAGTATTATCCCTATTTCATTATGTCTCCTTCCTCTTTCGCTTTCTGCGGTTCGTATTGCGGTCTTGCGGCTGCGGATGCGGGTAGCGGGTCTCGCCTTTGTTATAAAACACGCGAACTTGCGGAATATTCGGCAAAACAATTTATTGACATTTGGAAAGACATCCAGATAGGATAAGCATACAAAGGTCGTCTGCCCTTGTCTCCTTCCTCTTTCGCTTTCAACGATTCGAATTACGATAATGCGTATGCGAATGCAGGTAGCAGGTCTCACCTATGTTGTAAAACTTCAAAGGGCAGAAACCTCACCTCTTGGTGGAAAACAACAATTCAAACGGTGTTGGTAGGTTTAACCCGAAAACTCTTATTAGAAAACAAAGGCTATGAAACGCTTTGGGAATTTATATCATCGCATCTATGATATAGATAATCTTTATCTTGCTTATTCTAAAGCTAAAAAGGGCAAAGGAAAAACGTATGGAGTTATTCAGTTTGAGAAAGATTTGGATAACAACATACTTTCCTTGCACAAAGAATTGTCGGAAAGAAGCTATATCACTTCTCAATACACGACTTTCATTATACATGACCCAAAGGAGCGTGAGATATACAGGCTACCATTTCGTGACCGTGTTGCGCATCACGCTATAATGAACATCCTTGAAGATATATGGACACCGATTTTCATTTCACACACTTATTCCTGTATCAAAGGAAAAGGCATTCATGGAGTGGTTAAACATTTGAAGAAAGACCTGAAAGATGCTGATGGAACAAAATATTGTCTGAAAATGGATATTCGCAAATATTATCCGTCAATAGACCACTCCATACTGAAACGTATCATACGTAAGAAAATAAAAGACATAAAGGTGCTTGCCCTTCTGGATGGTATTATAGATTCAGCACCGGGTGTTCCTATCGGTAACTATCTTTCCCAATTCTTTGCGAATCTATATCTTTCTTATTTCGACCATTGGATTAAGGAAGAAAAGCGAATGCCATATTATTACAGATATGCCGATGACATGGTAATACTTTCCAGCAGCAAGAAAGAGTTACACAGTATTCTTCTTGAAATCAACTCATATCTTAATGAGAAACTGCACCTGCAATTAAAGGGCAACTATCAGTTTTTTCCGGTAGATAGCAGGGGAATAGATTTCGTGGGATACGTATTTTTTCATACGCATACATTGATGCGGAAATCCATAAAGAAAAACTTTTGCCGTAAAGTATCTACATTAAACAAAAAGAATATAACCCCGCATGATTACAAAATGGCAATCTGTTCATGGCTGGGTTGGGCGAAGCATTGTAATTCTAAGCACCTTATTAAAAAGATTATTAAGAATGAAAAGATTCAGTGAATTAGGAATTGAAATTGATGCAGACCGACATATATTTCCAGTTCCGCAGGTTTCAATAACCGATATTCTTAACTGTGAAATTGAAATACTTGATTTTGAATCGGGTGTAAAAACACAGCATGGTTCAGACAGATATGTAGTAAAAATAAAACATGAAGGTACGGAATGCAAGTTCTTTACAAACTCCACTCCTATTAAAGAAGCCCTAAGCAAGATTTCCAAAAAAGACTTTCCGTTCATTACAACTATCAGAGTGAAGAAGTTGGGAGTTGGGAACAGCAAGATGTACTATTTTACTTAACCAAATTCAGCCGCAGAAAAGGTCAGAGCTATTACCGTACTAAAAGCCGTGAGAGAAGCGAAGTGCGCACCGCTTCCCTTTAACCTTGTACGGGCGGTTTAAAAACACAATACAATGGAAAATGAACTTGAAAAACTGTACAAGGAGCTGAACGAAGTCAAAGCTTGTGATTTGGAATATCTTCCCAAATACGGCTATTCTTCAAAAGAAGAAATCATTCAGCTTATAGAGGAAGACATTGAGGAGTTGCGCGCAGAACTCGAATGTAATCAATATGATTATACACCTGAAGAACTCGAAGACGAAAGTATGTTTCTTTGCGTTAGTCAAGGGCTATCAAGATATTGTTAAACTAAAAAAACATTTATAATGAGTACAATAACGACAATCCCGCAGCTTAAATCAATGCTTGCGAATGACAATGTGAAAGCACGTTTCAAAGAAATTCTCGGAAAGAAAGCGCCGGGATTTATCAGTTCGATAGTAGCGGTTGCCCATAGCAATACATTGCTTCAAAAAGCAGAACCACAGTCTATCATGAATGCCGCTGTGGTAGCAGCTACTTTAGATTTACCTATCAATCCCAATCTCGGATTTGCTTACGTTGTCCCTTACGGTAATCAAGCGCAATTTCAAATGGGCTGGAGAGGTTTTGTTCAACTTGCTATGCGTAGCGGTCAATATAAGACAATAAACGTAAATGAGATATATGAGGGGGAGATAAAGAAGTCGAACCGATTTACCGGAGAATATGAATTTGGAGAACGCTCTTCTGATAAGATAGTAGGCTATATGGCTTATTTCAGTCTCATCAACGGTTTTGAGAAGTTTCTCTATATGAGCAAGGAAGATTGCGAAAAACACGGAAGGAAGTTTTCACAAACGTATAAACGCGGCACAGGCATATGGTCTACCGACTTTGACTCTATGGCAAAGAAGACAGTTTTAAAAATGCTACTTTCTAAGTTTGGTATCTTAAGTATTGAAATGCAACGCGCCCAAACATTCGACCAGGCTATTATAAAAGATAACCTGACAGAAACCGACATAGACGAAGCCGAAGTGTCGTACAATGATAATCCCGACAATGAGGAAGCCAGACGCAATGCAATGAAAGAGGCTTTGCAGGAAGCGGAAGTTGTCGATGAAAATACAGGCGAATTATTTAATACTGAGACAAAATGATTGAACAGGGTAGTTTTGGATGGCTTCGCCAACGCCTGGGGAACTTTACGGGAAGTCGCATCGGGGACTTAATGACAAGCGGAAAGAAAGGGGAGCTGTTTGGGAAGACAGCCCTTTCATACATATATGAAGTCGCAGCAGAAAGAAACCTACTCCCTAAGTATATTGAAGATGATTATCTGTTTGAGATATACCAAAACCAGGTAAGCATCAACAACAAGTTTATAGAGTTCGGACACGAAAATGAAGATTTTGCCGCCGAACGTTACCAGCTTGTCACAAGATGCGAACTTGAAGAGTGCGAAAGTATACAGCACCCTACAATACCTTGCTTCTCCGCTTCTCCCGACCGCATAGCGATTAAAGACGGCTTAAGAAAGGTGGTGGAAATAAAATGCCCAACTCCTAAAAAGTTCATGGAGTATATGAATGAGGTTAAGGATAACGATACGCTTAAATCAGTAAATCCTCTATACTTCTACCAAGTACAAGCGGAGATGTCCTGTACAGGATTGGGCAAAGCTGATTTTGCCGTTTTCTGCCCTTTCTTGAAACACAACATTCACATTGTAGAGATAACAAGGGACGATGCCGTAATCGCTGAATTTGAGAGACGGATAACCGAAGCAAACAAAATCATTAATCAAATATTGAATAGAAAATGAATTTAACCGGAAGCGTAAATTTGCTAAAGCTCGAAAAAGCGGGCATAGCAACAATCAAGAATAAGAAATGCGTTGTCATTCCGATAGAAGAAAACGACCTTTATGTAAGTATGGACGAGAACCTGAAAGCAAAAGCCGTCTATCTTAACGTTAATATTAATGAGCGTAGAGAGCCGAGCCAATACGGCAATACCCATTACTGCAAACAATACTTATCAAAGCAGTATAAGGATGCGAACAAGACAGAAGCAGAAGCCAAGTCAAAGGTTTACTTGGGAGACTTCAAGCCTTATGAGTTTGAGGGTTCCGGGAATGCCGCAGCTACGGTGGAAGCGCCAATCTTACAGACCGACGGGGAAGACGACCTCCCGTTCTGATGTGTAACCTATAAACATATAATATCATGCTGTACGAATTTAAGCTAAAAGTAAACAAGGTTAACGAGAAAGGTGATGAAAAGGAAGTCACCGAACATTACATAACCGATGATGAGCTTTTCGGTCATGTGGAATTGAAAGGCAATGAGCTATACAACGGTGAGTGTGATGTTTTCGCAATCAGCCGGAGTAAGATACGTGAGATTGTCAATGAGAAGCAGGAAGATGAGTTCTTTTATAAGGTCACTCTTGTTGAGATTTTCGTAGACGAAAACGGGAAAGAAAAAGAGAACAAATATTATGTTCTAATAGCAGCAAAAGACATGGACGATGCCAACAGAAAGGCGGCGGAATACATGAAACAGGGACTTCAAGACATGAAGCTGGACGCTATTGCAAAGACAAAGATTTTAGACTTGATATAATTAACCGAAAGCCCTCTGCTCACGCAGAAGTCCCGTGAAAGGTTCGGGTTAAGTGATTTAATTTCAGCTAACAGTTAACTATCCCGGTGTGGCTTGACCGCCTATCCGGGAACTATTTGTTAACCTGCCTGTCCGGTCTGTGAAGATTGGGCGGGCAAAAATGGTGGTATGGCGGAACAACGAGAGACGCTAAAGTGAAGCTCTTATAGATAGGTTGGTAAGTCAATGTGTTACGGTTAGCCGTAAAAAAAAATTCAAACCACTGAGTTAATAACGGGTAATGCCGAATAGACCGCAATGTCAATGAATAAACTACTTGGTGAAAGTCCAAGAAAAACTCCTATCATGCAGGTGCAAGTCCTGCTACCACCTCATAAATGTGAGCCACACATAAATGGCAAGGGTTAGTAAATAATGGTTGTGCCCCGGAGAATACGTTTCGGGGCTTTAATAAAAAACAGCATGGAAACAAAAGAAATTACCAAGACTATTTACATTGCAAATGACGGGAAAGAGTTCTTAACGAAAGAAGATTGCGAAAAGCATGAAAGGTTTGTTGAAGAAATACTTTCACGTATTAAGTATTTCTGTATCAGATGTAATCCTGACTTAACAGAAACAGGAAATTTCTCTCATAAAATATATGTGGCTGTGTTTTCTAAACATTACCTATATAAAGATATTGCATTTCAATGGGCTTTAAAGAAGTTTGGTACTTACTTAGGGGAAAGCGTAATGGGATATGGCTTCCAACCCCATTTTAATGTAAGTGAAGTTTCTAAAGAAGAATATGAAGAATGCCCTGCTACTGTTTGGGGAGGCACTCCATTGAAGAGTGGGAAAATATTCCTTAGTCCTAAATCAGTAGAGGGATTTCCTGAAAACATTGACTACATGAAAGAATGGGGATTTAAATAATGCCATACTACATAAAACGAACAAAGGCCAAGAAGAAAGACAAGCCTTTACCTCTGTTTGATAAAGCAGGGGTAACAGTAAAGAAGAAGCCGGATTTGAAAGCTAAGCTCGACAAGGAGTTTTCCCTTTTTATCCGGCTTCGTGATGCAATGCCAAACGGGTATTTTAGATGTATCTCGTGCGGACAGATAAAGCCGTTTACACAAGCAGACTGCGGGCACTATTTCAGTCGTACACATTTGGCAACACGGTTTGATGAGAATA
>OGQQ01001910.1_pt1 | contig 14733 bp, 15 predicted proteins | sample 1553281 | NCBI WGS metagenome assembly OGQQ01 (sample SAMEA2579937, study PRJEB22360) | human gut metagenome | biome: human gut; feature: human-associated habitat; material: faeces | place: Denmark | collected 2008/2010 | reverse complement strand
CCATTTTCAGCATTACCGGACGCGATTGGATTATTAAAGCGTTTAATTAGGTTTTAGTATGAGAGTACGAAGAAAAGAAAAAGACAAAGTAAAGACTTATCAATTACCGATTCGATTCCTTTCCCTTCCGGTTTCCCGGACGCTACCGCGCAGAAGCGAACGGAAGCGAAGGAATCGTTTGAACGCTACCGGGACTTGATCTTGGAGAATATTGACTACGACGTTCTGGCAAGTGATCCTCACGTTGACCGGGAGCAGCTTGACGAGATCGTCGACCTGGTGCAGGAGACGGTTTGCAGCACCCGCAGCCGAATCCGCGTTGCAAGCAATGACTACCCGGCTGAGGTCGTGCGGTCGAAGCTGTTGAAGCTGAACAGCGAGCATATCCGTTTCGTCATGGACTGCTTGAAGCAGAATACAACGAGGATTCGGAATATCCGGCAATATCTGCTGGCAATGTTGTTCAACGCGCCAAGCACGATGAACAGCTATTACACCGCTCTGGTCGCGCATGATATGGCAGGCGCAGCATAGCCTGTAGTTCGTGCTGGCCAAATGCTGTTCAATCGAGTGCCTTACAGACCACGGCTGTTATCATGCCCGGCTGCTTCGGTACAGCCTCGCGGCAGAATGCAGGCGACGCGACTGGATGCTGAAAGTCCGCGCATAAAAGTCCGCAAGTAGATGGGGTACTTTTTTGCACACAAAAAGCCCGCACGGCAGAACCATGCAGGCTTTGAATTGAAGGAACATCCTATTTCTGCTTGAATATCCGATCTGGAAAAACGGTAGCATTGATCAAATCGGCAGGATCAATATCAAGCGCGTCAGCAAGGTTAAAGAATACGTCCAGTGAAAAGCTCTTTGCCAGTCCAGGTGCTTCGATTGCACTGATAAGAGAACGGCTGATCCCTGCTTTTTCAGCCAACTGTTCCTGTGACATCCCACGCATTTTGCGGAGCGCAGCGATGGCAATGCCAAGATGAATAAAGCGGTCGTGATTCTTGAATGAAATATCTTTGCCCATACACTGACACCTCCTGCGTATAAGCAAATTATACGAGTTTCCATAAAATCTTTCTGTCTGAAACAGTGGTGCATTGATTTAATTTGTGAGCAATACTATAATAAGCAAAAGCGAATTTACTCATACAAGCGTATTTGCACACAGTTTGCAGAGAGACAGAAAGCAGGTGTTGGAATGGCCTCGCCCAAAAGCTGCGCGATCCTCGGACACAGCCCTATGCGGTTTGCATGGGGATTTGATGAAGAAGCCGTGGAGTGTCACGATATGAAGATGGAGCTGGCTCAGCAGATCATGGTGCTGCGGCAGCAGGGAGTGACGCATTTTTCCGTGGCCTGCGACTATGGCGTGGGGCTTTACGCCGCCGAACTCATTAACGTTCTGCGCGACAATGATCCGGAACTGATGCTGTTTTGTGTTACGCCATACGAGGAACAGGCGACAAAGTGGACGCCGGAACTGCGCGAACGCTATTTCGATATGCTGATAAAATGCACACACATGACGGCTGTTAGTTTCCATAAACAGCCAGACGCACAGCTGAAAGCCTACCGAACAATCATCCGGCAGTCTGACATGGTGCTGGCGGTCTACGATCCGGCATCGGCGCGCGGGGATGATACAGATACGGCGATTTCTTATGCGAGAGAATTGCACCGCCCCATGCTGATGATCCACCCGGACACATTGAAAACGACATACTCCTGCGTGGAAGTCTGATATGTCAGCGCACTGTCCTTTGCTATAATGGGTATAGAAAAGACTTCGTAAATTTCTGCAAATTTACGAAGTCCTGAAAACACAATACCATCAAAAGCGGGTGGCGGCCTACTGCCGCGTCTCCACAGATTCCGAAGAACAGCTTACATCCTATCAGAACCAGATGCGCGTTTACACGGAAATGATCGCTGCCAACAAGGAATGGGAGTTTGCCGGCCTTTGTGCCGACGAGGGCATTTCCGGCACAAGGGCGGACAAACGCCCGGAATTCCAGCGCATGATCCGCGACTGCCAGAACGGGAAAATCGACTATATCATCACAAAATCTGTATCCCGATTTGCCCGAAACACAGTGGAGTGTCTGGAATATGTGCGATCCTTAAAAGCGCAGGGCATTGGCATCTTCTTTGAAGAACAGAACATTGACACGCTGAAAAACGAGAGCGAATTATACCTTGTCATTTACGCGGGCTTTGCGCAGTCCGAATCCGAGAGCATCAGCAAGCATATCACATGGACGTATCGCAAGAAGTTTGAAGAAGGAAAAGTAAGCTTTCAATACAAGAATTTCCTTGGCTACAGAAAAGGTGCGGATAGTCAGCCGGAGATCGTGCCGGAAGAAGCAGCCATCGTGGAGCGGATCTACGAGATGTTCCTCGCCGGTCAGCCGGTGAAGGTGATCGCGCAAACGCTGCAAGCAGAGAAAATTGAGATCCCCGGAAAGAATCTCAGCTTCAGCAAGAACATGATCATGAATATCCTGCGGAACGAAAAATACTGTGGTGACTGCATCCTCCAGAAAACCGTTACGGTCGACTGCATCTCCAAAACGCGAAAAGCGAATCAGGGCGAAGCGCCCATGTACATTGTCGAGAACAATCATCCGGCGATAATCAGCCGTGAGGTGTTCAACCGCGTACAGGAAGAATTGATCCGGAGGCAGGCACTCCGGGCAAAGTCAGATAAGACATCCATCACCGCAACCGGAAAATACTCCAAATACGCACTGACCGAGGTGCTGCAATGTGCGGAATGCGGTAGTCGATATCGGCGCGTCACTTGGACCGCGCACGGGAGGAAGAAAATCGTCTGGCGGTGCATCAGTCGTCTGGATTATGGAACGAAACACTGCAAGGACTCTATTACCGTAGAGGAAGAAGCCCTGCACGGAGCGGTTGTCCGCGCGTTAAACCGCTTTCACACAGAGGATGAGTCCACATACCTGGCGCTCATGAAAGCCACCATTGGAGAAGCTATCGGCATAAATGGCGGTTCAGAGGAAATTGACCTGCTGACACGCCGCATCGACACGCTGAACAAACGGATGCTGGATCTTGTCAACGAAACCGTCGCCGCTGGAAAAGACGTAGAAAGCAGCGAGGATGAGTTCAAAGGCATCTCGGATCAGATCGAGCAGCTTAACCGCCGCATTGCCGCAATTCAGGAGAGTGTGCGCGGCGATGCCACGCGGCAGGCGCGGCTGGAGGAAATTCAGAGCATCATCGCCAAGCGCAATGCGAATGAAACACAATACGATGACAGCATCGTGCGCCAGATGATCGAGTGCATCAAGGTGCATAGCGACGGCCGCTTGACGATCATCTTCGGCGGCGGATACGAAATCGAGGAAACACTATAAAGAAGCAGTTACACCGATCTTCATTTTTGCGTTCCAGCTTGGCGATGGCGACATCAGCTATGTCGATCAGAATGGGCTTGACCATCTTCTGGAGGATGAAAAAATCCTCGGCGTAGAGACCCACTCGCTCAGTAAAATCGATTCATGGAAAAAAGTTGTATCTGCCGTTCGACGCCGAGATGAAGCTGGCGGGCTGCCGTATATGCTGATGCTATCTACAGATGGCTTTGCGAACAGCTACAAGAACGCAGACGAGTTTCAGAAAACCTGTGAAGACTATTTCGCCATGATCCAGCAATACGGCGCAGATGCTGTCAGCAAATTTGAAGGGTTGGCTCTCCGAAACGAGCGCTATGGGCTGCGGCGACGATATTACCGTCCTGATCGCTTATTTCTCAGATGACGCTACGACGGAAAGCGAGGCTGCTTCCAATGAGTGATTTCAACGAAGCCGATACAAACGTGTGACATGGAATATCCGCGGAAAGAAGAAAATCGTCTGGCGCTGCGTCAGCCGATTGGATTACGGAAAGAAATACTGCAAGGATTCCGTCACAGTGGAGGAAGCCGCCCTGCATGGGGCCGTTGTCCGAGCGCTGAACCGCTTTCATGCGGAGGACGAGTCCACCTACCTCACGCTCATGAAAGCGACCATTGGCGATGCCATCGGCATCAACGGCGGATCGGAGGAAATTGACCTGCTGACGCGCCGCATCGATGCGCTGAACAAACGGATGCTGGAGCTGGTCAACGAAACCGTTGCGGCAGGAAAAGACGTGGAGAGCAGCGAGGAGGAATTCAAAGAAATCTCCGACCAGATCGAGCAGCTGACCCGCCGCATCGCTGCGATTCAGGAGAGTGTACGCGGCGATGCCACACGGCAGGCGCGACTGGAGGAAATTCAGAATATCATTGCCAAGCGAACCGCCAATGAAACGCAGTACGATGACAGCATCGTGCGCCAGATGATCGAGTGCATCAAGGTGCATAGCGACGGCCGCTTGACAATCATCTTTGGCGGCGGGTATGAGATCGAGGAAACGTTGAGGGCGTATTTGTATTCATAGTGTCATGATTCGCGGAAAGACGGACCATCTGCATCTTTTTTTCAGAAGCCAAAAAAAGAGCGCTTTGTCTTGGAAAACCACTCCCTTATCCCAAGTGCAGGCGTTTTTCTGATACAAGCTACAGGAGGGTGTTTCCAGCCATAGAAACGCCCTCTTGTTTTGGCACAGCTGCGCATTGCACAATTTTTTGATCAAAAATCGACATATGTTTATTCAATATTTCATCCCCCCCAGAGCTTGCGACACGATTTCGTTTTTGATACTGTAATATGCGCGTCTGGTCCAAGCCGATCATCCGCAGTTTCCGACTATTTTCTCAAAGGATTTTTTCAGAAATCAGAATTAAAGGAAGAGAAAGCAATGCGTGTTTATGGTCAGCTTCTTAAATATATAAAGCATATCCGGTATGAAGTCGTGATCAAGGTCCTGTTGGGGATGGCAAACAGTGCAACCTATATCGTTCAGGCGATCCTCATGGCAAAAACGATCGACATCGTTTACCGCCAAGGGCTTGTAGCAGACCTCATCTGGAGAATCGCCGTCGTCCTGCTGATGATCCTGATCCGCGGACTTCTGACAAGAGAAGTGGAAGCCTATAACAAGGTGCTCGCCTCCAGAATCAAGGGAAAGCTGCGGGTTTCGATTTTAAATCAGATTTTTCGGCTCGGGCCGGGATACCTCAGCGCAAAGAGAAGCGGCAAGATCACATCTCTGATCCTGGATGGTGTGGAATCGCTGGAGCCGTTTTTTGTAAACTATATCCCGCAGTGCATCACAGTGCTTGTGACCGGCGCATTTATTTTTGTCTATCTGTGTTTTTATGATGCAGTCAGCAGTGTGATCCTGCTTGTATCCATGCTGCTGTGCGTGGTCGTTCCAATGGCCACGATCCCCCTGATTAGTAAGAATGTGACCAGCTACTGGGTGCGTTATGCTGCCCTGACCTCGCAGTATATTGACGCAATCCAGGGCATGACAACTCTGAAAACTCTGAATGCAGAGCAGGAAAAGGGCGAAGAACTTTATGCGGACGCGACTGCATTTTATAAAAAGTCCATCCATAACACCTGCCTTTCTCTGACAAATTCCGGGATCATGATCGTGCTTTCGGCGATCACATCCAGCATCACAGTGGTCGTGGCCGCGCTGCGGACAAACGCCGGCTTGGCGCCTGCTTCGGCTGTGACAGCCTTTTTGTTTCTCGCGATCGAATGCGCACGGCCAATGACGGCCTTAAACCAGTACTGGCATTCCAGCTTTCTCGGGCTTTCTGTCGCAAAGGAGCTTTTTGAGCTGCTCAAAGCAAAGCCGGACGTGGAAGACCCTGTGGATGGGGATTGCTCCGCGCTGGATGCGAAGCTGCCTGACATTGAACTGAAAAATGTAAGTTTTTCCTATCCGAGCGGCACACAGGCCGTAAAAGATGTTTCCATGTCCGTTTCGGCAGGGCAAACGATCGCCATCGTTGGCCACTCAGGCTCGGGTAAGAGCACCCTGCTCAACCTGCTTCTGCGCTTTTATAACGTTTCAGACGGAGCGATTTACATCAACGGGCTTAACATCCAAAAATACCGGCTGGAATATCTGCAAAGCAAGATCGCAGTCGTATTTCAGGGCTCCTTCCTGTTTTATGGAACAATTGAAGAAAATATCCGCATGGCAAAGCCGGAGGCCAGCAGCGAAGAAGTGATCGCTGCCGCAAAGGTCGCCCACGCCCATGATTTTATCGTTCGTCTGAAGGATGGCTATCAGACCATGGTCGGCGAGCGCGGCACGACCCTTTCCGGCGGAGAACGTCAGCGTATTGCCATCGCAAGGGCGATTTTGAAGGATGCGCCGATCCTGCTGCTGGACGAGGCAACATCCAGCGTTGATGCCAACAGCGAGGCATTGATTCAAACAGCGCTTACAAAGCTGATGGTGGATCGCACAACGATCGTGGTGGCAAATCGGCTTTCTACGATCCAGAATGCCGATCGCATTTTCGTATTAGAGGACGGCGCGCTCGTGGAAAGCGGAACGCACAGGGAGCTTCTGGAACAGGACGGCATCTACCGCGCGCTCGTCACGGCTCAGGAGGACATCAGCAGATGAAATATTCCAGAATGCAGAGCATCAAAAATCTGATTCACGCGATCCGACCGTATCGTGTTGAGATGATCGCCTCGATCCTCAGTGGTATTCTGAAGCAGATCAGTATCCTGCTCTCGGTCGCGCTGACGGCATATCTTGTCGGCGCGGCAGTTGCGGGGACGCTTCTTCAGAATTTCAAATATCTGCTGGCAGTGCTGATCGTCTGTATTTTGCTGCGGGCCGTGGCAAATTTCGGCGAAATGGGTTTTTCTCATGACGTAGCGTTTCGCGTGCTGCGAGATTATCGGATCAGTATTTACGACAAGATCAGTAAGCTCGCGCCCGCCTTTACGCTCAGAAAAAAGACAGGGCAGCTTGGGCAGGCGCTTGTCAGCGATGTAGAGCTGCTGGAGCTGTTTCTGGCGCATACGTTCAGCGTGTTCATCGTAGCGCTGATTATGATCGTTGTTGTATTCGGGATCTTGTTGGCGATTGATCCGCTCCTTGCGGCAGCGCTGGTCATTTCGGCAGTTTTAACGGGGATCGTGCCCTATTCGCTGCGCAAGCGTGCGGACCGCCAGGGAACAGCTGTCCGGGAACAGATGGCGGATGCCAACTCCATGATGGTGGAGGGGGTGCAGGGGCTGCGTGAGATCTTGACCTTGAGTGGAAAAGACAGCTATCTGAGCCGTCTGGATGCGCAAATGAATGCCCTCTACCGCGCACAGCAGGTTTATGGACGTCGAAAAGGTCAGGAAGGCATGATGATGCATATACTCGGCGGTGTCTTTACCGTTGCAGTTATGATCATCACCGCCGTTATGGTCGCGCAGGGCCGGATGGATTTCTCCATGTACCCAATGGCAGTTATGCTTTCGACCGTTGTGTTGACACCTGTCAATGAAGTTGCAGCCGTCGCGCAGGAGCTGGGGCTGGTGTTCGCGGCAGCCAACCGCATCCATACAATCCAAAACACTGAGCCGGCTGTCAAAGACAGCGGAACGGAAGTAAACACCGCAGAAAAATGCTCCATTCAATTTAAAAATGTTTCTTTCCGCTATGAAGACGACGGAGAAGAAATTCTGAAAAACGTCAGCTTTACAATCGCCCCAGGTGAAACCGCGGTGCTTGTCGGACATTCGGGGGCAGGAAAAACCACCTGTGCAAATCTTCTGCTTCGCTATTGGGATCCGCAGAAGGGCGCTGTTCTGATCAACGAAAAAAACATCCGGCAATACACAATCGAAAGCCTGCGGGAAACGGTTTCGGCTGTGCAGCAGGAGCCGTATCTCTTCCATACGAGTATTCGGGACAACATTCGTCTGGGCTATAAGGCCGCGACCGAACAGGATGTGATCGCGGCTGCAACAGCAGCCAACGCGCATTCGTTTATCTGTGCTCTTCCAAATGGGTATGACACCATCGTCGGAGAACGGGGATTCCGGCTCTCCGGTGGGCAGCGGCAGCGCGTCACCATTGCAAGAGCTATTTTGAGAAACAGGCCGGTTGTCATTTTTGATGAAGCCGTTTCCAATCTGGATACAGAAAATGAGCGGGATATTCAGGAAATGCTCAGGCAGGAAATGCAGGGAAAAACCATTCTGATGATCGCCCACCGGCTCTCAACGATCCTGTCAGCCGATAAGATCATCATGCTGGAGCACGGTGCGGTCGTGGCGATCGGAACACACAAAGAGCTGATGAATACCTGTGAGAAGTATCGGACGCTGATCAAAAACCAGATTGACCGGTCGGATGCCTGTGCGCATGAGGATTGACGCGGAATGCTCCGTTTTCAATAAATAAACATCACAACAGAAAGGAAGAAAGAAAATGAATGTACTGAAGAGAAGTATCTGTATGCTTCTGGTCGCAGTTATGGTGCTGTCCCTTGTTGCTTGCGCTGCGAAGACTGCAACGCCCACCACGGAGGCACCGGCAGAGAAAACGACCGAGGCTGTCGCCACTACGGAAACCGCTTCTGCGGATACCGCAGAGGAAACCACTGCGGTATCCACAGAAGAAACCGAAGCCGAAGATGCCCCTGTCATGCTGAATGTCATGGGCTATGATGTCGTTTTTGAAAAAGCGCCGGAGCGTGTTGCGATCGGCAATATGGAAAATGCCGCGATCCTCGTGGCGCTCGGACTGGAGGATAAGATCGTCGGCTACACCAACGGTCACTTCAAAATCGAGGAATTCCCCGAGGAGTTCCAGCCGGCACTCTCCCGCCTGCACCTGTTTGGCAGCGATGCTACCTTTGAAACCATCCTGGCTGAGGATATTGACTTTGTGTTCGGCTCTTCCTGGCATTTCAACGATGACGGCCTTGCCCCTGCAAAAGACTGCATCGCAAATAACATCGGCTTCTACTGCATTTCCAGCGGCGTGACCGGCATGGCCACCATGGATCTCTTCTATGAGGACATTTTGAACCTTGGCAAGATCTTCCGCATTGAAGACAGAGCGGAAGCCTACGTCGCCGAGATGAAGGCGGAGATGGATGACATTGCAGCAGAAGCGGCAACGCTTAAGGAGCATCCCACTGTCCTCATGTATGACAACGGCGATAAGGAAGCAATGGTTGCAGGCAACAACTGCCTCCAGGCCAGACAGCTGGAAATCGCCGGCGGCGTCAACATTTTTGCAGATATGGACAGCACCTATCCGGACGTTTCCTGGGAAGAGATCGCTGCAAGAAATCCGCAGTGGATTCTCATCAACGAATATGAAGATGAGAACTGGACAACCACCAAGGAAGAGTTCCTGAAAAACAACCCGGCGCTTCAGGAAGTGGATGCCGTCAAAAACGACCGCTTCATTTCCATCAAGCTGTCTGCCCTTCGTGAAAGCCCCTCTGTTGTTGCAGGCACAAGAGCGATCCTGGAAGCTTTCAAGGCAGCAGAAGCGGAATAACGATCCGGTCGCAGAGCATTTGAACTGAGCTCGAAGGGCGCAGCGGCACATCGTCGCTGTGCCCTTTTCCAGCAGAGCATGATTATCAGGAAAGTAGGGATCCTATGACTTGGTTTAAAAACCACACCAGGTTATTCGGCGCGATCTTGATCGTGCTGATCATCGTATCTATCCCGGCCTCGATTTTCTTCGGAAGCGCGAATCTGGAGCCGGTGGATGTACTTATGGTGCTCCAAAGCAAGATCGCACCCGAGAAGTACGCAGATGTGGATATTGGCACAAAAAACGTCATCATCTGGAATCTGCGCCTGCCGCGCATCCTGCTGGCCATTGCCGCGGGCTGTGCTCTGTCCGTGTGCGGTGTTGCAATGCAGGCAACGACCAGAAATATCATGGCAGAGCCGTATACACTGGGTGTTTCCTCCGGTGCGTCAGCGTTTGCAGCGTTGTATATCTCCCGCATTGAGGGAGTATATAATTTGCCGATCAGCGTCAATATTGCAGCATTTATCGGCGCGTTCTTTTCCTTGATGCTGGTCTACTCTCTCGCTTCCAGAAGAAGCTACGCTTCAAACTATAAGCTGATTTTGACAGGTATCATCATCAGCATGATCTTTACGGCCATTCGTCAGTTTATCGTGGCAACGACCTACAACCCCAACAAGGTCACCAGCATCACCATGTGGGAAATGGGCGCGTTCGGCGCAGCGCGATGGGATAATATCTTTTGGCCGATCATTTTGACGGCAACCGGCACGGCCGTGCTAATATTCGTTTCGGAGCAGCTGAATATTCTTTCTGTCGGCGAGCAGACCGCAGTCACGCTTGGCGTATCCATAAAAACGATCCAGCGGGTCGTCATTGTTGTGACCTCTGTCATGGTTGGTATTATTGTTGCAAACAGCGGTCTGATCTCTTTTGTGGGTCTGATCATCCCGCATATCGTCAGAAAGATCGTTGGCCCGGACCACCGAAAGGTCATGCCGATCACGGCCTTGCTTGGCGCGCTCTTTATGATATGGACCGATGTTATCGCAAGAACCATTATAGCGCCGGATGAGCTTGCCATCGGCGTTTTGACCTCTCTGATCGGCGGGCCGTTCCTGCTGGTCCTTATGCTGAGAAAGGAACGGAGATAAGCTATGGAAGTGATCCGCGTAAAGAATGTAAGCTTCTCCACAAACAACGTAAAGATCTGCAAAAACATGGACTTGTCCATAGAAAAAGGAACTTTCTATGGTATCATCGGACCGAATGGGAGCGGGAAAAGCACGCTGCTCAAGCAGATATGCAGGATCTTAGCGCCTACGGAGGGCATGATCTGTCTGAACGGCATGGACGTGCGCACAATGTCCTTTAAGGAAACCGCAAAACAAATGGGCGTGCTGCTTCAGGAAAATGGGAGCGAGTTTGAATACACGGTCCGGGAGATCATTATGATGGGCCGCGCCCCGCATCATGTTGGGATGCAGGGCGATACCAAGGAAGATTCTGACATTGCCTGCGAATGCCTGAAAAAGGTCGGGATGCTAAATGAGATCGACCGGGTATTCAATACGCTTTCAGGCGGAGAAAAGCAGCGTGTCCTGCTGGCGCGGGCGCTCGCGCAGCAGGCAGATATTTTGCTGCTGGATGAGCCGACCAACAATCTGGACATCGGATACCAATATCAAATGTTTGAGCTTTTGAAGGAACTTCCGTTTACGATCTTTATGATCGTGCATGATTTGAATCTGGCATCGCTGTTCTGCGATAAGATCGCAGTCATACAGGCAGGCAGGATCATCCAAAACGGAACGCCGCAGGAGGTCATCACAGAGGAATTGCTCAGGAACGTGTTTTCTGTAGAGGCTAAAGTGGAAGCCAGTGATGGAAAGCGTCCGTATATCCGATACCTGCATTCCGCAGCCCTGCGAATTTGATGGAGGGAGCACTTATGCGTTATATCGAAGATACAAAAAACTACTGGTCAACGCGGGCCGATGTCTATACAAAATGCATCCTGCCTGATTTTGAAGGCGCGCGCCTGAAACATTGGTTGCGGGTCATTGACCGCTATAAGCCGGAAGGCGACGTGCTGAAGATCCTGGATGCAGGCTGCGGCCCGGGGGATTTTTCCATTATCCTTGCGCAGCAGGGGCATGAAATCACTGCTGTAGATTACACACCGCAGATGCTTGCCGAAACGCAGAGCAATGCCGAAAAATTCGGCGTTCTGGATCGCATCACGATCCTGCGTCAGGACATTCAAAACCTGACGTTTGCGGATAATACCTTTGACATGGTCATCAGCAGAAACGTTACCTGGACATTGGATGACCCAGAACAGGCCTATCGGCAGTGGCTGCGCGTATTGAAGCCAAGCGGGTGCTTTTTGAATTTTGACAGCAATTTCCTCTTTGCCATGTACGATGAAGCACTGCAAAAGCAGTATAAGGAGGACGAGAAAAAAGCCATCGAGCTGGGATATATTCCAGAACCAAACGACCATCTCGCCGATGGAATGGATCAGGTCCTGCCCAACCTGACCTCGGCAAAGCATAGTCGGCCGGCGTGGGATATGCAGGTGCTTGCCGGGATGGATTGCTCCATGATCACGTTGGACAAAGATGTTTACCGCTGGCAAATGCACGGTGATTATCGGGATATTCTGGGAAATACAAGCAGGCAGTTTATGATCTATGTAAAGAAATAGGCACATTCTTTAAGCAGTGTTCCTTTTTAAGGGAACACTGCTCGTTTATATCATTCAAAGACGCAGAAAAGTTTTTCCTATGCCATTTTATTGTTTATCTACTAATTCCGACGAGAACCCACACTGTTATGGTCATGTACATAATACTCGCGAGTGGGAACTCATTGAGAAGTGGAAAAAGGAACAGTGGGCGATGGGCATTCCAAGCAGATTGATCAATGTCGGCTGTATGATGGCTTACATGAATTACACGCCGCGGACACTGGATGAGCTGTTGGAGGCAAACCCGATGCCGGAGATCGCCAGAGTTCGCAAGGACGGAAGCGCAGTTGAAGGTGAGGAACAGAGGAACAAGCAGGAAGGGGGGGATTTGAATGAAGGTTACACCGCTGAAAAAACAGAGTAAGAAAAACCAGCGCAAATTTCATGCAGCCAAGCGCGGTTCATGGAACGGTGTTTCCCCAATCACCCGTGTTGTGCAGAGCAAGCGAATTTATGACCGGAACCGCGCAAAACAGGATAGCCATCAAAGTGGAGATCGTTGACAGAATCGTGCAGACCGCACCAAATTCCGTAAATCCCACAATATCTTTTTTGGTTGCACAGTAGCAACCAGCAGTATGAAGCAGCAAGCTTCAAAAACCTTGCCTCAAAAAGCTGAAACCATTGAAAACACTAAGAAAACCGCTGATATCTTAATTGGTGCAGCTTGCCATATAAAAACCTTGAAATCGCAATGGTTTCAGGGTTTTTCTTTATCCCCAAAGCAATGTTTAGCCTTATTTTTAGCCTTACGGCACAAAAAACACGGACCAGTGCAGGCACCGGTCCGTTAAAAACCAAGATTGTTTTTATGCTGTGTTATCAGTATAGCAGAATCGGATGAGAAAATCAATCGCAAGGTTTTACTCTCCCTGTAGATTTTGAATGTACTGTTCCATTCGGTCGGCGCTGGCCTTCTTCATCTGATTTGTCGCATGTACGTACACGTCCAAGGTAAACGCTGCCGTCGCATGGCCGAGGTTTTCCTGAACCGTTTTGATATCGTCGCCATTTTTGATAGAGGCAACAGCGTAGCTATGGCGAAGATCATGGAAGCGCATGGTTTCCATGCCGATTGACTTGACGATTCGCTTGAAGCAGTCATAAACAGTGCGGTGTGACAGAAAGCTGCCCGCCGCATTGGTAAACACCAGATTGTGTACATTGTCCCAAGCAGTCCCGGCATAGGCAGCCATTTCTTTCTGCTTGTCCTGCTGCGCACAGAACAGGGTAAGCACACTCTGCGGGACGGCCAGGACGCGCCCCTTTCCGTTTTTCGGTGTGGAAAAATAATACTGTCCTCCCTTCTTCTGCTCTTGCCGCGCCTGCTGGCGAACGGAAATCGTTCCATTCGTAAAATCAATGCAATCCCAAGTCAGGCCGAGCAATTCACCCTCCCGCATACCCGTAAAGAGGGCAATTTTATAAAGCAGTTCATGCGGATGGCCGCCGATCGCGCGAAGGAATGCAGCTGCGGCATCATCATCGAAAACCGTCATCTCTTTCCTGACGACCTTCGGAAGGCTGCATGCGTCAGCAGGATTCTGCCGAATATCCCCATTCGCAACCGCCTGCTGAAGTGCTTTGTGCAGAATTCCGTGGATGTTCTTGATTGTCTTCGGCGAGAGCGGCTCTGCATTCTTTTTGCCTGGCCGCAGCAGATCGTTGTAGAACGCCTGGATCTGCTGCGTCTTCAACGCACACAGCTTGACTGCACCGAGGTTTGGCGTCAGATACAGCGCGATGCTGCGGCGATAAAGATAGGCCGTGGAGGACTTAATGCCCTCCAGATAATTGTCCGACCAGCTCTGAAGCCACTGCGCAACGGTCATGGCAGACGGCTCAATATATGAACCGCTGTCAATCGCCGCAGTTGCCGCTTTCAGCTTTTGCAGCACTTCTTTTTGCGTTTTCCCGGTGATGGAGTGCTGCTTCTGCTTCCCGGTACCGGGATCAAATCCGGCTGAGTAGCGGGCCTGCCAGTAAGTATATGTTTTACCGCCCCGTGCAACGGAAATTTTCCGCACAGAGCCGTTTCCATTTGCATTTCTTTTCATATCGTAGTCTCCTTCCTTCGCAGGCCGCTGCCCTGCGTTTTATGCGGCGTGCAAAAATTCGTTTATAGCGTCAGACGGAATCAGAATCCTCCGACCGATTTTTACGGCGCGGAGGCGTCCACTGCGCACCAATTCGTATGCACTTCCACGGCCAATCCGGAGAAGTTCTGCGGCTTCTTCGACCGTCAGTGTAAGCTTTGGCAGGACATCTGTATTGACTTTCATGTTGTTTCCTCCTCAAATTTGCGAAGTACCCACTGCCTTGAAAGAACAAAGGGAAGTTTGGCATCCTCTAAAATATGATTCAACGCGACTTCTTTTGAAGCCCCTTTTCTGGATTCCCGAATGATATCGATCCCTATGGACGCAGCATACGCAAAGACCAAATTTTTAAATTCGCCCTTTTCATCATCGGTCAAAGCAATATTCTTGTGGGCCGCATAGAATTTCTCTATCTGATACTAAAATCTAGTAAAACACTTTAACCGTCTTACCAGATA
>OGQQ01001909.1_pt1 | contig 14739 bp, 11 predicted proteins | sample 1553281 | NCBI WGS metagenome assembly OGQQ01 (sample SAMEA2579937, study PRJEB22360) | human gut metagenome | biome: human gut; feature: human-associated habitat; material: faeces | place: Denmark | collected 2008/2010 | reverse complement strand
CACTTTGTGCGCCGAGCGCAGTCGCTTTAGCGACATGTTACCTCATGCGCTCGTGCGCATTCCACCCGAAGGGTTTTTTATTCTAAAGGAAATTCGGAGGAATTTCCTTTAGAATAAAAAAACTTCCGTCCTGTAATAGGACGAAAGCTTACAACTTACGTTTCACCACCTGTTACGGCACCGACATACTTAGGTCGTATACAACCTGTATATGTGTCCCCGGTAACGCCGGGACCTGCGTCAGTCTCTACTCCATTCTCTGTTTCGAAAGCTGCGGCTCAAAAGTGATGTTCGTAAAATATCCTACTGGTACCGGGCTTTCACCATCCCCGGCTCGCTTTGACGTTCAGATATAGCCTACTGTCTTCGTCATAGCCTTTCCTGTTTAAATCTATACAGAGTTATTATAAGTAGAACGGACGAAATAGTCAAGAATTTCTTGAGATATCTATAAATGCTGAAAAATGGTACCAAATAGTATACCCTGAAGGGCACACCGTAATACATTCCCTTTGGGATAGTGGGCTTCGCTCAATAATGTATAAAAATAGAATTCCTCTGTGTCTTAATATGAATATATGCCAGAAATGGCTGTGATTCAGTGACAAATATGATAATTATGACTAAGGGAAAGCTGCAAAAAACAGCTTTCCGCTCAGCAGAATATCAGACTATAACTACATTGCATAAACAGAAGAGAACTTGCTGGTTCCGTCATTTAAATGGAAATCTTTTTCCGGAACTCTTCCATGCTCTCAGCTTTTGCCGCTATTTTAAACCAGGAGTCTAAAATGTCAAAATCCTGCGTGCTGCTGATTTTCTCCCGCAGTTCTACGGGAACCGAATCGAACTTTACTTCCAGCAAAGACAACAGGCTTTTTGCTATGCCTCTCTTTTCTCCTTCGCTTAAACCTTGCCGGCGTCCTTCCCGACGCTCATCTTTCAGCATCTGTTCCAGTATCATGTATCGTTCCTCCATTTCCCGTTCGCTCTTAATCTGCCGGATAGTATCCTGAAGCCTTTGGATATAATCGTCCCCAAAGTCCTCTGTGCTCTCCTTAAGATTCGCTTTTACGAACTTCAAAAATTTCAAAAGGGGTTCTGAAATCTCCTTCGCATTTTCTCCGCAGGTACTTAAAAATATGGTATGTCTCCCCTCCTCGGAAGGAATGGTACCATCCTCCCTGCACACAGAATCAAAAGTATAACAATACTTCTTCTTATGGAAAGGGTCAAAGTTGCAGATAAAAATGACATACGTGTCCGGCAATTCCTCATAGTCCATTCCACTTAGAAGCAGCTCCATATCAATCTGACTGTGATAATATCTGCTGCGCTTTCCAAGCGCCGGGTGCTTTACCATCTGCATCTCAACGTTGTAATGTGTGTTATTGTCATCCTGGGCATAAACATCCAGGCGGATACCCTTATATTCCGGGTGATAGACCATGCTTTTTTCTTTGCTGACCGTAACCCGGGAAATGGGAAATCCAAGCGCCCTTTCCAAAAATAACCGGCAGTTCTCCGGGTCAGTCATAACTGCCCCGAACATAAAATTATCTTTGATTGTGAGGTCTTTTAATTTCTTTTGTTCCATAATTTTCCTCCGATTGCACAGAGGAATTCTATGAGAAAAGTATAGCATATAGAGGAAGCGATTGCTATATAAAATCTACTGAAGTGAATTCTCCTCAGAATCAATACCTTTAAAATTCAGTCTCATCAATAAGCGGGCGATTTTATTTAACGGGACGTTACTGTTTTTGCCCAGCCATTCATATAAAATACCATGTGTTCCCTGTATCAAATATATGACTGCCATTTATCGCTGTCTGCGTCCCCTGTGGTGACTCCCCCTTCTCTTCCTTCTCCGTTTTTGCCTTTGCTTTGTCAAAAATACAATCACTGCAATTACAAGGACGGCTGCTATTCCCACGATAATCAACAATTTTACAGGAGAGAATATCCAGGATTTTTCTTTCTCTTTTTCCTGTGATGTTCCTTTCTCCTGTCCATCAATCTTCCCCTTCTGCTCTTCCTCCAGGGAAGTCATATATTCTTCCGTCAGTGTCACAGAAACTGTTCCCACATTTTGTCCCTCATAAAAATAAACAGCTTCTCCTGCCCCGGACGTCTCATCTGTCACCGTTATCTCCTTCTCCAGGTCTGCCAGAGTGACGCCATTGGGTACGGTTACATAAGAATTTTCCGCAAAGGACTGAATCTCTCCTTCAGAAACGGCTGTTGTATCGGCGTTTAAATCGATGCGGTTGAAATTCTGGAACGTATAGTCCAGCATCGCCTTCGTATCCTCATAGGCAGAGACACCGTAGTCGTACAGCACGACTGCTGCCAGGCGCATCTTTCCATTGTCCGCCATAGTCACCAGCGTAGTCTTCGACTGGTCGGTGTACCCGGTCTTTCCCCCGGTACAATACGTATAATAGTAGTAATTTTCCGGCCAGAGCATTTTGTGATTCTGGTAGACCACCCGCTCCTCGTCCATCAGATTTGTCTTGGGGATGGTGTAGGACAATGATTTCATGATTGTCTGAAATTCTTCTCTTTTCCAGACCTCCGAAGCAATCAGCGCCATATCGTGGGCTGTGGTATAATGTTCCTCATCGTGGAGCCCGTTGGCATTGACCCAGTGAGACCCCGTACAGCCAAGCTCTGCTGCCCGGTCATTCATCTCCTGGATAAAGGTGGAATAATCTCCGCCCATCTTTTTTCCCACATTTTCTGCTACAGCGTAGGACACCTCGTTGGCGGATGCCAGAAGTACTCCATAGAGCGCATCGTTTAAAGTGAGCACTTCTCCCGGCGTCATCCCGATACTGGCATCTCCGTATTCCAAAAAGGAAATGCTGTCCTCTGAAAATGTAATACTGTCAGTGAGCTGTGCGTTTTCCAGTGCCACCAATGTCGTCAGAAGCTTTGTGATACTGGCAGGATAATGTCTCTCATCAGCCCTCTTTCCGTAGAGGATTGCCTTGCTGTCCATATCCATGACAATTGCCGATGCCCCGTATACGTTTGGTCCCTTAGACCATCCTTCCAGCGCGTTTGTATCCGGGGTTACTGCGTAGGACTCCTGCTTTTCCTTCTCTTCTTCTGCTGCCTTTTTCTCTTCCTCGGTAAGTTCTTCCTGCGCTCCAGAATCCTCTATCGTACCTTCCTGTGCCGTATTATCCGGCAGCGCCTCCTCTTCTGCTCTGACCTTCCTTGCCGGCTGCAGGATAAAAGTTGCCGCCAGTATAAACATCAAAAACTTCCTTGCCGATTTTTTCATCATAAAACCTCTACAGACGCCTTCCTTTCTCATCAAACATTCTGTAGATATTGTATCACAAGCTCCCAACTAAACCAATTATAAGTTTTTTTTACTGTTTTTTACATTTTTCGTCATCTCACGGCACAAATACGTCACAGGGTTTGCACATGTGCTTCCCTGTGATATTTCCTCCTTTTTCCGGCTGTTTCAGATGAAAAATGCCGCTGTAGATGGTTATTTCAAAAGAAAAACGCAGCGGCGCTTGTCTGCTTCAGAGGACAAACGCCGCTGCGGTTAAGGCAAAGAGAAACAGGATATTCCAAAATGTAAACTCTTTCAGAAATTGTCCTTTTTGGTCCGGGTATTCCCTTGCAAAAAATTTAAACGATATGAGGCTTGCAAGAGATGCGATTAACGTCCCCAGACCGCCCAGATTTACCCCTGTCAGCAGTGCACAGACATCGCCGGCAAAACCGGACAAAAGAATTGCCGCCGGAACATTACTGATAACCTGGCTGGCAAGGATACCTGTCAGCATCTCCCTTCCCTGTACTACCGAGACAAGAAATTCATCTATCAGCGGGATACGTTTTATATTTCCAATAAATATGAAGAAAAAGAAAAAAGTCAAAAGCAGAAAATAATCCACGGACCAGTAGAGCTTTCTCTTGAGAATCAATGCCGCCGCTATCACAAAAATCAGGACAGGCTGATAGGGAAGGACCCGAAAGACCACCAAAAGACACAGTGCCAGCATGAGCAAATAAGGCACAACAGCCGGAAACAGTGAATTTTTCTCTTTACCTTTTTTCTTTCTGCCGTTTTCCTCAATCCCTTTCTCCTTTTTCCTATTCTCTGCTTCTTCCCCCATCATAATCTCCAACAGCGGCTCATCTCTTGCTGCCAGCAGGACAATCACCAGCAGAAGGAGCGCCAGCCCGGCATATGGAAGCGTAGCCCGCGCGAAATCAGCCGCGCTGAGATTGGATATCGAATACAGATACAAATTCTGGGGATTACCGATTGGCGTAGCCATGCTTCCCAGATTGGCGGCAATCGTTTCCAACACAATAAGGCGCAATATGCGATTGCCCTGACCTCCCATGCGGAAAATAAAAATTGTGAAAGGTACAAACGTAATCAGCGCCACATCATTTGTTATGACCATACTGCCAAAAAAACAGAGCAGGACCATAATAAAAGAAAGGCTGCGTACACCATGCGCCCGTTTCAGGAGGAACTCTCCCAACATATAGAAAACCTTCAGAGACTGCAGACCAGCTATGACAATCATAAGGCAGAACAACAGCGCAATCGTCCGGTAATCCGGATAAGCCAGATATCCTGCGTCAGGATGAACAAAAAACGCTGATACCAGGGCGAGCAGAAAAGATACGCAAAAAACCGTTTCATTTTTTACCAGATATTTTAATAATTTCATAAAGAACTCCTACCCTCTCTTTATTGACTGTGTATATCCTTATAAATAGAGGATAGCGTCAGTGTACAAGGGGCAATACGGTCGATGAAGGACAAATTTAAGCCCCTTGTACACTGACGCTACCCATCGAACATGTAAAATCAGATGACGGAAAGTCCCCGGCTCTTGGTATCTGTCTGCCCGACTGCTCTTTTTACGCATGAGGGATATCGGTAAACTCGCTGACTTCCCTGTTTATGGTACACAAGTCCTCCACAGACAAGTCGTGGAGATTTTCATGTCCTGTAATTCTGGCAAACATCTTCAATTCTTCCAATGATACATTTAAGAAATTTGCCACCCGCGCTGCCGCCGCATCCTCATGGATACGTTCTCTGAGTTCCTCATCCTGCGTCGCTATCCCCATCGGGCACATCCCTGTACCGCAAATCTTATACTGCTGGCATGCCATGGCAATCAGCGCAGCAGAAGCTATCGCTACCGCATCCGCTCCCATAGCGATTGCTTTCGCAAAGTCCGAGGAAACTCTCAGACCGCCTGTGATGATAAGACTAATGTCGGACTGAATACTATCCAGATATTTCCTTGCCCGATGCAGCGCATAAATGGTCGGCACACTGGAGGAATCTCTCAAAAGCTTCGGCGATGAACCTGTTGCGCCGCCGCGCCCGTCTATGGTGATAAAGTCCGGCTCAGCATAAACGCAGAACGCCAGGTCCTTCTCTATCCTGCCCGCAGCAATCTTTATCCCTACTGGTCTTCCGTCAGAAGCATATTTCAGCTGCCGGATTAAACTCTTTAAATCCTCTTTTGTCTCAATGCCCGGAAATCTGGAAGGCGCGATGACGTCTTTTCCCATGGGTTTATTGCGCACGCGGCTGATTTCTTCTGTTACCTTTTCTCCCGGCAAATGTCCGCCCATGCCCGGCTTTGTGCCCTGTCCTATCTTAATCTCTATAGCATCCGCGTTTCGCAGATTTTCCGGAGTCACACTGTACAGATTTCCCACATATTCAAATATGTATTTGTCCGCCGCAGCCATCTCCTCCGGGAGGATTCCGCCTTCCCCAGAACACATGGCACTATGCGCCATCGCTGAGCCCTTTGCCAGAGAAATCTTAGCCTCCCTTGAAAGAGCACCGAAGGACATATGGGATACATACACCGGATTTTCCAGTACCAACGGCTTTTTCGCATTCTTCCCAATCACCGTCTTCGTCTCCACTCTGGCATGTTCATCCAGGGGCATGGGGTCGAGCTGGGCACCGAGTATCAGGATATCATCCCAACTGGGCATGGGAAGTTCCGTCCCCATCGCCGCGGAGATACTCTTTCCCGTCACTGCCATCTCATGGATTTCTTTCATGTACCTGCATGTTTCATCCTGACGTACAAACTCTTTGGGATAATCCAGCTTCAGTTCCCTTTTCTCCGGAGCCGGCTCTGCCTTTTCTTCCTCATAAGGCATGAATTTTTCGGTCGGCTGATGACAGACCGGACACTCTTTTAACTCCGAAAACGGTCTTCCCTCCCGCTCCTCGTCATAAATGTAACCACAAATACTGCACCTGTATTTTGCCATATACTTCCTCCTTTGCCAGTTTTCCGACATATTTTAGTTTCATTCTAGCATACCGCGTCCTCTTTTACCATCATATTGATTGGCAAAAAATTACAGGAAAAAGCCGGACAGCGAATCGCAGTCCGGCCTTTCCATAATAGACTTGATATTCCAGGTCAATCATAGCACTGTACCGTGTATAATCAAAGGTTTATCCGGTGTCATCCGACCCTACTCTGCTTTCGGCACCGGTTTTGTAATATACTCCCTGTCCAGATAAATCTGGCAAGAACCGCCGTAACATCCCTCTGTATATTTCACCGGCTCAATGGCATGGGGAAGCCCCGCCGGAATATAGACGCAGCAGGGCGACTCCAGAAGATACACATCGTCTCCCAAAGTAATCCTGTATTCCACCGCCCCTTTATCACCGAGAATGAGATACATCTCATCTCCTTCGTGTATATGTGGGTTCGCCTTAGGCGCTTTTCCGCTGGCTACAATCTCTGACTGTCTTTTTGTAATCTGGAACATCGTGGGGCAAACCCATGCATTTGCCTCTTTTACCAGGTCGCCGTTCATCAAAACCGGGAATCCTTTTCCTCCTATAGAGCCTTCATGGTCAGGCAGGCTTTCCACCCACTGAATATCATCGACAATTAAATGTTCATATTTTCTTTTCATTTTTCAATCCTCACTATATATTTTTTGCAATCTCATAAGCGTTCCAAATCGCGTACATAATATTATGTACCTGTGCGGAATCACCGATATTATAGATTGGCTTATTCATGTCCTTGATGCTTTCGTACAGCCTGTTTTCAGATTTATATCCCACGGCGGAGATGACGGTGTCTGCCTCAAGAACCGTATTTTCACCATTCTGCTCTACAGTAACGTTCTTTCCATCAATGGATTTTACACTGGCGTTCGTCATCACGTTCATACGATGGAACTTCATCAAATCTGTCAGCATGCTCCAGTTCATAAACGGCATCCCATGAGGTCCGCCAAGAATCTGTCCGAGCATTTCCACAACGGTGACCTCTTTTCCCTGTTTCGCAAGCCAGAGCCCGGTCTCACATCCTACAAGCCCGCCGCCGATAATCACAACCTTATCTCCCGCTTCTTTCCTTCCCATCAAAACATCGTCTGCCGTCACAGCCTCCTTCAGGCTGTCCTGCTTTAAGATAATGGGGGAAGAGCCGGTGGCTGTGATGATGACATCCGCGCTGCTGTTTCTGATTTCATCACCACTTACCTCGCTGCTTAAATGAACGTCCACGTCCAGAAGCTCAAGCTGGCGCTCATACCATTTTATCAGTTCGTGGTCATAGTGTTTGAAACTGGGGACGCCTCCGGGGATTAAATTTCCGCCCAGACGTCCGCCTTTTTCATAAAGGTGAACTTCATGTCCCCGTTCTTCCAGTACACGGGCGCTTTCGCAGCCTGCCACACCGCCTCCTACAATGAGGATATTCTTTTTCTTCGCGGCAGGTGTCAGTCCGTAGATACTTTCCCGACCGCATGCCGGATTGACCGCGCAGGAAACGGGAGCTTTGGAAATCCGACCCAGACATCCCTCGTGGCACCCCAGGCAGGGACGGACCTCATCCAGACGCTCCGTGCGCAGCTTTTCCGGATAGTCGGCATCTGCCAGAAGCTGGCGTCCGTATTCCACGATATCGCAGGATTTTCCAAGCGCATCCACCGCGATATCCGGGTTCTCCATTCTTCCTGCCAGAATAATCGGCACATCTATTTCCTTTTTCAGAATCTCTCCGAAGGGACGATACATTCCCTCCTCCTCGAAATACATCGGCGGATGATTCCAGTACCAGGAATCATAGGTTCCGGCGTCTACATTGAGTGCGTCATAACCGGCTGCCGCAAGAATCTTCGCCGCTGCGATTCCTTCTTCGATATCACGCCCCGCCTCCTCATATTCTTCTCCCGGAAGCGCGCCCTGGCGCAGCCCTTTCATACAGCTTTTCAGGCTGAAACGAAGAGATACCGGAAAATCTTCTCCGCATGCATGTTTGATTCCTTTTACAATATCCGTGGCGAAGCGCAGCCTGTTTTCCAGACTTCCGCCATACTCATCTGTGCGGTGGTTGTAGATGGCGATGGCAAACTGGTCCAACAAATATCCTTCATGCACCGCATGAATCTCCACGCCGTCAAATCCTGCCCGTTTGGCTACCATAGCGCCTTTTACAAAATCGCGGGTGTACTGGGCAATCTCTTCCTTCGTCATTTCGCGGTGCTGTACAGATGGGTCAAAACGGTTTCCCTGGGGCGACGGGGCAATATTGTACTTTGTCATACCCGGCATTGTGCTGCGTCCTGCGTTTGCCGTCATTTGAAGAAAAATCTTCGCGCCGTAGGCGTGGATGCGCTCATTCATCTGATTCCCATTGTGGACAAAAGCTTTCGGGTTCTTGGTCACACACGGGATTCCCGGGGAGCCGATTCCTTCTACGTCCACATTGACGGTAGTCACACCTGTAATAATCAGTCCGATGCCGCCTTTCGCCCGCTCCACATAATAGTCCTGTAGACGCTGGTTGTAGGCAAAGTGAGGGTCCGCATATCCGATGGGACCCATCGGCGCCATAGCCATTCTGTTTTTCAACTTAAGTTTTCCGATGTAAGTTGGTTCAAACAAAGCGGAATACTTCTGGTTCATATCTTATCCTCCTTTTACATAACATCGTTCGCCGAACATTGTTCTGTAAAGTATAGTAGCACTGTGTTATATAATTGTCAATCCAGACAGGCATGGGAAATTTATATGAATTTTACACTTCTTTTTTGTGCATAATTGCTATGCCGCAGCGAATCCTCTTTTTTCCGCCAAAATGCTTTCTATCGTCATTCAAATCATGTTATAATAGTTTCATTCGTATTTCGGAAAGGATATAAGCCTATGTCAAAAAGAGCAGAACAGGCGCTCTCAACGCGGCGAAAGTTACTATATACAGCCTATCAGATTATCCGGGAAGATGGATATCCCGCCCTTACCATCCGCAAACTCTGCCAGAGAAGCGGTGTATCGACAGGCGCGTTCTATCATCATTACAGTTCCAAGGAGGATTTGATTTCCCAGGGATTTATGACATTTGATACAAAGCTGGAGGAAGAACTCAAAGATGCAGCGGACAATCATCCATTGGAAATGATTCTGCACATTGTTTTAAGCCTGACACAGTATGTCTTTGATAATGGCTCCGGATTTGCAAAAGAGTTGTATATCTCCCAGTTGTCAATCAGCGACAACTTCATCACACGGAAAGACAGAGTTTACTATCAGTCGGTTCTGCATTACGTCAAAGTGGCCCAGGACCGGAAGCTGCTGGTCTCTTCCGCCGACCCGGAGGAGGTCACGAATCTTCTGCTTCGGATTGGACGCGGCACGATTCTGGACTGGTGTCTCCATGACTACGGGTATGACCTTATGGCACAGTCGGAAAAAGATTTAAAGCTGGCGCTGGAGCATTTTCTTCCAAAGCAGCAGAAAAGCGAAAAATAAGCAAGATACGGGTAATTGATGCAAAAAATCCGTACAGAATCTTCCCTTTTGTGGATTCTGTCCGGATTTTTTAGTGAAGTTTATTAAAATGATAACCCCCTGTACAGCCAAAGTTTATATCATCGTATCTGCTTATTCTTATAACTCGGATTCATCAATCACGATATCGTCCAGATTAATTTCTCCGCCGAGAGCATCTGCTTCAGCAAGTATCTTCTCCGCAGAAGCACAGCCGATGCCAAATCTCGTAGCGCCGAGTTTATACATCTTAAGCAGTGTATCCAGGTCTCTCACCCCGCCTGCGACTTTAATCTGCGCTCTGTCTCCAATAGTATCTTTGATGACTTTTACATGGTGCAGGGTCGTTGGTTTTCCGATAGAGAATCCAGAACCTGTCTTTACATAGTCCGCGCCTGCCTCAACTGCCAATTCGCTCGCTCTTCTGATTTCTTCATCCGTCAAAAGCATTGCCTCAATGATAACTTTCAGCGGTACGCCCGGTGTCGCCTCACGCACTGCTTTGATATCCTGTAATACTAAATCATCAAATCCTTCCTTCACCCAGCCTACATTAATCTGCATATCATTGGTGGCGGGCTCCAAAGCCATAAACTGATGCGCAAGAAATACTTTTGTCTCCGTCGCTTCCTGCCCTGTCGGGAATCCCAGCGATGTACCGAATTTTGTCACCGGCGCGTCCTCAAGAAGCTCTACCAATTGCGGATAGTAACATGGCCAGCAGAAGCAGGTTCCGCATCCATATTTCTTGCATACTTCCACCATGTGCTTTACATCGCTTAATGTTGTATCCAGCTTCAGTACGCTGGGGTCCATCATGTACGCGATATCATCCTTTGTCAATACATTCTTTCTCGGTCTTTCTGTCAATATTCCTTTCATTTCTTTTCACCTTTCCTTTTCCATCTTTTCCGTCCTGCTTGCCCCCGCAGAGCCTTTTGTTGTATAGGAAATTTAAAGAAATTTTCTATACAGCAAAAGCAGCTTTTAGGTATGGAGAGCGTTCAGTTTGCCGAATTTCTTTCTGCACTCTACAAAACGGTCTGTGTAAGGCTTATTGTATGTCACGCACCCTACAGGCTGCTGCCGAATCATCAATTCTTCACAGTTCATACACATCGTACAGTAGTGAATCTCATCCTCTCTTCCTTCCTGGAGTTTTATCGGTGTAAACGGGTCCGCGAAAGATTGTCTTCCGAGTCCTACCATATCCATCATGCCGTCTTCGATACATCTTGCGCCCATCGGGAAAATTCCTGATTTTTCGGGGTCCACAGACAACAGCTTATTCTTCTTTCCCCGGAAAGGAGTGAAATGGGAACCGATAACCACCGTTTCCGGTTTCAGCGCTTTCTTCATCAAATCCGCGAAATAAATGTGCATATAAGACAGCTCCGACCCGTCTTTCAGACATTCCATGTAATTCATCGCGCAGTGCACATTGCCTAAAGACTCTACAAAATAACTCGCCCCACGCTCTTCCAGACCTTTAATCAAATCAATCGGTTCTGTCATATCCATCAGCGGAGAATCCGGTCCCGCGGAGCCGAAACCTCCCGGATATCCCTCCCACATCGACATCTTGGAGCCAATGAGGAAGTCTTTGCTTACATTTTTCTTTATCTTCTCCATCAAATCATAGGCAAATCTGGAGCGGTTATCCCAGGAGCCGCCGTATTTCCAGTCACGGTCGTTGTATGGACGAATAATCTGGGAACCCAGATAACCGTGGCACAGTTTCATATCAATACCGTCCGCTCCCACACTTTCCGCAATCTTGGAAGCCAGCACGAACTGGTCCATGATGTGGTCTACTTCTTCCTCACTCAATAAATCGCCGCCCAATCCATAGGTCGGTTTTACGCACACCCTTCTGGAAAAGTCCGGTTCGCTGATTTCACCGGAGTGGGTGAGCTGGAATACAATCAATGTATCCGGGCTTACTTCTTTTAATCGTTTGATGAAATTTGCCAGCGGTTTTTCATTTCTCGGCATAATCTCAAGCTGCGTCTTCCTCGCGCGGGATTCGTTTGTGACCGTGATTGCCTCAAGGTCCACAAGACCAAAACCGCCTTTATAGAGGTTCTCATATCTCTGATATGTTAAATCTGTCGGATTTCCCTCCGCATCCGAATCCACACATTCCATGGGCTGCGCGAAAAACCGGTTCTTACATGTTTTGCTTCCAATTTGAATTGGTTTTAAAAGTGTCTCCTTATATCCCATTTACTTTCCTCCTTTTGACATTTCTTAGCTGGACTCTTAACCGTCCTCTCTTTTTCAGGCTAATTTTTCTCCGCTCGCCAGCTTCATCACATTTTCCTCAGAAAATTCACCGACTTGCAGTTCTCCGGTTATATCTCCTTCGTGCATCACAAGGATTCTGTCCGCTACCCCCATAAGCTCCGGCATCTCTGAAGAAATCATAATGATGCTCACACCTTCCTGCACAAGTCGGTCCATCAGCAGATATATTTCATATTTCGCCCCCACATCAATACCTCTCGTCGGCTCATCCAAAAATAAGATTTTACACTCTGACGCAAGCCATTTTGCCAATACTACTTTCTGCTGATTGCCGCCGGACAAAAATTTGCATATTTTATTCATATCCGGTGCTACGACCTTTAAGTCCTCAAAATATTTACCGACCATTGTCTTTTCTTTCCGGGAATCCATAAAGCCAGCCTTCGATACTTTGTCAAGCGCCGCTGCCGCTATATTTTCCCGTATACTCTGGTTTAAGAACAGACCTTGTGTTTTCCTGTCCTCCGTGGCGAATCCGATGCCGTACTTTAAAGCTCTGCTCGGATGATGAATCTCTGCCTCTTTTCCGAATATCTTCACCGTGCCTTTGCTTTTCTTGTCCGCGCCGAATATTGCCCTTAGTACTTCTGTTCTTCCTGCTCCGACTAAACCGCCGATTCCGAGTATCTCTCCTTTTTTTAATTTAAAAGAGATATTCCGGAATTTTTCTCCTGTCAGCCCGTCCACTTCCAATGCCGTCTCTTCACTGAAAATCCGGTGCCTCGGAGGATACGTATCTTTTAAATCTCTGCCAATCATCTTGCTGATTAGCCAGTCTTTATCTATATCCTTAATATCTGCATCCGCGATATATTTTCCGTCTCTGAGCACAGTAACTCTGTCACAGAGAGCAAACAGCTCTTCCAGTCTGTGTGAAATGTAGATGACGGTAATCCCGTCTTCTTTCAGCTTTCTCACAATCTCAAATAACGTCTCAATCTCCGTGTTTGTCAGACTGTCTGTGGGTTCGTCCATAACAATGATTCTGGAATCATAGGACAGCGCTTTGGCGATATCTATCATCTGCTGCTGCGCCACACTCAATTTTTTCACCGGCACCTTATAGCTCTTCAAGGCGCCCCTGCTTACATAATCCAGATATTTTCCGGCAAATTCGTTTTCAGCTTTGCCGTTGATGATACTGAATCTGTTTTTTTCCTGACCGAGCATGACATTTTTCACCGCATCCAATTCCGGAACAAGACTCAGTTCCTGATAGATGATTGCCACACCTTTCTCAATCGCATCCTTTGGATTTCTAACCGCAACAACTTCGCCGTCTATTTTGACCGTTCCCGCATCCGGTTTATATACGCCGGACAGAACTTTCATCAATGTGGATTTTCCGGCTCCGTTCTCTCCAATCAGTGCATGGATTTCTCCCTTTTTCACACGAAGATTCACATTATCCAGCGCCGTAACTTTGGAAAATGTTTTAGTGATGCCTGTCATTTCCAATGCATATTCACTCATAAGAGTCTCCTTCCCCGCATGAACGATTATTTATCCTGTTTCTGGAATACAACTGCAACAAGGATAATCAAACCTTTAATCAAACTCTGCAGATTCGGGTCTGCGCCTACCAGATTCAGTATGTTATTTACAATTGCCATAATGATGACACCGGCAAGTGTACCTGCCAGACCGCCTTTTCCGCCGCTCATTGCCGTACCGCCGATAACCGCGGCCGCAAGCGCATCCATGTCATATCCTGTACTTCCGTTTGGCTCTCCGACTCTGACACGCGCCATCAGCATGACGCCGGCGAGGGCCGCCGTGAAACCGCAGAGTACATATGCCATAATTTTGTTGAATTTTACCTTGATTCCTGTCAGGCGCGCCGCCTCGGCATTACTTCCTATGGCATAAATATGACGCCCGTATATGGTCTTGTGCAGTACAATCATAAAAATGACCATCATAGCCAGATAAAGAAGCACGGCACAGGGAATCCCGAATGCAAAACCGGAGCCGAAATTCTCCCAGAATTCGGTTACTTCTCCGCCCGGAGCACCCTTGGTATATACCATAACGATACCTTTTACAATCATATTCATCGCCAACGTAACGATAAAAGCTTCCAATTTTCTTGTAACGATGATAATACCATTGATAAGACCAATAAAACTTCCGAGCAGCAGCACCAGTATCACCGGTCCGATTGTAATGCCTTTCTCACCGTTATTGACTGCCGCCTCAAGCATATCTGCTAAAAGACAGGCTGTAATTGCCATAATACTCGTCACGGAAAGGTCGATTCCTCCCACAAGAAGTACAACCGTCATTCCGATGCTGACAACGCCGACGATAGATGCCTGTCTCAATATATTCATGATATTAGAATATGTAGGAAAAATATCCGGCGACGCAATCGTGGAAATAATAAATACGATGATTAGCGCAATATAGGGAACACTTACCGGATTTCCAAGTATTTTTTTTATGATGTTTGTTTTCTCTTTCTCCGCACTCATTGCTCACTTCTCCTGCTTACTTTGAAAAGCGCGGGCTGCATGCCGTTCTTTCGGCCGGCAGCCCACCGAATTTATTTTTCAAGACTCGTCCGCGAGTCTTGGCGCGGGATTCGGGTCAGCTCTGCTGACATC
>OGQQ01001896.1_pt1 | contig 14824 bp, 10 predicted proteins | sample 1553281 | NCBI WGS metagenome assembly OGQQ01 (sample SAMEA2579937, study PRJEB22360) | human gut metagenome | biome: human gut; feature: human-associated habitat; material: faeces | place: Denmark | collected 2008/2010 | reverse complement strand
CTGGGCTGTGGGGCCGGGTGGGGTGAGTCCCCGGGTAGCCGTAGGCCCGCAGCCCCGCCAGCATCCCCTTGCGCCGGAACAGCTTTTTCAGTTCGAACCCAATTCCAGCCATAGTTCCTCCGATTCCGTTTCCTTCTCCTTCTGCGCCGTGGCCGCCGTTTCGGCGTAGAGAGCCCGATACCGCGCCAGCATCTGCTCGTGGCGGTAGCTCTGCGCCACCCGCTGCTGGCCGATGGCCCCAGCGGGCGGCTGACGCAGAGCTTCTCCATGGCGTCAGCCAGCCCCTGCCGGTACATGGGCGGCACGCAGAACCCTGCCGCACCGAGGGTGTCGCCGGGGGTCCCTTCCAGCAGCTCCCGGCAGCAGCCCACATCGGTGGTCACGCAGGGGCGGCGCGCCGCCAGCGATTCCAGCACCGAGAGGGGCTGGCCTTCCGAAATGCTGGTCAGGATGGTAAAGTCCAGCTTTTGCAGGTAGACCGCAATGTCCACCCGCCCGGTGAAGCGGACGTTCTCCAGCCCCAATTGTTCGGCCAGCGCGTAGCACTCCCGCGCGTATTCCTCGTCGTCCACGCCGCCCAGAATGTGCAGCCGGACATTTTTGCACCGGGCGCTCAGTTCCAGAAAAGCGTAGAGTAGGGTCTTGATGTCCTTGATGGGGGCCAGCCGCACCACGGCCCCGATGTCCACCCATCCGTCTTCGGCTTTGGGCGGGATGGCGCAGAATTTTTCGTAGTCCACCCCGTTGGGGATCACGATGCACTTTCCCGGTTCGCACCCCATCCCGATCTGGATGCTGCGGGCGCGGGGGAACAGGCTCGTGACCCGGTCCGCCTGCCGGTAAATTTGTTCCGACAGCATGTAGAAGAACCGCGTCCACCGGGCCTTGAAATCCGGGGCCACCCACTCGGCCCGGATGATCTCCTCCTCCCGCTCACGGGTGTAGATGCCGTGTTCCGTGAGCAGGACGGGGCGGTGGTGGACGCTGCCGCCAAGGCACGCCAGCAGCCCGCCGTACCCGGTGCAGATGGCGTGGTAGCAGTCCGCTTCGGGCACCTCGCCCGTCATCAGCCAGAGCACCGGCAGCAGCATGGAGCGGACGGTGTGGAACGCATCCGCAAAGGCCGTGTAGGGGTACTCCTCCTCGCACAGCTGGGTGAACAGCGCCATAAACTCCCGGCTCTGCAAAACGGCAAGCGGGTGGGCCCGCTTTTCGTGGAACAGGCGGAACAGCACCTCCCAATCCGGCGCCCCCAGCCGCACCAGCTCCCGCAGGGCCGCGCACTCTTCGGGCGTGAAGTGCACCGGCGGGGCACCGCCGCGCAGCCGCAGCGCGTCGTCCAGAAAGACTTCGTGCACCTCGGCCACATTGGCGGGCAGCTCGTAGACGAATTTTCCGCGGTCGGCCGCTTTTGCCCCGATGACCCAGAGGACGAATTCGTGCTCCGGCATCGCGCGGATGCAGCCGTGCATCCATGTGGACACGCCGCCGTATACATAAGGATAGGACCCTTCCAGCACCAGACAGACCCGCATCCCTCATTTCTCCTTTCGTTCCATGGTCACGATGGGCGCGTCGGCCCGCAGCAGGTAGAGATTTCCGGTCAGGTGGGTCAGCTCCCCGCCGGACACGCTGCCGGGGGTGCCGCCGTTAGCCCGGAACAGCAGCCATGCCTCATCCGCAAAGTTGCCAAGGCGGAGCGTCCAAGCATCGGCCCCGCTCTCCAAGCGGACGGTCAGGGCCGAAAACCGCTGGATGGCCCCGGCGCACTCGGTCGCCGTCTGCATCCGCAGGGCAGGCGCGGCGGCAGTGAGCCACTCCAGATAGTCTTCCAGCCCGGTCTTGTACACTTCCCAGCCTTCCGCCGCGCCCCGGTCCACGTCCAACAGATCGTCCGGGTGCATGAAGTGGGTGCTGACGAAGTGGAGGTTCAACTCGCTCAGCGCGGCGGTGCGCATGTAGGTATCCCCCACCATGCTGCCCGAAACGATGCGCGGCTCCTCCACGACGCCGTCCTCGGCCACGCCGAACTCCTGCACATAGGGCAGGTCGGTGCCGTCCTCCAGATAGGAGCTGGCAATGGTGCGCACCTGCGGCACCCGGCTGCCCAAGATCGCGCGGCCAGACGCCGACAGGATATTGGACGGCGGCACATACACAGACCCGGACGCATAGGGCAGCACGGCTTTCTGGAAGCTCGTCAGCTCCTCCATGGCCGCCACGATGGCGTCGGCGCTGGGCCACTGCCGATAATCGTACCGATCGCCGTAGTCCGTCTCCGGCAGCACCAGCGGCTGATGGTTGTAGCCGTGGAAGCCCAGCTCCCCGCCCTGCCGCAGCAGCAGTCCGCCGTAATACTGGAACTGCCGGATATTGCGCTGGCGGGTGGGCGGGGCCTCGGTGTCGTCGCCGTAGTTTTCGATCATGACGCCGGTGTACCGGATGCCATACCGTTCCGCCAGCCGGACAAGATCCGGCCACCAGACTTTTGCGTAAAATTCCGCGATGCTCAGCCCGTATTGCTGGCGGATGTACTGGCCGTCGCCCTCCGGCACGGGGGACGGGAAGTCGTCCAAAAAGAAGACCGCGCTGTTGAGCACCGGGTAGGCGCACGCATCCCCCAGCAGACTGTAGGAGGCCGCGTAAAAGCCCCGCATCACCTTGTCATAGACGCCGATGTTGTCCACCACGATCCGGCCCTTGCCCAGTTCCGTGCTCCACACCAGCGGCACGCCCTCGTCCCCGGTGACGGCATAGACCGTGGCATCGTCCCGCAGCCGGACCCCCAGCGCCGATTCGAATGGGTCGCTGAGTTCATACCGCTGCCCGCCGCCCAGCATGAAGCCCGCGGCGGGGACGATGCTCTCGGCCACCTTGTTGCTCCACGAAGAGGACAGCACCCCCAGTTTCTGCGCCACGGTGTCGAACGCGCCGGATTTTTCCAGCGTCATGGCAAAGAGGACGTTTCCGCCCTGCTCCACCCAGTCCATCAGGTCCAGCAGCCGCAGACCCAGCGTGTCGAGGTCTGCGGCCAGCACCACGACGGTCTGGTAGTTTTCAAACGCCGGAAGCGCCTCCTCTTCGGCAAGGTCGGCCACGGCGGTGGGAACTTTCATGTCCAGCAGCAGCTGCTCGAACTGCGCCCGCGCCTCGTCCCCGCCGTCCACCGTGCTGTCGCAGAGGAGAAGGCAGGTCGGCGTCTCACCGGTGGCTGCCTCCTCCTTGGTCAGCGCAGTATCCAGCAGGTTGAGCCGAAGATGGGTGCCGGTGTACTGCACGCCGCTGCGCTCAGCAAATAACGCCGCCGCCATCAGCCCGAACACGAGCCAGACCACCAGCAGCTTCTGCCACCGGAACCGCAAAAACCAGCTTCGCAGCCGCCTCATGGCTGTCCCCCTCCCTTCCAGAAATCCACCTCCCGCCGCCCGGCGGCGCTCAGGTAGACCTGCGCGCGCTCCATCTCGACCAGCCAGCGGGCCAGCTCGGCCCCGTCCTTCCGGGCGGCGGCGCTGCGCAGCCGCAGCAGCCACGGGGTCTCCCGCACCGGCCAGCGGGCGGTCAGCTCCGCCAAGGTCTGCTCGGCGGCGGCGTACTCCGCCAGTTCCAACTGCACCTTGGCCAAGCGGCACCCCAGCCCGTACTGTTCTTCCTTCGGCTGGTTGGCCATCTGCATCTTCAGCAGACGTTCGAGCTGCTGGCGCTGCAGCTGCGCCGCCCGGCCCTGCGCCAGCCCCAGCGCAAGGGAGGCTTCCAGCGCGGCGGCGTATTCCGCCAGCACCGCCGGGTCCTTCGGGTCGGCGGCGAACCGGGCCGCATGCCGCTGCAGCGCCGTATCCGCCTGTTTCGAGATCTGGGCCATGGCGGTGGCCGCGTAGTGGACCACCTCGCTGTCGTCGTTGAGGCGGGCCTGTTCCAACAGGTCGTAATACTGCACCGGGTCATCCGTCAGCACCGAGAGGATCAGCTTCCGCCGCTGCTCGGCAGAGTCCAGCAGCAGCGCCTCTTCCAGCGGCACGGTCGAGGCCGCATCCTCCCGGTTCTCCACCCGGATGCTCCGATGCAGTTCATCGTCCACCCGGAAGGGTTCCATCCGGAACGGTGTCTTCTCCCTCCGGCTCATGCCCGCACCTCCTGCCGCCGGGGCCGCTTTTCGGGCAGCGGCTGAGCCGCCCGCGTCATCGCAGTCTCCACCAGCCCGCACAGGATGCGGAACAGGTTCTGGTAGTGGAGCGAGAGCTGCTCCCCGCCCGCATCATACAGCAGCACGAGGGCCCGGAGCTTTCCGTCCACCCGCACCGCCGCGCCGAACATCGGCAGCCCCGGCGTCAGGGTCCGGTTGACCCAGACCTCTTCCTGTTCCAGCGTCTGCACCAGCGCGGCGAGGGCCGGGCCTTCCAGAAAACGCGGAGCCTCGGCCCCTTCGCTGCACGCGGCCCGCTTGGCGGTGCGGCCCGCCGCGTCCACGAAATAGAATGCGGCGCTGCGGTTTTGGAACACATCTTCCAGCAGCTCCACGGTCTTTGAGGGCAGCTTGTCCGGCGGTGTCTCGTTCAGTGCCCGCGTCACGGCGTACACCTTGCCGAAGCTGTCCCGGCGGCCCAAGATCTGCCGCCGAAGGGAGCGCTTGTCCTCCATGACGTCCTGATAGAGCTGCCGCACGAACCGCAGCCGCTCTTCCAGCAGACGGCATTGCTCCTCGGCGAAGCGGACATTTTCGGCGCTGCGCAGCTGCACATAGCCGCAGACTGCCCCCACTACAAAGTAGACGAGGAAGGCCAGCCAGTTGGAAGGCTCATAGAAGAGCAGCAGCGGCGAAGCCCCCTGCTTCCAGTAGCCGACCGCCAGCGACGCCGACGCCAGAAGTGCCGCAGCCACCCCGGCATTCAGCCCGTAGACATTGGCCGCCAGCACGATGAAGGCCAGCCGGAAGTCCACCACCCGGAACTGCGCCTGTGAGCCGGTCAGCTGCACCAGCAATTCCGTAAATCCGAAGGATGCCACGATCTCGGCAGCTTCCAGCAGATGCCGGTGCCGCTCCCGCAGACCGCCGAGCCGCTGGCCCCATGTCCGGCTGTGGCGGGCGTGGGTCTCGGTCCGGAACAATCGGGGCAGATCCTCCTCCAGCGAGTACCGGGGGAACCACCCGTAACGGCAGCGCAGCACCCCGTCGTCGGGCGGGTAGGTGCGGATGAGGTCGGTGCCGTAGGTCATCTTCAGGCCCGGATGCAGCGCCTTCCACGCCTCCCCCAGCTGCTCGTAGTTCAGCGTAAAGACCACCGGTGCGGTGAAGCTCTCCCACTCCGGCGTCCAGTTGTCGAACACCCGCAGCACCAGCTCGGAAAGGTCCTCCATGCAGAGGGCGAACACCGGGGCCAGCGCCTGTTCATCGAAGTGCAGCTCACCGTCCCGCATCCGGGTCAGCAGCCCGGCGATGCCCGCCGGGGCCCCGGTGCCGTCGCAGCCATATAAGTAGGGCAGGTGCAGCACCTTGATCTGCACCTTGCTCGTTTCGGCGTAGTGGCGGCAGAGTGCTTCCGCCGCCTGTGCCACCACCGTTTTGCCGATGGCCGGGGTCAGCACCGCCTCCGGCCCCGCCAGATAGAGCAACTGGCTTTCCCGGTCACGGTTGGCTTGCAGCACCCGCCGCAAACGATCCAGCTCGCCCTCCTGCTCGCTGTGGGGCGTCAAGTATTCCGAAAAGTAGACGATGCGGTCAAATTCGTAGCTGTCCACCAGCTGCCCGATCCGCTCCTTGCTGTCCAGCGTGATGGCCCGCAGCTTGGGCGGGTGGGGCTGCCCCCGCCCACAGGTGATGAGCACATGGTCCTCAGGGAACGCCATCTCGACCCATGCCTTCGTCACAAAACAGGTGTTCCCGGTCAATAGAATCTCCACTTCCAGCTCCTCCGCGTTCCTCCCAAAATTTCCCCGGCCCGCCCGGTCTCCGGTCCGGGTGTTCCGTTAGGGCAATTATAGGCAGAATCGCACCGCAGGTCAACGAAAATCGTGCGACAAATCGTGTGTTTTTGTAAGAGTATTCGATCGTTTACCAGTTTTTTGCCAGCTTGTTCATGCCCGTTCGACCGCTTTTCTGCGCAAAAATCGGGCAAAAAAATTCCCGCAAAGCTGGCTGCAAGCTCCAGCTTTGCGGGAAGGTGGTATCCTATGATCGTTTCTTAAAAGGTGCTGAGCAGCCGCTCCCCGGCCCCGCCGCTGACGTACAGCGTTTTGCGGCTGACCTGATTATCCAGCGGCTGACCGGCTGCGTATTTCTTCAGGTTGTGAACAAAGATGTCCGCGATGTTGTCCAGCGTCTTGGGCAGACTGAACCCGCCGGACACATGGGGCGTGATGATCACCCCCGGCTCACGCCAGAGCGGGTGGTCGCTGGGCAGGGGTTCCGGCTCGGTCACATCCAGCGCCGCGCCGAAGAGCCTGCCGCTGTGGACAGCCTCATACAGCGCCATGTGGTCCACCACGCTGCCCCGGCCCACATTCATCAGGATGGCACCGGGCTTGCACTTGGCGATCCGCTCCCGGTGGAACAGATGCTCCGTCTCCGGCGTGCCGGGCAGACTCAGGGCCACAAGGTCGGCTTCGGGCAGCTCAGCGTCCATCTGGCTTTGGGGCACCACCCGCAGACAGTAATCGGGGCAGGGGGTGTCCGGGTGAACCGTGCGGCGGACGCCCACCACCTCGGCCCCCAATGCGTGCGCCCGGCGGGCAAAGTTCGAACCGATGTCCCCCATGCCGACGCAGAGCACCCGCGAACCGTACACGCTGCGGACGGAGTGGCCGGTGGGGGCCCATTCGCTGCGGTTCTGGCGGTCACGGTAGAGGAAGAGGTCCTTCTGCAGCCCCAGCCACATGCCCAGCATCCACTCGCTGATGGCAAGGCCGTAAGCCCCGGTGGCATTGGTGACCACACAGCGTTCCGGCAGCACACCGGGGGCCAGATAAGCGTCCGGCCCGGCCGCATTGGACTGGAACCATTCCAGACGGTCGTTCTGCCGGATGAGTTCCACCGGCACATTGCCCAGTACGGCATTGGCCCAACGGACGTCCTCCGCCGTCACGTCCGCAGGGACGGTGAAGCGAAACGCCGCTTCCGGGGCTGCTTGCTGCATCGCCCGTTTCTGCTCCTCACGGAGCGGCAGACAGACAAGGATCTGTTTCGACATGGTATCTTCCTCCCAGTGGTTCAGTTTTTGGCTTTATTGTACGCCCACCGGGGAAAAAAGTCAAAGCCGCCGGGCAGCGGGTGCTGCTCGGCGGCTTTGGGGCTGTTTTTCGAAAACGATCAGAACTTGAACAGGTTCACGATCCGCTCCCACAGGCGGGTGAAGAAGTTGCCGGACTGGGTGGTGGTCTCGGTCTCGGCGGTGTTGGTGGCAGCGGCCACGGTCTCGCCGGTCTTATAGACGAACTTCACGTTGGAGGAAGCCTCCTCCGGGGCACCGGCAAAGCTGGTGTAGCTCTCCAGACGGTCGGTCATGGCGTCCAGCACGGTCTTGAGGGCGTGGATCTGGTCGGTGTCGAGGGAGCCGGTCAGCTTGGAGATGCCCTCCTCGTTGAACTGGTTCAGGCCGTCCGCCAACCGAGTGGAACCGTCGGCAAGCTGCCCCACACCGTTGTTCAGGGTGATCACACCGTCGTAGAGGGTCTTGGTGCCATCGGCCAATTGGGCGCTGCCGTCCTTAGCGGAGTGGGCACCGTCCGCCGCAGCGGCCACGCCGCCGGTGTACTGGCCAACGCTGGAAACGAAGAGCTGGATCTGAGAAAGGCTGGTCTTCAAAGCGCGGACATTGGCGATATCCTCGCTGTTCTCGGCCTGAAGCTTCAGCTCATCCTGCACGGTCTGCTTGGCCTCGGCGCTGGTCAGCAGGTCGATCAGGCCGCAGATCATCGAGGGGTCGTACTTCTGCATCAGGCGCAGAGCAGCCTCAAGGTCGTGGTTGGTCTTGGTGGCGGAGAGGTAGAGGGCCAGATCGAGCTGGCTGTCCTTGAAGCTGGGTTCCTGCTCCCAGATGGTGCGGACCATCTTCTTGCGGGCAGCGGCCAGCGTCTTTGCGTTCATGGTCAGCACTTCGTCGATGACGGACTGGTAGTTGTCCCATGTCATCGGGGTATCGATGAGGCCACCCTCCATCAGGCTGCTGTTGGCCGAAGCCAGCACGCCGTCAGCGACCTGCTGGGCGGCGCTGTTCAAGGCGTCGTTGTTGGAGGTCAGGGTATCGAGGCCGTTGGTCAGTTGGCCAAGGCCGTCATTCAGGGCAGCGGCACCGGTGTTCAACTGAGAAGCACCGTCCAGCAGGGCCAGCGTACCGTCGGCCAGTTGGCTCACGCCGTCCTCCAATTGAGAAGCGCCGTCCATCAGCTGACTCATGGCGTCGTTGAGCTGCTGGATGCCGTCGGTCAGCTCGTTGATGCTGTCAAGGTCGAAGACGTTGTCAGTGCCAAGGGCATCGGGGCTGGTGGCAGCGGCCAGCATGATCTGAGGCGCGGCGAGGTTCTCCACGTCGGCTTCCACGGTCACACTGTCCTGCAAATAATCTTCCACAGCGGACAGGTCATCGGGCAGCAGACCGCTCAGGGAATCCTTGACGCCGGGCAGGCAGACAAAGGCAGCCACGTTGCTCTTGGCGGCGGACTCAACGATGCCGTGGTCTGCGTTCAGGTTGGAGGCGTCTTCCCCGAAGATGACGCCCACCGCCGTGACCAGCGGGGTCACGATGGTGCGCTCCTTGCCGTTGACGGTCACGGTGCCGGTCTCGTAGTTGGTCAGGTCCACGGTGATCTTCAGGTGGCCGCTCTTGCCGATCATGTTTTCGAGGCTGTCGGTGGTGCCGTCCAGCGTGTAGGTCACCTTGGCACCGATGGGCAGGGCCCGGTCGGTGTCGCCCTTGTAGTAAACATCGGTATCGTCGGTGTTCCAGACCAGCTTCTCGCCGTCCTGCGTAAAGGCGGCGTCGCTCTCGGTGTTCTGGATGTTGGTCAGGCTGGACACATCGGTGACGGAGGACAGCCCCCCGGCGTTGTACAGGTGTTCGCTGACGGTGGTGCTCTGGACCGAGCCGTCGGCGTTCATCACGACATAGACATTTTCGGATTTGGTAAAGGAAGACGAACTGGCCGCAAAGGCGGGCATCGTCATACCGGCGGCGAGAGTCAGCGCCAGCGCCGCACTGGCGATACGAAGCGATTTTTTCATGGTAGTTACTCCTTCTCAGACTTCTTGGCGTTGGCGTATTCGGGCACGAGCCAGTGCATCGTGGTGTGGCGGATGATCCAGTCCAGCAGCATCAGGGCGGCGGGCAGGACCACCAGAATGACAACCATACTGATCAGAGCACCGCGGGAGATGAGCCGACAGATGCTCTGCAGCAGCTCCATCTTGCTGATGGCAGCCACGCCGACCGTGGCCGCGAAGAAGGTCAGGCCGCTTGTCAGGATGCTCTGGCTGCAGTGCTCGAGGGCCTGCTGTGCCGCCGCCTTGGGCGAGCGGAGGGCCAGCCGCTCTTCGCGGTAGCGGCGCACGTCGTGCAGGAAGATGTCGCCGAAGATGAAGTGCGTCACGCCCTCTTCGCGGTAACGGCGCACGGCGCGGTCCATCGCCGCCGAATAGTCCTCCATGTCGCCCTTCGGCGTGAGATCGACCGTGTGGAGCGGAATGCCGATGCGGTCGGCCTGCGCCCGGAGCAGCTCCGTCGGGATGCCGTGCATCGTCGAACGGAGCGTCGAGCGATTGACGGTGGTCAGCAGCGCGACGATTTCGTAGCGCTCCGACCGCATCGCCCGCCAGAGGGCGTGCGCCGAGTCCTTGCCGCCGCTCCAGTTGAAGACGGCCTTGTGTCTGGTCATTTCGGTCGGGAGTTATTCGAGTTTCCGATAATAATGCATCTCCCGGTCGGCGGCATCGAGCGCCTCGGGATGGAATACGGTGATCAGGTCGTGCAGCACCACGTCGGGCCGCACGACGCCCGATTCCCAGTAGTCGTTGCCTCCGGCGGCGTTCGTGCGCCGGTCGCAGTTGTAGATCTCGCCCCGGCGGACGCAGGGAACGCCGGCGAATTTCGGCAGCCGTGCGCGGAATTCCGCGAGTGTCCGGAAACTGCCGGCATTGATCCATACGTCGGCTCCGGAGGCCAGCAGGTAAGCCTTCTCGAGGTCGATGGGCAGCGAGCGGTTCGACGTGTTCTCCCTGTAGATGTAATCCCCTCCGGCATCGGCGATGAGGCGTGCGACGTAGCTTTCGGCCGAGGCCATGAACCACGAATCGCCGTAGGGGGCGTTGATCATCACCTTCGGTCTGACGGCGGACTCCGCGACCTTCGCCTTCAGCGCCTCGTACCGCTCCGGGATGGGGGCGAACGCCCGTTCGCCTTCCTCGCGCCGGTCGATCGTCTCCGCCACGGCCACGAGCCATTCGGCCTTGCCGAGCGGCGACTCCTCCAGATACTCCCCGATATAGCAGAACGGGATGCCCAGCTCGCGCAGCTTGGGTTCCATCGGGCTGGCGCCGTTCACGCCGAACAGCAGCACCAGGTCGGGGCGCAGCGACAGGAGCCGTTCGTAGTTCACGTTGCCGTCGTAGCCCACGTCGCCGACCCTGTCGGGGTGCGCGGCGACGTATCCGTTGGCGATGCTCTCCCGGCCCGATACGCCGACGATGCGCGGTGCGGCCCCCACGGCGTCGAGCATCGCCACGTGGGTCGAGGACATGCAGACGATGTGCTGCGCCCCGGCCTCGACGGTCTGTCCGTCGAATCCCGCAGGGGGCGTCTCTCCGTTGCGGGCGATGAAGAGCGCCGTGGCGGTCCCTTCGGCGGCCCCCTGCCACGGGGTCCGGGTCCGTAGGATCGTGCTTTGCAGGCCCTCGGCCCCGACGATTTCGAATCCCGCGGCGTAGGCGGGGCGGTAGATGGTCGTGCGGAACTCCTCGAGCGAGGTTCCCGGACGGGCGCCGCAGGCGGCCAGAAGCAGCGCGGCGGCGCAGAGCGTGAAGCGGCGGAGCGGTCGTATCATTTCGCGGTTCGGTTTTTCTTTCCCCATTTGGGTTTGACGTTGATGAAGAATTCGCAGTTCATGCGGGGCATGGGACGCGAGAGGACGGAGAGGTACTCCTCGTTGAAGAGGTTGTTGATCGTCGCCTTGAGCGAAAGGTCGGCCCGGCGGAACGCGAAGCCCTTCTCGAGCGAGAGGTTGTTCATCACGTAGGGCGTGAGCCGTCCGGTGAGCGTGATGTCGTTGCTCGACATGGTGTAGCGTTCGCTGTAATAGCAGAACTGCCAGAGCAACCCCCACGAGCGCCATGCGAGGCGTCCGGTCGCCGTGCCCGAGAACTCCGGTTCGTAGGGAAGCTGCTTGCCCACGGACTGATCGGCCGGGCTCATCGGTTCGCCCACGTTGATCGACGGGGACCACGAGAAGGTCCCGTCGAGGTCGAGCTTCAGTCCGCGGGCCAGCATGACGGACAGGTCGGCCCGCACCTCCACGCCGTAGGCGTGCACCTCCTTGATGTTCACCGGCGAGAAGAATCCTTTGGTGGTCGGCAGCCAGAGAATCCAGTCGTCGATCCGCTGGTCGTACCACGAGGCCGAGCCCGAGAGCGTGTAGATCGCGTCGCGTCCCACGGCGAACGACAGCCCGGCTTCGTACTGGACGCCGGTTTCGTTCTTCAGGTCGGGATTCCCGCCCGGCAGGAAGTAGAGGTCGTTCAGCGTCGGGAAGCGGAAGTTGCGCGACACGGAGGCTTTCGCCACGACGTTGCCGCGCTTCGAGAGCAGGTAGTCGGCGAAGAGGGCCGGAACCGTGGCCCATTTCGTGCCGTAGAGCTGTTCGCGCAGGACGGCTGACAGGCCGAGCCGCTCCGCGGGCCGCCATTTGGCCGACACGGCGGCGTCGATCTCGACGCGCCCCTGGTCGTAGCCCACGATCGCCTTGTCGCCCTGTTGCAGGACGATGTTCTTGTCGGCGCTCCGGACGAAGTGCTGGTGCAGCGCGATGTCGGCCGTGAAGAGCCACTCGTCTCCCACGGCGTATTCTCCCGCCGCCTGCCCGTAGAAGGTGTCGATCCGGCTTCGGGAGCGGGTCATGGAGGTCATGATGCCGTTGCCCGGGTCGCGGCGGTAGTCGTAGGCCATCCATGTATGGATGTATCCGGCCTTCGCGCCGACCTTCCAGTCGCGGCGCAGGCGGTCCCACGAGAGGACGCTGCGGAGCGTGTGCTCCCGCTGGCGGTTCTCGAACCGGGTGTCGTCGGCGTAGTCGGTCGTCAGCAGCGGCAGTTCGCGGTTCGAGTTGATGTACCAGGCGTTCAGTCCGAAGCGGTCGCCGCGGCCGGTGTTGTAATAGATCTCCTGCAGCACGTGCACGTCGTCGAACGCGCCGCTCTTGTTCCGCTCCACCGGATAGTACGACCCGACGATGTTCATCTCCTCGTCGTAGATGTTCTCCTTCTTGTCGCGGTTGCGGTATTTGTAGTCGTTCCGCGAGGACTGGTAAACGGCTCGGGTCGATACCTGCCAGTGCTCGTCGCCCCACGTGAGACGCAGGAACTCGTCGAAGGTGCGGTACATGCCGATTCCCTGGATGTATTGCAGGCCGAATCCGTCGGCGGCGGCCGGTGCGGTCGAGAGCTTCACCACGCCGCCCAGCGCCCCGCCCGCCTCATTGACCGACGACGTGCCGTGCAGCAGCGAGGCGTCGTCGATGAAATACGACGGGATCATCGAGAAGTCGGTCATGCCGAGCATCGGGTTGTTGATGCGCATTCCGTTCCACGTCACCTGCGTATGCGAGGGTCCCGTGCCGCGGAACGAGACCGTCGAGAGCGTCGCCCGGCCGTACTGCTTGACGAAGAGCGGGGAGTTGAACGTCAGCACGTCGGCGATCGACAGGGCGATGTTCTCCTTGAGTGTCACCGAGTCGAACGTCGTCCGTTCGACGCCGATCTCCTTCATCGGCCGCCGGCCCCAGATCGGAACCTCGCGGATGGCGATGTTCCGCTCGGGCCGGGCCTCCGCGGCGGCCTCCTGCGGCGGCTGCGCGCCGCCCTGGGCATGGAGCGCAGCCGGAAACAGCAGCGCCGCGACTATCCGAACCGTCGTCTTTCTCATACTTCCTGTATCCGTTATTTCCAGCAGAATGCGCCGGGTATGATTCCCACATAGAACCGGTCGATCTGTTCGCCCTCGGCCGTATAGCGGTAGACGATACCCTGCTGCTGGTAGTCGATGGCGTCGGCCACATAGACGTCGCCGTTGTGCGGATCGACCGTCAGTCCGTAGTATTTCGTGTCGCGGTACTCGATGAAGGGGCGCACCGGCACGCGCTCCTCCTCCACCTGCATCCGCCAGATGTCCCTGTTGATCCAGTAGAGCGTGTCTCGCGTTCCGTTGAGCTGCACCTCCGAGGGCCAGTCGCCCAGCTTGAACCGGAACTGCTTCTCGACCTCGAACGTCGCCGCGTCGATGCGGTAGAGCGACGGGGCTTCGTAGCCGTAGGGCGACCCTTCGTAGCCGCCGTCGGTGATCGTCCACAACTTGTGGTTCTTGTCCATCACGAGCGACGTGGGTTGGATGCCGACCGTCAGTTCGTCCACCACCTCGTCGGTCTCGGTGTCGATCTTCAGGATGCGGTTCTGGTACGACCAGCAATTGACATAGACGTACTTGCCGTACTGCACCATCTGCTCCGTGGAGCCCGATTCCATCGTCATTCCGGGGCACTCGATGTAGCCCGTGATCTCGTAGCGTTTGGGATTGACGATGAAGATGCGGTTGTCCCAGATCTGCGTCACGTAGGCCTTTTCGTCCGAAAGGAAGTGGATGTAGCGCGGCGAGGTGAGGTCCGTGATGCGTCCCACCTCCCGGAAGGTGTCGATGTCGATGGCGAAGATGACGTGCGAATTGTTCACCACGATCCAGCCCACGCCGTCGCGGACGGTCATCGACTGCGCCACGTCGCCCAGCTTGAAGCCGTTGGCGCGGAAGAAAACCTCGTTCTCCACCCGTTTGGTCTTGGGGTCGTAATAGGAGAGCGTGGCGTTGCCGTACTGGAAGTTTCCCTCGTTGGTGACGAACAGTCCCCGCCCCGAGGCCGAGAACTCCTCCGTCGTGCCGTAGTCCCACTTCATGCAGCCCGTGAGCAGCATGAGGCAGCCTGCGGCCGGGAGTGTGTATCGTATGATCCGTTTCATGTTCCGCAAACCGTTCGTTCGGTACGGCGGCGCGCCGGCGGGACGGTGGGGAGGGGAGACCGGAGAACGGTGCGCTCCGACGATCCGATTCCGACCCGAAACCCGCGGGTGCAAATCCGTACGGCAAGGCAGGTCTTCTGACTCGTCCCGTCCGCCGCGCCTTCCCGGTCTGTCCCAGTGGCAAAGAGTGCGGCAAAACAGTTTCTCCCCGCAGGGGAGGGGACTTACAGCAGCGAGCACTGCTCCGGATTCTCACCGGATTCCCTTTTCATCCGCGCCGCGGAGAACGGCCGGCGCGGAAACCTTGCGACCGCAAAGGTAGGGAAAAATTCGGAATATTTTGCTACCTTTGCGGTCCGATATGAAGGAGTCGCTCAAAAGATCGTTCGCCTCGCTCGGGGCCGACGGGCTCGTTGCCCTGTGGCTCGGGGTGTGGTGGTGCGCCAACCTGATCGAGGCGGGCTGCACGGAGCTGGCCAACGACGAGGCCTATTACCACATGTTCGCCCAGCGGCTCGCATGGGGCTATTTCGACCATCCGCCCGTGACGGCGCTGCTGGTCTGGGCTGACATAAGTTCTTGTTGACTACATGTGTCTTTGGGGTGAATGGTTATTGAGTGAGT